>Ga0228631_1000367_pt1 | contig 27151 bp, 26 predicted proteins | sample 39DmetaG_FD_183049 | JGI IMG/M metagenome (GOLD analysis project Ga0228631, IMG submission 183049) | Seawater microbial communities from Monterey Bay, California, United States - 39D | ecosystem: Environmental > Aquatic > Marine > Coastal | place: USA: California | collected 2016-09-28
CCTTTTAATAGTGATATATATATTAATACAAATATTTCACAAGTAGATGGATTACTCTATATTAAAGATAAATATAGTAGAAAAAATCTAAATAATAAATTGAATGAAATACTAACTTTATTAAATATTGAAAATAAATTTACAAATATTAAATTAATAAAAAATGTTACTTATATTGTTGATAAAAATAATTGTCAAGTAATAACTACTACGCTTACAAATAATATTATAAGTAGTTTGCGGAAAGAAAATCTAATTAATAATTTTCAAAAAAAATATAATTTTAATATTAATTTTGTTGAAGGGATTAAATATAAAAATTGGGGTAAACTAGAACAATATCAAAGCACATTAATTATGTTAGAAGAATATGAAAAATCAAATTATGATTATGGTATTATTTGCCAAGATGATTTTTTTCCAATAGATAATTTTTTAGAAGAATTAAATAAAACTATAGAATTATTACCATCTAATTGGAATTGTCTCCATTTATGCCCTGGATTTTTATGGGGGAGAAAATTTAGAGATAAATCTAAAATTAGTCTTCTAAATTATGAGTATATACTTGAAAAAAATATATTTAATTTTCATGATTCTGGAAGATTTTTTATTAATTGTAATCCAGAACAATATTATAATAATCATTTATGGTTAGGTGGTCCTGTAGCATTTATTATTTAAAAAACATATATTTCTGAATTTATAAAAAAATATAGAGACAATTTTGATAATGATGATAGAACTTTAGTTAAAATTCTTGATGAAAATATATTTATATGTAGAAATCCACAATTAGGTTATGAAGAAGAATCTGGAGGGACATCATTAAAATGATAAATATTATATTATAGTTTTTTTGTATAATATTTACTTATATTCATAATTTGAGTATTGGAATTGTTATTAATAAGATTTTCAATTGAAAATAATAAACTATCTAGAGACATTGACATAAAATCGTTTTCTACATATTTTATATTTTTTACAAAAACTATCCATTTACTAAGTAATTCTTTGAATTCTAATGGAAAGTGTATATTATAATTTTTATATTTAGAGAGAATATTTGATTTGAAACTTTCTAGATTATTTCTTACATTTCTTACATCAGACAAAATAGAATATAAGGTATAGACCTTTGTATTGTCCTTGTATTCTCTCTCATTTTTCATAATAATCAATGGAATATTGAAACATTTATATTCAATAATCTCATCAAAATACTGTTGTAGGGCAATAGTATATATTTTTTCTGCTAGTTCAGGAAGAGTCACTCGTGAGAGAAGAAGCGCCATCAAAGTATTTTATTATTTACTAATACATTTTATAAATAATAAAAATCAATTTTATTTTATTTTATTTTATGTCGCTTATTTACAGTCGCTATCAACCATTTCTTTTACTAATTCATCAAAAATGATTTCTGGCTTCCATCCTAATTTTTCAAATGCTTTCTGTGAATTGCCTAATAACTCATCTACTTCTGAATTTCTAAAATATTTACTTGATATAAAAATATATTCTCTCTTTGTATGTTTACAATAACCTATTTCATCTAATCCTTCTCCTTTCCATTCAATATTAATTCCTTTTAATTTAAATGATTTTTCAATAAATTCACGAACACTATGATATTCATTAGTAGCTAAAACATAATCATCTGGTTCTTCTTGTTGAAGCATTAACCACATTCCTTTTATATAATCTTTCGCATGACCCCAATCTCTCATTGAATTAATATTGCCAAGAACTAATTTATCTTGTTTTCCTGATAATATATTACCAAGAGCAATGGTTATTTTTCTAGTTACAAAATTATGTCCTCTACGTGGACTTTCATGATTAAATAATATTCCAGAACATGAAAATATATTATATGCTTCTCTATAATTCTTAGTAATCCAATGTGAATATAATTTAGCAACACCATATGGAGAGCGAGGATAAAAAGGTGTATTTTCAGTTTGTGGAACTTCTTGAACTTTACCAAACATTTCTGACGTTGATGCTTGATAAAATTTAATTTTTGAAATATTAATTTTACATTTTCGGAGTGATTCTAAAAGTCTAAGAGTCCCAAGCGAATCAATATTAGCTGTATATTCTGGTAAATCAAAAGAAACTTTAACATGACTCATAGCAGCTAAATTATAAACTTCTAAAATTTGTATATTTCCAGTATAATTATCATAAATTTCATTTAAAATATTTATTAAACTATTTTCATCACTCAAATCGCCATATCTAAGATATAATTTATTAAAAATATGATTAATTCTTTGTGTATTAATATTAGATGCTCTTCTAATAAGACCCCAAACATCATAATTTTTATCTAATAAAAATTCGCTTAAATATGAGCCATCTTGGCCTGTTATTCCCGTTATAAATGCTATTTTTGACATTATATTAAAAATATTTATTTATTTAATATAATTTTTGTAAATATGTTATAAAACATATTATTTAATTAAACTATAATCTAAAAGAACTAGGTGTATTAACATTGAATTTTTTAGGTATTTCATTTCTTAATTGATTAATTTCAATCGTAAAATTAAAATCTATATCTCCAAACCATACTGGTGTTCCATCATGATATCTAAATTTAAATTTAAATTCTTGTATTCTCTCTATTACAGGGTCAAAATAAGCCATATTTTGTAATAATCCATTACGCGAATCAAATTGTTGTCCAGGAGGATATATAGTAGTTGGTATTTTAGCAAAAGCTGTATTAACTCTACCATTTTGTTTATTATTATATGTGCTATTACTATTAAAATCATTATTTGGATTTTGACTATCCATATCTAATTCATCATAATTATTCCATTTATCCAATTCTAAATAAATTGTCTCTGATTGTAAAAAAGTAAATACATTTTCACCTAATATTGAATAATTAGTTACATTAGTATTTGTTAGCCAAATATTTGTAGAAACAAATTCAGGTTTTACATATTCTATATACAAATTTTTTGTTCCAGCATTAGAAGAATGTTTTTTTCTATCATAACCAATATAATATGGAAATCCCCATTTAACTGGATTATAAAATACAGATGTTAATCTTCCACATGGCTCTACCTGCTGTTTTCTACCATTAACACAACAATCTAATGTATATGTAATTTCTTCATCGAATAATAAATCAAAAGAATCTTTTTCGTTACCAAATGAAAATGTTTGTGTTACTTCATTATAAAATACTCTAAAATAGTTATAATCACTAATATTAGGTAGGCTATTTTCTTCTCTAATTTTTTTATTCATAAAAAACTCTAGAGAATTTTGTAATGTTGTTGGGTTATAAAAACCATCTGGTATAGTAATTAAATACTTTCCTGGATATGAACCACTAGTTAATTGTATATAAAATTTAGTATTTTGCTTTGCTGTTGAAAAATTAAAATACATTGCTGGTAAATTTATTTCAAGTATTCTCATAGATTGTATATTAATATATTGTTGAGGACATCTAATGCTGAATTCATGAGAGAATGGCCACGATTTTATATCACGATCTGATGAATGAATAGAAAGTAATTTTCTATCTAAATTAAAATTTTGAACTCTTTCAATTATTGGATGACTACTTGTAGATATATTAATATTATTACTTGTTGGAGGAAAAAAACTCATTATTAATTTAATAATATATAATAATATTAATAAATATATCTAATAAAAAATAATAAATTATTATATATGGACTTTTATAAAATAGAATACATCAATACATTTATTATTTGTTTAGCAATTATTGGTATTGTTACAAGTTCTGTTTCTACATTATATACAAATGTAGAAGGAATAATTAGTGGATATAGTATAACTGTTGGTAGTTTTTTACTTTTATTTATATTAACATTTGTAGATTTGATTAAAAAAAATATTTCAACATCCCAAATAGTAAGTTTATTATTTGCTATATTTGTATTAATAGTTATATGTAGCGCCTTATTAATATTAAATTTAAAAAATAAAAAAGCTATTAAAGAAGGTAAAGTTGCTAAAGAATATTATATATATAATTCAATCGTAACTTTATTTATTATTATTCAAACACTTATATTATTAAATAATATATCTAATATATCAAAAATAGATACAACTGGATTTTCTATGATTTCAACTATTATAGGATTAATAAATCTAATATTTGTTTCATATATGTTTATTATTTTAATTTTATTTTCAACAGATGGTTAAAATACTATCTAATTTTAAAAATTTGAAGGTTAGTCCTATATTATTTGAGGCATCCCATATTCCAGAAATTTTTAATATATATTTTGTATAATTTTCTTTATCTCTAGTATAATGAATATTAATAAAATTATTATTGAAATACTCTCGTATTTTATAGTTTTTAATTTTCTCTTTTGAAAATTTATTTAATATATTATCTTCCAAACTTTGAATATACAACAATAAACCATTATTATTATTTTTATCTTTATTATCTATATTACAAATTAAATATATACCATTCAATGTTAGTAAATTATTTGAATATATAATTTTTATAAACTTTGAATTATTAATTATAATATTTTTAATAGGATCTAAAAAAAATATATCATCAATAGTTATATCTTTTACTGATAATGCAATATTCATATGATAATTAATTTTGTTTTATAATTTTTAAATTAATTATTAATCAACATAAATAATAAAAAAATAGGTATATCATTATCAATATTACTTATATTATTTAACAAAGTATCTAATCTATCTATTTGCTTATTTAAATTATTTATTTTTTGTATTAAATATTCTCTCCAAACATTTGAAAAATTTGGATAATTATCTTTTATAAGATCTACTTTGTATAAAATAGATTCTATTTTACTATCTATTTTATAATCCATTTATAATAAATAATAAAATGAATTTTTTATTAATTTTATTAACTTAAATATTAATTTTGTAGTTAAAATAATTATGAAATTTAATGAAACTTTATTTGATGAATATATATCTAGTAATAATAATTATGACTTACATAAAAAAATAGATTTAAATAAAATAGAAAATATAAGCAATTTACCTAATATAATAATTTATGGTCCTCCAGGAATTGGTAAATATACCCAAAGTTTAAAAATAATAAATCAATATAGTGATTATAATTTAAAATATGAAAAAAAAATTTTAATAGTTTTCAATAAAAATAATTATTATTACAAAATAAGTGATATACATTATGAAGTTGATATGGAATTATTAGGATGTAATTCAAAAACTTTATGGCATGAAATTTTTAATCATATTATTGAAATAATCATATCTAAAAATAATAAAAAAGGTATAATATTATGTAAAAATTTTCATTTAATTAATAGTGAATTATTAGATATATTTTATAGTTATATGCAAAAATATTATAATAATAGTAGTATAATTCGTTTTATATTAATATCTGAAAATATCTGTTTTATTCCATATAATATTATCAACAATTGTAAAATATTAAATATTAGTAGGCCAGTAAAAAATAATTATAATAAATGTTTAATTAAAAAGATTGAGAATAATCTAAATATAAATGAAATATGCAATATAAAAGATATAAAAAATAATATAGATATAGATTTTAGCTACAAAGAATATTCAGATAAAATTTTCAATATTATTATTAATCATACAAATATTGATTTTATGACTTTGAGAGAAAATATATATGATATTTTTATATATAACATTGATATAAACATATGTATTAATTATATTATAAAAAAATTAATACAGAGAAATATTATAAAATTTGATAAAATAACAGAAATATTAAAAATAACATTTGATTTTTATTTATACTATAACAATAATTATAGACCAATTTATCATTTAGAGAAATATATATTAAATATAATATCAATAATAAATGAATTATAAAAAGGCTATAAAAATATTAGAATTAGATGAAACTTTTGATTATAAAATATTGAAAAGTAGATATTATATAAAAGCATTAAGATATCATCCAGATAAAAATGACGAACCAAATGCTGAAGAAAAATTTAAAGATATATCAGAAGCATATAATTATTTAAACAAATATATTAATAGTAAAAACAAGGAATCTTATCATGAATCTAGAGAGAATTTCTCTAATCATGATTTTGATAATAGTAATTATAATTATAAAAATATTTTGTATAAATTTATTCTATCATTAAATGGTGATTTTACATTAAATGAAAATGATATAGAATATTTTAATAATATTTTTGATAATGAAAATATTAAATATTTATTAACAATATTAAAATTATTACCAAAGAATAAGCTCAATTCTATATACAATTATTTAATAAATATACATTTAATTAAAGAATCTATAATAATAAAAGAAATAGAAAAATTTTTAAAAGAAAATAGCAAACCAGATATAAAGTATATTATTAATCCTTCAATAGATAATTTATTAAATCATGAAGTATTTAAAATAAAAATAGAAAATGAAGACTATTTTATCCCATTATGGCACAATGAAATAATATACGAAACATCTAATAATACATTAATATTTGAATGTATACCAAAAATAGATAATCATATTTTCATAGATGATGATAATAATATATTTATAAATGATAATGTTGAACTACATTCTTTATTGGAAAAAGAACATTATGAAATAAGTATTGGAAATACTAAATATAATATTAATATAGAAGATATTAAAGTAAAAAAAAATCAAATAATAACTATAAAAAATAAGGGTATATCAAATATAGATTATGAAAATATATATAATATAGAAAATAAATCTAATATATATATAAACCTAACTTTGTATTAATAATAATAAAAAAATTTATTATTATTTTAATAATTTAACTACTAAACTAGACTAATTTATTATTTAAAATTTTTATATTTTTTATATTATTTATATTATTTATATTATTTATATTATTTATTTACTCATCTGCCTTCTTCTTGCGAATTACTTTCTTCTTAGGAGCAGCTGGTGGTTCATCTAGAACAACTTCCTTTACTTTTGTTGGAGTTTCTACTTTTTCTTCTTCTACTGGTTCTGCTACTGGTTCTGGCGCTGGCGCTGCTACAGGCTCATCTTCATCATCGGTATCTTCAACAACCGTAGCAACAACATCATTAGCATCATCTTCATCAAGATTAGCGGTTTTAAGTTTTGTCTTATCTTCCTTTGAAAGATTGATAAAACACTGCCCCTTAAGATTCTGCTTTGGTTTTACTACAGCCTGTAGAAGCTTCCATGTAACACCAAACTTACCATTCGCAAACCAAATACCACCGCATTGAATTACCGTAGCTGTATTTGAAGCTTTTGTAATAAGATCAATTGGTGTAACTCCTGATGATGAAGGAAATAACTGATTTTGTTCCATATCATAAAGCTCGCACTTCCATTCTCCTTCCCAAAAGGGAATCTTTACACGAAGAGAAGGTGGGCGGCTAGTATCAGGATCACCAGAAGGATCTTTTGGATATTTTAGAATTGGTGTGAATAGAGCATCTACAACATCAGTTGTCATCTTTGCCTTATTCATCCATTCCTTAGAATTAGTAATGGCATCAGCTTTAATTTTGCTTTCAAAAGCAATCATATTATCAAGAAACTTCTTAATTTCTGGTGTATTGTATTCTTCATTTGGAAACTGAAGAGACATATCATATGTTCGCTTTCCAGATTGTTCATCAACATATTCATTAATACCCCATGTTAGCATAAGAGGTGTCGATACAAATACACTTTTGTTGCTTTTCTTATTTAGAATACCAATGCTCTTACTACCAACATTATTAATCTTTGGCTTTGTATAAACGAAGCTGCTAATGTCATCAGTAACACCGTTAAGAATCATGTTATCAACACCTGCCATTATTGATAGTTTAATATATTGTATTCTCTTTAAATCAATTTTTTTTTAAAATATATAAAAAGTAAAATAAAAAATTTATAAAATCATATTTTCAAAGAAGTCTATTGTATTTTTACTGTAATCTCTGTTTAAAAAAATATTTTTATTTTTATTATATTTAAATACTTGTGGATTATTGTCCCAAATATCTATTTTTTTATTTTTTTTTATATCCATCCCAAAATATGGAAATGAAATTATTTTTTCGGCATTTGAAAAAAACGTTGCCCAAAAACACAATGTGCTATTTGATGATACAATATATTTTGATTTAATAATACTATTTATATCTTCCATTAAAGTTTGCTCTCTATAGATTGGTATTTTATTTATTAATTTAATTTTATTTATTAATTTAAACATATATAGCTTTTCCCATCTCTCATTTAATTTATCACATATTATATATATTTTTTCATAATTCTCTCCATATTTTTTTATACAATCTATATAATAATCACTATTAATTATTAAATGTCTATTATTTGGCAAATAATAATCACCTAATCTTACATGTATTGAAAAGTAATCTTCGGTTTTATATTTTTCAACTACTATATTTAAAATTCTCTCTTTATTTAAGTAAAAAATTTCTTCATATTGAAAATATCCATCAAATATATATATTCCTCTTCCATAATATGGTAATTCATGGTTTTCAATATTAAAATCCTTATCTCTCAATGTATATGTTTTCAAATCTTCATCAAAAATAATATTTTCATCTATAAAATTCTTTTTTAACTTTATATAATTATTCTTTAATTCGGTTATTAATGTTAAATTATGTTTCTCTCCATACAATCTAGCCATAAAATAAATAAATAATTGATTTCCATACCCACCATAATAATTTAATTTTATATATCCGTTACTTTTACTCATTACATAATATTGGAAAATTATTTTTATTTATTTTTATTTTTATTTATTTAAAAACTTAAAAAATAAAAATAAAAAAAATTGAAACATAGTTTAACTTATATAACTATTACACCCAAAAAACTTCTTAAACATCAAAATGTCTTTCATTGAACAGATGCGTTCCCTTGCGATCCAGCAGGCTGATGTTGTTGCGAGTGAAGATGCTAAGGTTCTTGCTGAAAAAAGTAACAAGCGGGAACAGCGGATGAAGGAGGTCAAGCAGGAAAAGTTCGAGATGCTCAACGAAAAGTATTTTGACATGATTGAGAGAAAAATCAAAAACATGTCAGCAAAGGGAAGGCAGGAAGCATATATTAACTTTGATTGGGATGACTTTAAGGCAAATTGTAATGGTCTTGGAAATCCAAAGCAGTTTCAGCGTCTTTGGATTGACGAGATTACAAATCCTGATAGCATTTATTTGCCAAAAGATGAAGATGGCAGAACAAAGTGCCTCGAAGGTCTACATGCTGACATCTGGGGTAATGGAGCATTTACAACACACTTTACATGGTAAGTTAATACCATGACAACTAGGTTCTAAGAAAAAAATAAAAATAAAAAAGAATATTTCTAATTTTTAAAATTAATTTTAGAAATATTTTTTTTCGTTTAAAAATATTATCATAATGTAGTTTAGAAATAATTTATATATTATCATTTTAAAGCACTTAAAAAGGACATTATATAGTAGGTTATATAAATATGCCAAAAGCAAAAAAAACCGAGACCACAACTACTAGCACTGCTGTCGAAATGCCTGTTGAAGTTGTAACTGAAAAAACAACATTAAAAACAACAAAAGCTAAGGCTGAAAAAATCACTACATCAAAGAGCACTAAAACTAAAACCCCTGAAGTTGATGTAGTTCTTACAAAAACCGATGTTCCCGTTGATATTGTCGAAACTACTGAAATGTCTTCCATGACTGGAGGTTTCACTGAATTCCTTTCCAAGCTTCAAGCTCTTACAACTCAAATTGCTTCACTTAAAACCGAATTCCGTTCTCTTGAAAAACGTTCAGTTCGTGAACTCAAAGCGGCCCAAAAGGTTAATGCCAAACGCAAGCGCAAATCTACTAACCGTGCTCCTTCTGGTTTTGTTAAACCAACACTTATCAGCAATGAACTTGCCGGTTTCCTAAACAAACCAATTGGCACTGAAATGGCTCGCACTGAAGTTACACGTGAAATCAACGGATACATTCGCGAACATAATCTCCAAGACAAAGATAATGGTCGCAAGATTATTCCTGACAAGAAACTTGCATCCCTTCTCAAAATTAAATCTGGTGATGAACTCACATACTTCAACCTCCAACGCTACATGAGTCCCCACTTTGCCAAATCGCAAAAAGCCGAAGCTTCTGATGCTACTACTGTTTAAAATTATGAATAAAAAATAGTAAAGAATCTAAATACATAAAAATATAAAAATATAAAAAAATAAATAATAAATAAATTATTTATTATTTCTTTTTCTATTATTTAAATACTTATTAATAAGCTACTGATTGATATAACCATGGTAATGATTCTGCTGCTTCATTGTGAACTAATGTTAATGCCGATAATACATAATAACTACCTATAACTTTAAAATCTCTTGTTATTCCATTATTTACTAATTGTTCCATAATATTTAATGCTAATTTTTGAACTTGTAAATAAGATAAATTTGAAATATAGTTTAAATTTATATTTCTAAATAATATTCCCATTGGTGGACATATATTTCGTCTTGTTTGATCTGTAATCTGTGCTCTGTAAAACCAAATATCTGCCATCTCTCTTATAAATCTGACTATTTTCTCTCTATTTAAATCTAAAAACCATTTTATATTTGTATAATTACCTAATTCATCTATTTTTTGAAATAGTTCCAATGTTCTCATTTCTATTTTTTTCTTATTTGTAAAATCATTACTTGTATCTTCTAATTTTGTATCACAATCTATTTTTAAACATTTGGATAATTTTATTACATTATTTATATTTGTTAATATATTTACTGAAATTTTATTTCTTGTATACGGATTTAAAACCCCTTTTTCACTTTTTAAAAATAAATTATAGAGAGATAAAATATTAAATCCCCAGGTATTGTTTTCCTCATCTACATAACTAATAAATTGATTATATGGTATTTCTGTCATTTCTTCCAAACTAAAAAAATCTGTATCATTTTTACAAATATTTCTATTTAAAAATCCTGGTCCTAATAAATAATTATATTTTCTCTGAAAATATCCTCGAATATACTTCTGTAATTTAATTATGTAGAAAGATTCTCGTAAATAATTATAAATGCGATGTTCTAGCTCTTTTTTACTACCTGAAACCTTTTGTTTATAATGTTTACAAATATCTTTTAAAAATGAAACTCTATAATTATGATTCTGAATTAATTCATATTCATTATAATTTGGTATAAAAAATTTTTTTTCATTTACTATAGTTCTTTTTTTTTTTGATGGTTTATTATAACGTTCTTCATTCATATTATTAATATAGTATAATATAATATACTTTTAATAATATTATATTATAGTTTAATAAAAATTAGTATTTAATTTACAAATATAAATCCATCTTGCTTCATAATTTCTTTTATATTATCTTTATCTATTAATGATCTATTTATCTTATAACGCTTTAAATTAACATTATTTAATAGAAACATATTATTTATTACATATAATTCTATAATATTAATTATTCCTTTCATATTATTATCTAACCATGTATAAAAATCAATATTATTGTTTTTTTCATCATTTTTATAAGTTTTATAAAACTCTACACTTTTATATAAATCTAAACCTTTAACATTCTCGTTATAATCTGTTCCTGATAATACACATATTTGTCTAAAATCACTTAATGATATTTCTAACTCTTTTAATATTTCTGATAAATTATATAATACCATTGATTCATTTAATAGACTTAAATATCGTAAAACTTTTGGGCATCCATAGAGAAACAAATCCATATCTTCACTCAAACAAGCATATGCTATTTTTTTTATAACTAATTTAGCACATAATTGTTCTGCTTCACTTTCAGCTTCAATATAACTTTCCCCAAATGCTGTTATTAATTTTTTTATACTATCAATATGATATCTTTCTAATTTAACAAATTTTTTCTTTAATTCAACCATTTCATTTTGTAAGATATTTTTTTCCCCACTTTCATCGTGATTGTTATTTATTTCATTTACTTTTAGTTCTAATTCTCTATATTTTTCTCGTGCTTCTTTTTTTACATAGTTTCGTTTTTCAATTAATTTATATTTTTCTTCAGGCGGTTTTCCATCAAAAACAAAAATACCTTTTATATTATAAAATTTTAATAGAGATAATAATAAATAAAAGTTTTCTAATAATACTTCTTCTTGTAAAAATCTATACAAATAAATTGATGTATCAATCGATATATATTTACCTCTTAGTTCCTCCATTTTTATAAAACTTACTCCATTCTTACAATTTGTTTTAATATATTTATTCAATAAGCGAATACCCATATTTAATAATTTGTGCTTTAATTAATTATATATTTTTTAATTCAATTTTATCAAAATTCTATACATATCATTCGTGCCACATTTCCTTTTATCATTTTTACACATTCTAATGAATTAATAAATTCCCCTTTTATACCTATATCTATAATTAAATTTCCATAAGATGTTAAAACTTCGGGTTTTCTAGAAAAATTTATAAAATATTCATTATTTTTGTAACACCATTGTATAAATTTATAATAATCACTCATTAAAATAGCACCTATAACATAATAACAAAAAACATTTGAATTTTCCTTATAATTATTATTTCCTTTCATTAATAAATCTCTATAAGAAAGATTCATATAGTTTAAAACATTATTACATTGCTGTAAAGAATATACTCTCTCTAATTGTAAAAATATATTACTCAACTCCATATATTTTTTTATATTTTTTTTATTATTCAAACATCCATATGCTGTAATTAAACAATTAATTATTCTTGCCCATACTTCACAATAACTCTCAAAAATCAAAAAATCACTTTTTACATTAAATTCTTTTTTAATTTTATATTTTATTTTTTCTATACTTGATGTTGAAAAATCAAAATCAAAACTATGAAAACACTCATGAATTAATACTTTAAACCACTCTTCTTTTCTATATATAATTATCTCTCCATTATTATTACAACCACTCATTGTAAATGCTGTATTTACATTATTATGATCTAAAGTTATATTTGGTTTATTTGGTAATTTTTTCTCAAATGGTGTTAAATATATATAAATATTTGTAAAATTTGAACATTTGCTATTTATATATTGATTTGCTATATATAACCAAATAAAAACTTTTTTTACATATTTGTCTATATTATTTATCATTTCATCATCTTTATAAATGTAAAAGTAGAGAGAAAAAGTTCTTGAATATATTAAAATTGTATAATTTATCATAGTTGATTCTTCATTTTCTATGTATTTTTTTATATTATCAGGGAAAAAACTAGAATTCCACATAATAGGTTTATTATTTTTATCAAAATAATATTGATAATTAATATTTTTTTTTATATATTTATAATTTTTATTAATAAATTTATTACCATTGTTAATTATTCTATAAAATAAATATATGTAATCTTTTAATTTGTTTAATTTTAAATTTGAATAATCTTTGCTACATTTTTTTACTATATCCATATTTATTTCAATAATATCACTACTAACATTATTCAATATCATATATTATATATTAATTAATTATTATTTTATTTTTCAATATATATATAGTATCTAATAATTAAAATTAATTTTTAAATAATATCTCACTATCTCTTGTATATTATTCACTTTATAAAATTTAAACATCTCCAACATTATGGATTGTTTATATTTATGAAACAATAAATAAAGATCTTATATAATATCTTGAAAATTTTCAATCTTTTTATGAAGTTTATTATTTAGTATCAAGTAAATAACTCTTTGTTAGATATTAATAATATAAAACAATTTACCATTTTAAATTTAGATAATAATTGCGAATTAATCTCTAGAAGTTACTAATTTAGATCTTATTTTCATTAATATATCTTGACGCTCTGGTTCTGAACCTCTTTTAAAATGCATTAATTTCGCATCTTTTGTTTTTATAAGAATATCTGCTAAATTTTTATTTTGTTGATATTTAGCTTCTTGAGCTATACTCATTACTTCATCTTTTTTATCAAAAAATCCTTCATCTATCTTTATTTTTTCATCTCTTACTCTCTTTCCTTCATATTTTCCACTTGGACCCCCAGCAGCCTTTGCTAATGCCGGTTCTTTTGAAATATCACTACTAGATTCAATCGTAAATTTTTCATAAAATTCTGGATGTTTGTCTTTAAATTTATTTCCTTGATAATAATGTTCAACAGATTTCCATGTTTTTCCATCTAATTTCAAATTACTTTCCCAAAAATTTGATAATTTTCTTCTCCAATCTGGTATTTTTGAAAGTTCTATAAATTCTTTTTTTCTCTCTTTATTTAATACTTCGCCTGCTCCTTCACCTGGAAATTTATTTGCTGCTGATTTTGAATAATATTGAAAAATAACATCCTCTTTATATAATTCTTTTTCTGGAGTAATTAATTTTTCCATAACTTCTTCATTGACCTCTTCATCTTTATTTTTTGAACTATCTTTTTCTTGTATATCATATTCTCTAAATTCTGGTATTAAATAATAAGGACCTGCTTGTCTTTCTAAGCATTTATCCTTTATTAATTTTACAACTTTTTCTGGCAATTCATCATAAGTAAAAGCTCCTTTTTTATTATATTTTATTAACTCATAATGATTACCACTATATGCTAACATTATATAATGTGTAGGATTAAATACACCAGCATCCTCTAATATTGTATCGTTTAATTGTCCACAATTTAATACATTATCTTCATCACCCATACTAAATGCTTGCTCAGAAAATAAAACAAATTTTAATTTTAATTCACGTTCTAATGTAGATATTGACCATGTTTCGCCCCAAAAACTACTAGTTTGTATTTTTCTTCTTAAATCTTCTATTGTATTTACTCCTTCCATAAAATTAAATTCTTGTAACATTTCTTTAGCAAAACCTTCATTATCTTTTTCTGTTTTAAATTTTTCTGTATTTTCCCTTGCCTCTTTTATTATTTCTTGTTGCTCTTTTCTATTTTTTACACTAGATAATTGTGTTTTTAATTCCTTGTTTCTGCTATTCAATTCTCTCATAGTTTTTCTTATTTCTTCATAATTATTTTTTGTTTCATCATATAATAATTTCCAATTTGAAAATAGTTCTTCTGTTACTTGTTCTGATAAAATTTTACGCATTTCACCTATTGTTATATCACGTCCTATTGTTTTTAGTCCATCTCTTATACTAGCAAACAAGCAATCACCACCTCCTTCATTATCTAAAATTTCATAAAAATTGCTTTTCATATATTGTTTAATCCATTCATCATATTCTTCTTCATCACTTTCTTCTTCTTCACCTTCTTCCTCTTCTTCACCTTCTTCCTCTTCTTCTCCTTCTTCCTCTACATCAGTTTCTTCTTCATCGCTTTCTTCACTTTCTTCTTCTTCGCCTTCTTCTTTCTTTTGCTCATCTAATACTTTTTTCTCAGATGATTTTTCAATGAAATCTTCTATAAAATAATTATAAAATAATGGTTCATTTAATCTTTCAATATCTATATCACCATCTTCATCTAATATATTAGGCTCTCTATCAGCTAATATTTCATACAAACCAATTTGAGAATCTACCTTATCTTTTACTACTAAATATATTGGATAATATATAATATTCTTTTGTATAAAACTATACTTTGCTTGACCTAAAGCTATTTCTTGTGTTATTCCTAATATTTCAATTTCATATACTGTAGCATCAAACTCTAAGTCATCTTTATCTAATTTTTTTATTTCTGGATAATTTATTGTATTATCTAAAATAGATTTTACCATTATAAAATTTATATATATTTTTGTTTAATTAACTTATTAATTTAAATATTAAATAATATTTATAATTTAATCTGTTGTAACACATTTTGCTAAATTTCTTGGTTTATCAGGATTTATATTATTCAACAATGATAATTTATATGCTATAATTTGTAGTGGAATTATTGATAATAATTCATTATAAACCTCATTATATGGTATACTTATTACATATTCATAATCATCACATGTTTCAATATCATAATTATTTATAATTATTACTGGGGCTTCTCTCGACATTATTTCTTCATAACACGAATAATTTTTTGAATAAAATTTATTTCTTAATAATAATAATACAACTGGCATATTTTTTTCTAATAAAGCAAAAGATCCATGTTTTAAAGCACTACTAGAATATCCCTCGGCATGTATATATGAAATTTCTTTTATTTTTAAACTAGCTTCTTTTGATATTGCCTCGCCTTTTTCTTTACCTAAAATAAAAAGATTTTTTTTATTTAATACATCAATAATCTTATCATCAATATTTACTTTTTCTAATATTTCTTTTATATCATATGGTAACTGCCGTAAATATTTTATATATTTTTCTCTTTTATTTACATTTATATTATGAATTTGCGAAAACCATATTGCTACCATAGAGAGAACTATAACTTGATTTGTAAATGATTTTGTTGATGCTACACTTATTTCTCTCCCAGCATTTATACAGCAACCGCAGTTTGTCTCTCTAGATATCATAGAGTCAACCGCATTTACAATTCCAATTGTAAATATATTATTTTCTTCTGCTAATTTTAAACAATCATATATATCTTTTGTCTCTCCTGATTGGGATAATAATATAATTGCTATATTACCTTTTTTTGATATATCATTTATATTGAATTCTCCTCCATCAATTACAAATACACTATTAAAACTACATAAATCATTAAAATAATATTTACTTAATAATCCAGAATGATAAGACGTGCCACAACCTATAATTACTAAATTTTCTACAGTTTTCAAATAATCTTTATTTATTTCTAATCCACCTAATATTACCTCGCTATTATTTAGTAATCTACCACCTAAACTTATTGCTCTCAATGATGATTCGTATTGTTCATGTATTTCCTTTTCTATCCAGTATTTATATGGTTCCGGTGTTAATTCTTGAGAAACGTTATTATTTTCATTATAAATATATTTATTTTTTGTATTTATTATAATATTATTTGATTTTAACTCAAGAATACAAATATCATTACTATTTAATATAAAATAATTATTAATATATTTATTAAAAGCAGATTTTTCTGATGAAACTATTGCACAATCATCACTTACACCAATTAATAAAGGACTTCCATGTCTACAACAAAACAATTTATCTTTATAATCTAGATTCATTATAACTAGAGCCCATGTCCCTTCTAATTCATTCTCTAAATTTTTTAAAATTTCTTCAAAATTCCTTTTTTCTATATTATAATAATAATCTATTAAATTAACTATAACTTCACTATCCGTTTCCGATAAAAAAATATAATTTTTTTCTAGTAACATTTCTTTTATTTTTTTATAATTTTCAATAATACCATTATGAGCTAATATTATATTTTTGTTAAAACTTAAATGAGGATGCGAATTATTATCTGTTTTTTTACCATGAGTTGCCCATCTTGTATGTCCAATACCTATTTTTGATCCAATGTCAATTTTATTTATATTATTAAATAAATTTTCAAAACAATCATTATCATTTGATGCATATTTTATTATTTTAAAATCATCTACCATAACAGAAATACCTACTGAATCATAACCTCTGTTTTGTAGTTGTATCAGTCCTTTTTTTATAATTTCTATTGTATTATTTGATATTACTCCAATTATTCCACACATAACTATATAAGTATATAATAATTATATACTTATACCTAAATAATATTTTTCTTATATACTTATACCTAAATAATATTTTTCTTATATATTATTGTTACTATAATTGATAATATGATATTTTCCATCTGGAAAACTATCTATAACATTTAAATATATTCTTTCAAATGCATGTTCTATCATTCCATCCGCTAATTTATAACCATCTAAATTATTTAATTTAGATAAATTAATATAACTTTTATTTCCAATAATATCCTTATAATTATGATGTAAATCATTACCAAATAAATTTTCATTTATAAATTTTTCATAACTATTTATAATTGAAGAATCTGTATTCTTATAATACCATGAAAACCAATTCAAATCAAAACTATCTTTTTTATTTAATAACTGATAAAGAAATAAATTATCTTCAAAAATTTTTTTGATTATTCTATATGATAAAAGCATACAATTACCTTCAATAAATTTTTTACTATTCAAATCACAATTTAAATATTCTAGCAAATCTTCAGTATATGCTTTATTTATATACCATTTTTTTGTTTTCCAATCACCATCTATAAGTAAGTTTGGAAAAATACCATCGTAATTTTTACTCATTTTAATAAGTGTTTCTTCTAAATTTTTATCATTTATAAAACTAAAATATTTTTGTCTTCTTACAAGAGAGGATTTACTATGTAGAAATAAAATATATTTGTATTCTATATTATTTTTAAGTAAATAATCTACTATACATAATTTTCCACCAATATCCATTCCTCTATTCTCAATTTTTAAAAGTATATAAGTATTCTCTATTTTTGTATAACCAGTATTTTCTTTTGATATTATACAATACGTTATTATCGGTTTGAAATATTTTATAATATTTTTTAAATAATCACCATAAATTTCATCAAAATGAGATAAATTATAGCAATGTAAATGTGCTATATTATCATAATATTTTTTTTTTATTTCTATTTTTTCTCTATTTATATTACTTATTTTTTCTCTATTTATATTACTTATTTTATCTATTTTTTTCAATATATCTAAATATAATAATTTATGTTTTTCATTTTTAAAATTGATATTTATATCTTTTATTCCAATAATTTTTTGTCTTATATTAATAATTTTATAATCTTCATATATTAATGATAATTCATAATTTATATTTCCATTTTTTATATTCAATAAATCTTTTGAAAATAAATTATAATATTTAATTTTTTTAACAAATTTCATAAAATCTTCATTATATTTTGTAAAATTATTTTCAATAAGTGAGTCAAAATCTATATTTTCATAATTTTTCAGTTCCTCATCTATCTTTAAAAAAACATCATCTATATTGGTAAAATCTATAAATAAGCAAAAATCTTTATATCTATCACATAACTTTATATCATTTTTAGATATTTCACTTATTATTCTACATTTATATGGAATAGCTTCATGTATTCTACATATTTCTAATAATGCGTCTTCATAATAGTGAATATTTAAAACAATTTTAGTTCTTTCTATATAATTTATTAATTCATTTCCAAAAATTTTTTCAACTATTTTAATATTATATTTTTTAGAAATTTTATCTAATATATTTTTTCTATAAGTATTAATATTACCATAAAATAATATATCAATATCTTTATCCGTGAAAGATATTTTTTTTTCTACTTTACTTATTGGAACGCTAACAAACATTTTATTTATCTCATTGTCTAATATATTATAATTATTCATATTATAATCTAAAACATATAAAGCATTTTTCATAAATTTTTCTATATCTTTACTAATATGTTTATCATATTTATCCTTACTATTTATTTGTTCTAATTGATACAAAATATATTTTTTTTTTTTCAATCTTAATAAATTATTTCTAATTGAAGAATTTAGAAAAGACTGAAAAGCTACAAAAAATATAAAACTATTTGTATTATTATTTACAATATCTATATGTTCATTTGAAACTAATGAACATATTACATAATTTTTTACATTATAAAATGATAAAATTTTTGAAATATATTTTGCTATATTAACTACATATGGCGATGTATATATGTATATTGTAATGTTATTTCTTAATAAATCTATATCTATATAATTATTATGAATCATTAAATAATATATTTTAATACTTTTTTAATATTATTTTTTATCTTATATATCTAATAATATGTGATTTTTTAAAAATTTATCTGTTTTTATAATTTTTATATATTCCCATAATAATTTTCTATTTTCAACTATATCTATATTATTAATGTTGTTTTCAAAAAATATTATTTCTATTATTTTTTGTTTTTTTGATAATTTTCCTCTTTTAATATTATAATAATCACATATTAAATTTATATTTTTTATGGGTAATTCATTATATTCATAATCATCTATAATTTTTTCTTCATTATATATTAAATTTTTTATATTATCATCATTATTATTATTACTATCATCATCATCATCGTTATCATGATTATAATTACTATCATTGTAATTATTATTACTATCATTGTAATTATTATTACTATCAAATTCTTCTATTTTATAATATATATTATTATCCATAAAATTATATATATTATTACTTGTTGTATTTTTATATTTTCTAGTTATATTTATCTATTATATCCATTAATTTAAAAATTATTTTATTACTTAAACCTGAATAATTTTTTACTGTATAATTACTTATTTCTATTAATTTTTTCTTATATTTATCATCTATGTCATTAATATTTGTCATTATTATAAATAATAACTCCACTAAATCCTCATTATTTTCTTTTTCTTCTATTTTGATAATATTTTCTTCAAATTTTTCCAATATGTCATCTAATATTTTTGTTAAAATATTAAAATTATTTGTATCATTTTTAAATATATTTACAAAGAATAATAAAATACTTTTTTTTTGATCATTATTTTTATTATGATTACAAAGATTATTATAATTATTCTTATCTTTATTATTCTCAATTAATAACAAATAATTTGATAATTGCTTTCCATCTTCAATCACTTTTTCAAGGAAAAAATTATTAATATCAAATAAATCTCTACATAACTTGGCATAAATAATTGAAAAGTAGATATTATTTTTAATTATATCTATTATAATATTATATATATTATTTAATTTTTTTTCATAATTATCATCTTTAGATATATTATTTATCATATTAATTAATTCATTTTTTTGTTTATCATAATTATTATCTGTAATTTTATTTAATATATTTCTTATATCAAAGTCTATATCATTTTTTACTATTTTAGTTTTTTGAAAATTACGAATACTTTGCCATTGTAAATTATTATTATTATAATTTTTTTTATTTCTATAATAATTATTTTTATATTTATCTTTATCATCTATAACTAGTTGTTGACATAAATTATCTATTTTATTTTTGATATCATCATCTAATTTTTCAATTTGCATACTCTTTAATATAATATTAAAATCTTCAATTGTATATTTATTTACCTCAACCATTTATAATTTTTATACAATTATTTTTATATATATTTTTATTAATACACTTAAATATTTAATATCAAATATTTATTATGAGTATTAATTCTAATAAAAATGATTATAAAATCGAAAACGTTAATAAAACTTATGAATTCAATTCATGGGATGAATTAGAAATTAAAACTTCTTTACTTAGAGGTATTTATTCTTATGGTTTTGAAAATCCTAGTCCAATCCAAAAAACAGCCATTCTTCCTTTTATATCAAAAAATGATTTAATTGCTCAAGCGCAATCTGGAACTGGTAAAACCGGTTGCTTTACAATTGGAACATTAGAAATTATTAATGAAGAAATAAATAATATACAAGCTATTATTTTATCTCCAACTAGAGAATTAGCATTACAAATTAAAAATGTTATTGATAAAATAGGCGTGTATATGAAAAATTTAAAAACACAATTACTAGTAGGTGGAACTTCTACATATAATGATATTGAATTACTTAAAAATGAAACTCCTCACATTTTAATTGCTTGTCCTGGACGCCTACATGATTTACTTAAAAATAATCATATAGATGCTAAAACTATTAATTTAATAGTTATTGATGAAGCAGACGAAATGTTATCTTATGGATTCAAAGATCAAATTTACAATATTTTTAAGTATTTATCTAATAATATACAAGTTGCTCTTTTTAGTGCTACTATGCCACGAGAATTATATTCATTAACCGACCAGTTTCTACGCAATCCAACTAAAATTTTAGTTAAAAATGAAATGTTAACATTAGATGGTATAATTCAATATTATATTAATTTAGAAGATGATAATCAAAAATTTGAATCTTTAAAGGATCTATTTTCTGTTTTTTCGGTTTCACAATGTATTATTTATTGTAATAGTGTAAAGCGTGTTTCTGATTTATATAATTATATGGTTGCCGATGGTTTTCCAGTTTGTCAAATTCATAGTAATATGACAAAAGAAGAAAGAAATCTTAATTATAATAATTTTAGAGAAGGTAAAGAGAGAGTTCTTATTTCTTCTAATGTAACAGCTAGAGGAATTGATATACAGCAAGTTAGCACAGTTATTAATTTTGATATTCCAAAATCTGTTCATACATATTTACATAGAATTGGTAGAAGTGGTCGATGGGGTAGAAAAGGAACTGCTATTAATTTTATTACAAGAAGAGATTATCAATTAATGAAAGATATTGAAAATTACTATAATACTAATATTAGTGAATTACCTCAAAATTATAAAGAATCTTAATACGTTAATAAATTAATAGAATATTATTATTTATATTTAATGAGTATAGATAATAATTCAAAAAACATAGATTTTAATTTACCAATATTTTACATACAAGATAAATATACTTTAAATGATAATGTAAAAAATGATCTTGAAATATCCAATTTATATCATCATCTTTTGTATAGAAAATTATTCAATAATACAGATTTAGATAATAATATATTTTACAAAGATTTATTAGATAAATATTCAACATATTATACCAACAATTCATCTTTTTTAAATGATATGAAATACTTTATAAAAAATTATAATGATTCTACCAATGATTATGATATTAATAACATACAAAATGTTTATAAAGATATAAAAGAAATTAATAGTATTACAGATAAAGATAAAAATTTTGTCAATACATATCAATACTTAGAAATTTTTCCAATATTTGAATTTTTAAATAGAAACCCTTTATTTTTACAATGTTTATCTTTATACAATATTTTTAATCCACTAATAACTATTGTAATACCAATTATTTTACTATTTATTCCTTTTTTTATTATTCTTTTAAAAGGTCATTATATAACAATCGCAAATTATCTTGAAATATTACTTAATATAATGAAAAATCATCCTCTCGGTAATGCTATTAAAGATTTTAGTAATGTTGGATGGGATAGAAAATTTTTTCTTACTTTTTCTCTAGTATTTTATTTTTTCAATATATACCAAAATATTATATCATGTATTAAATTTTATAAAAATTTTAATAAAATAAATAATTACTTACATACATTCAAAAATTTTTGTAAATACTATATTGAATTAATTAATAATCTAAATTCATATTGTAAATCTAGTTTACAGGGTTTTATAGACAAAAATAATGAAATTAAAAATTATTTAACATTATTTTACAATAATTTAAATGCTATTAAATTCAGTAACTTCAATATATTTGACTTACATACTATGGGACATAAAATGAAATATTTTTATGAATTATTTAAATGTCAAGAATATATTTCTAGTATTAAATATTCCTTATATTTACATTCATTTAAAGATTCCATCTTATCTATACAAAAAAATATTAATGATAAAAAAATTAATTTTTGTAAGATTATTGATAATAAAGAAACTAAAATTTATAGCTCTTATTATTGTTGTATAGATTCTAATTATATTACTAATAATATAGATTTAAAAAATAATATTATAATTACTGGACCAAATGCTTCAGGAAAAACTACAATTTTAAAATCTACCTTATTTAATATTATTTTATCACAACAATTTTGTTGCGGTTTTTATAAAAAGGCTCAAATTAATCCATATAATTATATTCATTCTTATATTAATATACCTGATACTTCTCAAAGAGACAGTTTATTCCAATCCGAAGTTAGAAGATGTAAATATATTCTTAACTCTATAGAATCAAATGAAGGACGTCATTTCTGTATATTTGATGAATTATATTCAGGAACAAATCCAACCGAAGCTATATCATGTGCTTATTCATATTTAAAATACTTAAGTAATTATAAAAATTGTAATTTTATGTTAACAACTCATTTTACTACATTATGTGAAAAACTTAATTCACATAAAAATATAATAAATAATAAAATGAATATTATTGATAATAAATTTACATATAAGTTATCTAATGGAATATCTTATTATAAAGGTGGAATTAATGTATTAAAAGAATTGAATTATCCCGATAATGTAATTAAAGATGCTGAAAATATAATACAAAAGATTAATATTTAATTACGTTAAAATATTATTTAAAATATATTCGTTTTATTTTAAGTATAGATGAATTTATTTGGATTACAAAGTAGTGGATTTATCATTTCTTTAGGAATTACATTACTATTATGTGGATTAATTATGTATTATTGCGTTCAACGTATTAATTCACTTGAACAATCATTATTCAAACAAGGAGAAATTATTCAAACATTTATTTATAAATTAAATAACCTAGAATTACAGAACAATTCTATACCTCATCAATCTAATTTAGAAAATAATTTTAACACAAATAGTCAATTAGTTGAATCTAAGATAGATGTATCTGATGATGAAAATGATGATAAAGGTAATGAAGAAGATGAAACTGATAATGAACAACATGTTGAAGATAATAATAATATTAAATTATTAACAATCGATTCAAAAAAATCTAATTTTTTAGAACAAAGCAGTAATATTGAAAGTGATAGTGATATTGAAAGTGATAGTGATAGTGATACCGATAGTGATAATCAAAGTATTAGCGATATTGAAGAACTTAAAGAAGATAATATTATTCCATCATCTGATATTAGCTCTCTAGAAAATCTTCAAGATATATCATTAAATATGATTGAAAAAATTGTTGTTGACGATGATAATAATGACACTGATATTAATGATGATGACAAAGATAAAAAGGTTATTGAAATTAATAATGATGATTTATCTGAAAATATTAATTATAGTAAAATGAAAGTTAATGATTTAAGAGAGTTAGCTGTAAAAAAAAATTTAGTAAAATCTACTGATAATACAAAATATAAAAAAGATGAATTAATACAATTATTACAAAAATAATTTATCATAATAATATATTATGAGTAATATACCATTAATGTCTGATGGAAGAAATTTTTCTACTTGGGAACAACCAAATAATATAGATTTATATTTACAAAATAATACAAATATTAATAACAATTGGAGTTACAGAAAATATTTAACTGATAATGCTGATGCTATTATCAAATTAAATCAACAATCATGTATTGAAAAATCAACATTTCCAATACAAAATCAATTTTTATCAGAAACTTATTTTAATTCTGATCTTAAAAATGTATATTTATCAAGAGAAGAATTACAAAATAAAACTATTGCCCCAACACTCTTCAAAAATTAATTTTATAATATATTTATATAAACATATATATTTATATAAATATATAAATGTCACAAAAACAAATTAATCATATTATTGACTATACTAATAAATTCACTAAGGATATAGATATGAATATTCAATTTATTATTGAAGAAACTGATGGTAATAATAGTTATACTTTAAATCATCATGATAGTAATAATTATGGAAAAATCTACAATATTGCTGTTGATGTTGTCAATTCTAGAAATTCTTATTATCTTAAAAATATTTGCCTTGATAAATAATTTTATATAAAAATTATTAAATATATAAAATTATAAATATTTATATTATAATGAAACTATTAAGTATTGATATTGGTATTAAAAATTTAGCATTATGTATAATTGAAAATATTGATGATAAAATTTTTAAAATACTCTTTTGGCAAGTTATAAACTTATGTGAAGAAAATATTGATTTATGTAATTATTGTAATAATACCAAAACTTCTAATAAACCTTGTAATAAGCCTGCCAAATTTTATAAAAATTCAAATTATTATTGTAAATTACATAGTTGTAAAAGTGATTATAAAATTTTACCAAATGAATTTAATAATTATAATAGACTTAAAATTAATAGTTTAATTGATTTAGTAAAAGAATATAATATTCCTCATGACATACCACCAAATAAAGAAAAAATTATTAAAAATATACAAGATTATATAAATAATAATTATTTAGAATATATTAATAAAAATACAAATGCTAATGATATTAATTTGATTGATATAGGTATCAGTATCAAAAATAATTTAGATAAAATAAATTTTGATAATATAGATAAAGTATTAATAGAAAATCAAATTAGTCCTATTGCTACAAGAATGAAATCTATTCAAGGAATGATATCACAATATTTTATATTGAAAAATATATTTGACATACAATTTATCTCATCTGCTAACAAATTAAAATTATTTTTATCATCAAAAAATACTTCATATAATGAGAGAAAAAAAATAGGTATTGAATATACAAAAGATTTATTAAATAAATATAATATTGATGAAAATTATATTACTTCATTTATAGCTAGTAAGAAAAAAGATGATTTGGCCGATTGTTTTTTACAGGGCTATTGGTTTTTAATTACAAATAATATAATTAAGACACTATAATTCTTTTATAAATATTTTAATTAAAAATTAATATATTTAATTGCGAATTACTTAAAATTATATATTCTTATTTCTCTATAATGAGTGAAACTGTTATAGATTTACATACAATAGATAATAAAGGGTCTGTTAATCATGGTGGAGGATTAGAACTACTTATGAATGATAAAAGACAAAAATCTCAATCAATTGATATTGGTTTAGGAGAATTAAGTGAATTAGAAAATGAATTGAACACTTTAACTGATGATATAAATGTTAAATCAAAACCTGTTGAATCTGGTGGAAAATCTGGTCTTTTTACAAGTGCTATAAATAGTATTAATTTAGATAATTTTAGTGAAAAAGCACCTTCTGTTACTTTTGAAGACTTAAAAACAGATAATGAAATTAATCTTGGTACATCTACAGCTGAAACTGGCAAAGATACTAAAACATGGGATGGTTATAGAAAATTTAATAATATTCCTACTCCTAATCCGGAACCCCAATTAACAAAAGAAGAATTATTGAGAGAAAAATTCAAAATTCTTAAAAA
>Ga0228631_1000389_pt1 | contig 25985 bp, 32 predicted proteins | sample 39DmetaG_FD_183049 | JGI IMG/M metagenome (GOLD analysis project Ga0228631, IMG submission 183049) | Seawater microbial communities from Monterey Bay, California, United States - 39D | ecosystem: Environmental > Aquatic > Marine > Coastal | place: USA: California | collected 2016-09-28
TTCACCATTTATCCATTGAGCTATAATAGTTTCTATTTGTTCTTTAGCATTATCATGACCATATACAGATGAATCTAAATTTGCTTTAACATCCTTCATATATTGTGAAATAGTATCTATTTTATCTGTAATTTCTAATATATTTTTTTCTAATAATTTAATATTATCATATTGATTTACATATTCAGGTAATATTTTTAAATAATTAAGTAAATGTTCTTTTTCTTCTAAAGAATTTATAAAATCGATAACATTATTAAGTAAAAAATTAATTTTTTTATTAGTAATAACTAAATTGTCATATTTGTAATTATTATTATTTATAAAATTATTTATATTAGTATTTATTTTTACAATGTCTGGTTTTTTTAATTTTTTAACATTAATAATATAATTATTTTTAATATTTTTTAATATTTCTGGAACATTATTTTCACTAATATTTTTAATTATATTTTTAATTTCTATTATAGTATAAATATTCTTTTTATCAATTATAAAATTTTCTATATTTTTTAATATAGGTAATTCTAATAAAAATGTAAATTGTGAATTTAATTCTTTTTTTATTGATAAAATATATTCTTCTTTATATATTCCAAAAGGTATTTTTAATAAACCATCTAAATAATGTCTTGCTTTAGAACCTGTATCATCACTTTTAGCTTTAATTTCTTTTAACTTGATCATTGCTTTTTCTTTTATATTATTGCTTGCTTTCATTAAACAAATTTGTTGTTCTAATGGAATTTTTGTTTCGTCGTAATTACATAATTGATTTGTATAATTAATTGTTTGTTTCATAGCATTTTTAAAATAAATTTTACAATGCCAAGGTAAACTATCATATAACATAGTTTGTTCTATAGTATCTATTGAAGACTGAATATCATTAGACAATAAATCATAAAGTAAATATGACATATATTGATATTCATTATCATTTGATTTAACTAGTAAATTAACTAAAATATTTCTTTGAACATACAAATCACTATTTAAAAATTCATTAACTATTTGTGAAATATTTTTTTGTTTATAAAAATTATTTTGCGTTAATATTGATATATATTTAGTATATATTTCATTATTATTTAATATTAAGAGTTCTTTTAAGGTACAAAATTTTTTGAAATTTTCCCAATCTTCATTTTTATATTCATTATCTTTGGGTTTTTCACTTTCTAATTTAGAATATTTATTTATTATAAAATAATTATCTATACATGACAATAATATATCATCTACTAAACATGAAATAATATATGTTTCTCTCTTCTTAAAATTATGAATAATAACTTTAATACCATATACTTGTATTTGAAATATTTTATTTGTTCTAGATAAATCTAAACACTCTAGATTATTAGTATTTTCAATAATCATTTTGTCATCTATTATTTTATTCTTTTGTATATATTTTTTATTTTTGTTAGTAGATGGATGATAATTTTTCCAATCTAAAATTTTATACCCAATAGGATGTGCATAATTACATAACAGGTTATATTTATCATTATCTATATTATCAATCTTATTATTGTCAAGTAATAAAGTAATTAATTTTCCAAAATATTTTGTTCCAGAATTACTAAATATGGAAAGAAGTTTACCTTTAATTTGTTTTATTTCATTGTATATATTTTCACAATCAATATTTATATCAGTAATTAATTTTTTATTTAGCTCAGTTAAATTACCTGACAATTTATCGAAACTATTAATTGTTGTATTTAATTCATTACCCGAAATAACATCCATAATTTTATAATTTTGCATAGCAGAAAAAGATTCTTTTATCATATCCTTCAAAAAAGAAATTTTTTCTTCAATATCTTTGTAAATATTAAGATTAGATAAAATATTGCTCATTGTATTATATTATACAAATTTAATAATTTTACAAATTGTTTTTAATTAATTTTATAAAATATTTAAATAATATTACATAGTATTTATAATTACAAAATGGGCATTCCGAATTATTTTGTTCAACTGATTAAAAAACACTCAAATATAATAAAACAATTTTCTAATGATACCATTAATATACATAATTTATATATTGATAGTAATTCTATTATTTATGATGCTATTAATAATATAGTTTATAATAATAATATTAATTATAATTATAAACTATATAAATATATTTCGGAAAAAATAGAAGAATATGTAAATATTATAAAACCTAAAAACAAAATTATAATTGCATTTGATGGTATTGCTCCGGTTGCCAAACTAGAACAACAACGCAACCGAAGATATAAAAGCTGGCTTCAAAATAATAATGTTGATAAATGGGATACATGTAACATTACACCCGGAACTAGATTTATGCAAGATCTAAATAAATTTATTATCAATCATTTTAATAATCATAAAAATTACAAAAATATTGAAATTATGGTTAGTGGTTCAAATATAATAGGTGAAGGAGAGCATAAAATATTTGATTATATAAGAAATAATAAATCATATCATAATAATACTAATACGATTATTTATGGTTTAGATGCTGATTTAATAATGTTATGTCTTTCACATCTTTACATAAGCAATAATATATATTTATTTAGAGAAACACCACATTTTATTAATTCTTTAAACAACACGCTATTTCCAGAAGAGAAATATTTGCTAGATATTTATGACTTGTGTGAAAATATTAAACAAGATATGCTATGTGAGATTAATACAGATGAAGATTATATTTTAGATTATATATTTATATGTTTTATGCTTGGTAATGATTTCTTACCACATTTTCCAGTATTAAATTTAAGAACAAACGGTTTAACATATTTAATTGAAAGTTATAAAAATATTATTAGTATTAATAAAGAATATATAATTAAAAATAATAAAATAAATTGGAAAATATTTAAAAAATTAATAAATGTTCTTGCCATAAATGAAGAAAAGTATGGTATTGAAGAGATGAAAATAAGAAACAAAATGGAGAAAAAAATAAAACAGACTGTAAAAGACGAAGATAAACAGTTACTATTGCCTATATTAGATAGAAAAGTTGAAAAATATATTAATATTGGAAATGAAGGTTGGCAATATAGATATTATAAAGAATTATTTGATATTGAAATTAATGATGAAAGAAGAAAACAAATATGTATAAACTATTTAGAAGGATTAGAATGGACTTTTAAATATTATACTGATGAATGTTATGATTGGAGGTGGAAATATAATTATGAATACCCCCCTTTATTAGAAGATTTAAATAAATATATACCTTATTTTGAAACAGATTTTATAGAAAATAAAAATAAGAATAATATTAATGAATTAACACAATTATCATATGTATTACCCAGAAATAGTCTTAAATTATTACCAGATAATTTATTCAAATATTTGATAACAAACCATGAAGAATGGTATCGTTTAGATTATAAAGTAAAATGGAGCTTTTGTAAATATTTTTGGGAATGCCATATTGAAATGCCAGATATTAATATAGACAATTTAGAAAAAATAATATCTAAATTTATTATATATGAAAAATAAAGTGACAAAAAAAAAATTGTATAAAAATTATACAAAATATAAAAAAAGTAAAATGACAAAAAATAAAAAATATATTAAAAGAAAGTCTAAAAAAAATACAAAAAAGAGTAGAAAAAATAAAAAAGGTGGATTAGATGTAATAGAAGAACAGAAATTTACAAAAAAAAATACTCGTTGGAAAGAAAATAAAAGTAAATATAATTCTTTGAAAAAAAGTAGTTGTGATGATATTTCTAATTATGATGAATTAATTACAAGATTAGAAACTAATTTTGTAAAGAAAAATAATTTGAAAATTTTTAATAATACTTATACAATATTTCCATATTGCAATGAAGAGCTTAAAGGTCCAGCTAGTTTAGATAAAGTCAATGCTCCATTTACTAGTTCAGAAGCATTATATGCATTATATAAAGTTTTTGAATCTAATTTTTCATCAATATCACCAGCCAATATAAATGGTAATTATACCTCTATAGATAAACTTTCAAATTTAAATGGGGTTTCTTCACCAAAGAATGATCCAAAAATGTTTCTTAAAGCATTAAGAGCGTTTAATAAAAATTGTTTTATTGTAAGTCATTCTGGTTTTATGACAAAGTTTTATGACTATATTATAAGAAAAAAATTAGTTAATGAAAGTGATATGTATGGGGATATATATAATAAGTATGTACCTGAACCAACAATGGAAGAAACTATTATGGAAAAGGGTATATTTGGTGGAGGAATACTTAAAAAGGTTGGATTACAAAAAGAACGGGACTATGGTGTTTTTGATAATTTAGATATAATACAATTAATATTTAATATGAATGGAGAAATATTATATATGTTAGTAAGAAGATATTCAAAAAATTATAAATTAGATAATGAATTAGACTTAGATAAAAGCGCATTTGGAAGTTTAAAATCAGTTTTTATAATGCGCCACTGTCTTGGGTGTCATAACGTAACTCCTGGAATAACAACTAAAACAGGTCAAGCTATAGAACAAGCAAAATCAGGTAAAAATTTTGGTTATTTAGATTGGTCTTTATGTTTTGAAGATACAGTCGATGAAATGATGGTAGTTGGAAAAGATTTACATAATTTATTAGAAAAATATGGAGGATTTAAAAGTTATACTTTTGGTTCTTCAGTAATATTTAGAGCCATATTAACGAGTATATTAATGTATAATGTTATAAATAATATTGTCGATACACCTATCCAAGAAGATGAAACCATTATCTCAGGTTTAACTACTCCAAAAGATCCAGAATCTCCATAATGTTGATAATTTTAATATTTTTATATTTTATTAATTATTTTAAAAAATATATAAAATTCATATTATATTTTAATATAATATGAGTAAGAAAACTGTATTTACTGAATTATCAAAAGAAACACTCGAAAATTTATTAGGAAATTTAAATGAACAACAAGCTATAGTTATAAAATTTGGTGCAACATGGTGTGGTCCATGTCAAAAAATAAAAAATTTATGCGACCATAATTTTTCCACTTTCTCAGATAATATAATTTGTATAGATTTAGATGTAGATGATAATTTTGAAATTTATGGTCATTATAAAGTAAAAAAACAAATAAGAGGTATACCAAAAATAATGGTATATTATGGTAAAAATACTCATGAAAAATGGTTTTTACCAGATGACTCAGTATCAGGTTCCGAATATACAGAAATTAATAACTTTTTTGACAGAATAAGAAAATATGTTAAATAATATATATGGAAATCTTTTTATATATACATTATCTAATAACCTTAAGTTTTGTATTATTACCATTTTTGCCATTAAAATTTATACTTGATTATAAATTATTTTTAGCTTCAATAGGAATAACTATATATTGGTTGATATTTGATGGTTGTCATCTAAGTAAAATGCATAAAAATAAAAAAGAATACATTCATGATTTAATATATAATTTATTTAATATAAGTTTAACAAAAAAAGAAGAAAAACACGTAATTAGTTTTAGTGTTTGTATAATTCCAACTATAATAATTTTAAGAATATTAATATATAAAAATTATTTTTGTAAAATATATAAATAATAAATGTTAGAAAATCTTGATTTAAATATTGAAAATTATAATTTAAATGATCTTTTGAATTTATTTAAATTAAAAAATAATTTTACTGAAGAAGATTTAAAAAATGCTAAAAAAATTGTATTAAAAACACATCCAGATAAATCAAAATTAGATAAAAAATATTTTTTATTTTTTTCATCGGCATATAAAATACTTTTTCAAATATATAATTTTAAAAGTAGAGTAGATGACAAAAATACTGAGTATTATATTGAAGAAGATAAAAATAATAAATTACTAATAGAAAAAATATTGAAAAAAGATAATTTCATTGAATGGTTTAATAAAGAATTTGAAAAATTAAATGTTAAAAATAGTAATGATGGTTATGAAGGTTGGTTAAAATCAGATGAAAATATGGATTATAGAACTACTACAAAAAATAATATGGAGCGGGATATTTATGAAAAGAAAAAAGAATTACGAAGTATTATAAAGAGAGAAGAAGTAAAAAGTATTCAAGAATTACATGATAATAATATATTGGGATCTAAAGAAATACAAGAATATTCATCAGACATATTTGGAAAATTTCGCTATGATGATATAAAAAAAGCATATGTAGAAAGCGTTATACCTGTAACTGAAGAAGATATAGATGAGCAAAATATATTTAATAATATACAACAAATAAATGATCATAGAAACAATCAAAATATAACACCGCTTTCTCTCGAACAAGCAAATAATTATCTACATAATATGAAAAATAACGATGAAGAAATAAATATAAATCGAGCTTATAATCTAGCTTTAGAAAGTGAAAAAAATAATAAATTAAATAACGAATGGTGGAAAAATTTACGTCAAATAAAATAAGTATTTATTATATATGTCACAAATAGATGATTTGCCAGATTACGAAGAAGATGAAGAACCAATAGGAAAAAAATACAAAGTAGATAGTATGAATAGTTACAAAAGACCTGAAATTTTACCACATTTTATAATAGTTGGTCATGGTCAAGTAAGATCATATTCTACATTTCAAAATATTTATAGATGTAATATAAATTATTTTTGTACTAGAGGAAATGTAATGTTGGGATTTATTCATCATCGAGAACTTTTGATTGAACAAATGGTTAAAACATGTAATAAAAATATTATCTCAAAAGAAACATTGAACTATGGAGAAGAAATAGATAATACTGAATTTTCTGCTACAAATGAAATTGAGCAGCGGGTTTTTGGTATATATGTATGTGAAAATTTAGATGCACCGATATTTAGATTTGATTTATCAAAAACTTATACTTTAGAAGAGTTATTACATAATATTAGAAATTATACCATTAATTATTATAATACAGATTATTTTGAAGTATCTATAATTGGTTGTAGACCAGTTGATGATAAACCATATATAGAACCTAAAGAAATACATACAGAAAGATTAACTGGAAGTAAAAGAAAATACTCACAAATTGGAAGTGCTAAAAAAAGTAAGAAAAGAAATAAAAGAAAATATAAAAAATCAAAAAAATCAAAAAAATGTAAAAAATGTAAAAATTTTAAGAGAGAATATAAAACAAAAAGAAAATATAAAAAATCTAAAAGAAAATATAAAACAAAAAGAAAATATAAAAAATCTAAAAGAAAATATAGATAAATAATATATATGAATAATTATTACTATGTATTATTTATTGTAATTTTTTTGTTTATAAATATTTACTATCATAAATTATTAAATAATGAAAATAATAGTGAAATGAAAAAACATATTGAATATGTTAACAAATATTTAATAAATAATGATAATTTAGAAAATTCAAAACCTTTATTATGGATATATGTTGAAAATAGTAATTCTGTTATTCCAAGTAAAAATCAACGCCGATGGTTAAATTTTGGTTCAAGAAATACAAATGATTTAAATATGCCATTCCAAAATCTTACAATTAATAGTATTATAAATAAATGTAAAAATGATTTTAATATTATTATAGTTGATGACAATTCTTTTAAAAATATTATTCCAAATTGGAATATTGATTTAAATAAAGTTGCTCTTCCAATTAAATATCATTTACGAAATTTAGCACTAATGAATAGTCTTTATTATTATGGTGGTTTATTAGTTCCGTCATCATTTGTTTGTTTTAAATCATTATATGAATTATATTACAGTTCATTATGTAAAAGTGATATGTTTTCTTTTGAGTTTGTAAATAGAACATCTAGTGCTAATGAAAGTAAATTTGTTATGCAACCTAATTTTATTGGTTGTAAACAAGAATCAGAAAATATGAAAAAATATATAAATTATTTAACTATATTAAACTCAAAAGATTTTATAGCAGAACAAGATTTTCTTGGAACAGCTAATTTATGGCTAGAAAATAATAATATAATGAAAATAGATGGAATGTATATTGGAACAAAGGATGTTAATGGAAAAATGGTTATAATTGATAAATTAATAAATAATACATATTTAGATATTCATCAAGAGTCTTATGGATTATATATTCCATGGTATGATATAGTTAATAGAATTAACTTTCAATGGTTTGCTAGACTTAATGAAAAACAAGTTCTTGAAAGTGAAACAAATATAGGTAAATATATATTATTATCTAGTCATGGATATATATAATATGTTATATCATATGTAGACTTCGTATAAATTATTTTTGATGCAAAATTTATATTGTTTATTTTACACAATTGTCTAATTATAGTCATAAATTTAGAATAATTATTAACATTTTCAATATATTTGTGTTTAGATACATGATAATAATCTTTTATATCATGAATAAATTCTTTAATAATATCTAAAAATATTGCTCGTTTATAGTAAGATTTATTAATCAAATAATAAGTATTATTATTATTATTATAAGCAAATTTATCTATAAAATTTATTAAAGATTCTTTTGGATATATTTTTTTAAATATTTGTGAACTCATATATTATTCTAATATATTTTTAATAATTTCTTTATTAAAAAAAGCAAGTTCTATATGATGTTCATGAACATTATAGAAAATAGAAATATATTTACATAATATTTTATTAATTATAATTTTTTGATTATTATTTAAAATATTAGAATACTTAATATAAATAAAATACTGATCGTAAATGTCCATTAAAGTATATCCTATATTATAAAAATTATAAAGTATTTTTAATGATTCATTAAAATTGTTTTGTATACATAATTTAGTATAATTTTCTAGTGTGAAATATGATATATTTGAACATAAAATATGTAGATTTTCTTCAGTTATCGATTTATTATATAATTTAATTTTTTCTAAATAATTAATTATGTTTCTAATAGAATAATTACTTATTTGATATAATTTTTCTTTAACAGAATCTTCTATTTTTATTTTTTCATTTGATACTATTCTACTAACAACCTTATCTATTATGTTTTTATTAATAGGCTCAATTTTTAAAATACTTACTCTAGATTTTAAGGTATCGATTATTTTATGAATATTAGAACATGACATAATAACATTAATATTATTACTGTATTTATCTATATAATTTCTAAAAACCTGTTGACATTGTTCATTTATACTATCAATATCATCTATTATTATAGTTTTTTTCTTATTGGATAAAGTTATTGTTTGGCAAAAGTTTTTAACTTCATTTCTATAAAAAGTTATACCTTGATCTTTTAAAGAATTTATAACCAATATATCAGAATCAAGAATATTGTCTTTATAATATTCTTTCAAAATACATTCTATTAAAGTTGTTTTTCCAGAACCAGAATCACCTAATAATATAATATTAACTTCATCTATATTTATGTAAGCATTAATTAGTTCTTTTAAATTATTATTTAATAAAAAATCATTTAATGTTTTTGGTTTATATTTAAAAATGAAGGGTTCATCCATTATATTATTAGTTAAAATAGTATTTAAGTTAATCTATATTATTTAATATAATGGATTACTATAAAATATTAAATATTAATGAAAATACATCACTCGATGAAATAAAAAAAAGTTATAGAAAAAAAACACTTGAATATTATAAAAATAATAACAAAAATACAGAAATTTTAAATCAAGCATATAATTATTTACTAAATAATTACGATAAAATAACATATTTTAATAATGTTAACATAGAACATGTAAATAGAGTAAAAAGTGTTGATTTAAGTGAAAAAATATATACTGAGGATAATAAAAGAAATAACCAAGAAATGCCACAAGATATAATAATTAACAAAAACATTACATTGAAAGAATCATATAGTGGTTACATGATTCCTATAAATATTGAGAGAAGCAAAATAGTTAATAATAATATTTATAATGAATATGAAACTATTTATATAAATTTACCAAAAGGTATAGATAATAATGAAATTATATTATTAGAAAAAAAAGGTAATATTGTAAATAATTTAAAAGGTGATGTTAAAGTCCTAATTAATATTAATGAAACATTTAATTTTTCAAGAAGTGGTTTAGATTTATATTATCATAAAAATATATCATTAAAACAAGCTTTATGCGGTTTCAAATTCAATATTCAATTTTTGAATAATGAAAATATTGTAATAAATAATGAAAAAGGTAACATAATTCATCCAATGACAACTAAAATTATAAAAAATTTTGGAATGGAACGTGATAATATGAAAGGAAATTTAATAATTATTTTTGATATTTCTTATCCTGATTATATTGATATAAATAGTGCTAATAAATTAGAGGAAATATTCAATCATTTATCATAGTAAATTATGAATTTAAATACATATATCTATATTAATTGATATATACATATGACCACAACTATGAGATTAAAAAAAGAATTGGATCATTTATTTTTAAATCCATTACCTAATTGTTCAGCATATCTACTTAATAAAAATGATTTATTTACATGGGAAGCTAAAATAATTGGTCCTGAAAATACTCCATATCATAATGGTATTTTCAAATTAAAAATTGAATTTCCACAAGATTATCCATTTAAACCACCAAAAATTGTATTTTTAACAAAAATATATCATTGTAATGTCAATAATTCCGGTGGAATTTGTCTAGATATTTTAAAAGATATGTGGAGTCCAGTATTAACTGTAAATAAAATTCTATTAAGTATATCATCTTTACTGGATGATCAAAATCCAAGTGATCCATTAATGCCAGAAATAGCAAATCAATATATAAATAATAAGGAAGAATTTTTTAAAACAGCAAAAGAATATACCGAATTATATGCTATTAAAAAATAAAAATAATATAATGTTTGTTATATTATTTTTGTAAATCTAATTTTTAATATATTTTTTCTTAATTTCAGCAGAAACTAAGTAAATAGAGTTTTCTGTGCAAATAATTAATACATCGCCAGATTTTAATAAGTTAACAATAGGACTAGTATATTCTTCCGAATTTTTTACTAATAATTTTTCATCTGAATTTTCTTTTATACCAATAAGAACTTTTTTTTCAAGTGAATCTTTCCAGTAATCTAGCATAATAGGTTTATCTTCAACAATTGAAAGTTTCGCAATTGATTCCCAAAGAGACGCAGGTGGTAAACGGAAACTTGTTTTTTCTTCAGCCATTTATATTAGTAGAATTATATAACCTTTAAATACTTATAATTCTAATATTTTAAATATTATATATATATTATGTCTATAAATATAAATAGTTACAGCATTACTTATAATGATAACTACAAGCAAATTATAAATTATAATGTTGAAAACATATTAGAAAAATATTTGAGTATTCTTACTGAATATTTTAAACATTTAGAAGAGGGTAACTTTGATATTTATAATCGGTATTATAAATATATAATAATTAATGGAGTAAATTGTATAAATAATATATTCAAAATATTATTGCTATATACAAATAATATAGAATTAGTATTATATCATACACAAAAATCCTTCATTTATTATATTGAATTTATTACACAAATTGGTAATGAAAATAATAATTTTTTACAATTAAATTCTAAAGATGCAACTTTATTTGTATACAAAAAAACTATATTTGAAATTAATAATGATATAAGAAAAAATTTTTCTATCAAAAAAGATAATAAAGAAATTTTAGATAATATTAATAATTATATATTATTAGCTAAAAAAATTATTGATGATTTTATTAATATAAATGATGAAAATATTTATAAAAATCTTCAAAATAAAATATTACCTGTATTAAAAAAATTAATAGAAGTTCTATTTATAAATAATACAGATATTGCTTTAGAATATAAAATAAATATAATAGAAATTATTTTAAATAAACATAATAATAACAGTGAAAATTTTATAGTAAATCTTCAAAATATAATGAAAAAATTTAAAAAAAAATATAAGATAATAATATAAACGAAACTTTAGAATACCAAAATTAAACTTCATTTGCTGAGAAATCAGACGGATTATATGATACTGTTCAAAAAATAAGAAATTTAAGAAAATCTCTTTATGATTTAAAATATGATACACAGGCTATAAAAGATTATAAACACCTTCTAGATATAAATCATCACGCGATAAATTTTGAAAAAATCTTATTTGAGTCTAAAAAATCAAATTATGTTCAACCAATTTCTGAATAAAATTAAAATAATAAATAATTGGAATTGTATTTTTAAATGTTTTCTAAGTTATTCATTAACATAAATTATTTTTTTTCTAACCTGTTTCTTTTTTTTTACTACACTTTCTATATTGATATTATTTGTAACTATATCTGTATATTCATCTTTTAAGATTTTTTTAATAAAATTATAAATATTATATAGAATATGTTGATCGCATTTACCAACAATTAAAACACTTCCTGTGCGAAATATCATAAACGAAATTTTAAAAATATTATCTAAATCATTTGTAATATCTATATTATTAATTTGTCGACCAGTATTATCTTCTTTTTCTGTATCATAATAAAATTCACATTGAATACCTGGATATGAACATGGATCAAAAGAACTATTTATTTTATATTTGTATTTTAAAATATCAAATAATTTTTCTCTATTTATGTAATATCCACAATTGAAATTAGAATTAATAAGAACTGTCTCTGTTTTTTCTTTTAAATAATGTAAATCATTATCACAAACGCATGGTTTTAATATTTGTATTAAATTATCTAATACTATTGTTAATAATTCATCATTTTGAATTCCAGGTATTTCTAATTTACCTGTGTTAAATACTTTAACATGTATCTCTCTAAAAAGATCATTATATAAAAGTCTTATTATTAAAACAAAGCAATTATAAAATGCGCTCTTCTTTTTTGTTCTATAACTTACAATATCTTTTTTACATAATCCAATACTTATTTTACGAATATCTTTAAATTTTATTCTACCTTCTAGATTCATAATTTGTGTTATAATATTTTGTTCAACGTATTTTAATTTTTCTAATTTTTTTTCAACAATATGAATATCTTCTTTATTTGTAAAATTGAACTTCATCTGCTTTTTGATTATTCCAACTTTAGGAATATTATAATCTATTAATGGAATTTTCCAAAATATTTCATGAAGATCTATTGGAATAGATAAATAGGATATTTTTGTTTTTGTTGATATATATAATTCACTAGATTTAGGGATCTCCTTTTTATTATCTATACTAGTATTATTAGTTATATTAATATTATCATTTAATAAAAATTTTTCCCATTCTTCTTCCAAAACTTCGTCCATTTTAATATAATTAATTTTTATTTTTATTTATATTTCAATTATTTTCTAATTATATTTTAAAATGAATAATTGTTCAAAAGAATATAAAGATCCTGTTCTACCAAAATCTCTTCCTATTAAAATAGTAAAAAAAAATAATGAGAAAAAACAAAAAGAAGGCGAAATTACTGATGAGTATTTATTAGATTTTAACACTTTCAACCCTAGTAATTTTTCTCCTCCATCCGAATGGAAATCTAGATTAGAAGCTAGAATTAAAACTTATGAAAACTTACAAGTACTTATTGATAATTAAATATAAATATGATATTATGTAATTAATATTAATATCTAAATTATGTATAATAAATTTAAAATTATCTATATATTCTATAATATTATCTTTAAAATCAAAAATTATATAGGAAGTGTAATTTTTTATAATATTTTTTTTATCAATATTATAATTATTACTTATACTATTTAAGTATTTGATAAAATTATTTAAATTATTACTTTTTGCATATTTTGTTATATTTTCATAATTTTTATTATTTAATATCTTATCATTTTTTTTTGATTGAAGATGATTTATCATACTTCTAATATCAGATTTATAGTAATTATATAGGTTTTCAAAAGTCATATTTTTACAATCTAATTTCTCAATATTTTTTATATTATTCAACATATATATTATATCTTTTTTTGGCAATTCATTAAATTTTATTCTTATAAATAATGATTGTAAAGCAGAATCTATTTTACTTATATAATTACAAATTAAACAAAATCTAATATTATTTTTATTATCTTCTAATAAATATTTTAATGCTTGTTGTGCATTTTTTGTCATATAATCTACTTCATCTAATATTACAAATCGTAAACCTTTTGTAAAAAGACAATTACTATTAACAAAATTATTTATTTGATTTCTTATTATATCTATTCCTCTCTCATCTGAAGCATTCAAATGTATTATTAGACTTTTATTAACTTCATTATTAATTTCTTGATATTTATTTATTAAATTAATAATAGTTGTTGTTTTTCCAGAACCCGGAGGACCATATAAAAGAAGATTAGATATATAATTATTTTTTAACATATTTTCAAATATTTTTTTATTATAATTATCTAATACAATATCATCAAAATTATTTGGTCTATATTTTTCTACCCATGGAATATTATTTTTATTATTTATCATTTAAAATTAATATTCAAATTAAATTTAAATTGATTTTTAATTTAATTAAAAATATAATATTATTTTTATAATAAAATATGGGAACACTTGAAATAATTATGGGTCCTATGTTTTCAGGCAAGACAGAATTACTTATCAACAAATATAATACATGTAAAGAACAAATAGACCAAGAAAAGATTATTGCGTTTAATTATTATAAAGATACTCGATATGGAAATAATAAAATTATTTCTCATAATTGTAATCAAATCCCCTCTATTAATATAAAAACATTATCAGAAATATTTGAAGATGATAATTTTTCAAAAAGAACACATATTTTTATAAATGAAGCGCAATTCTTTTCCGATTTAAAACAATCTATTATTAAATTAGTTGAAGAATATAATAAAAATGTTGTTATTTGTGGTTTGGACTCCGACTTTAAGAGAGAAAAATTTGGTGATATGTGGGACCTTATTCCATATTCTGACTATATTGTTAAACTAAAAGGAACATGTAATGATTGTAGTATGCCTTCACTATTTACTTTTAGAATTACAAATGAAAAAGATCAACGGGTTATTGGAGTTGAAAATTATATACCATTATGTAGAAAATGTTATAATTTAAAGTAAATTCTTATAATCTAGCTTAAAACATTTATTAAAAGTATTTAAATTAATTTTTTTTATTTAATAAAAAATGGATTCTAAACCTTTACCTGAAAAAAAGAAACGTGGAAGAAAATCAAAAAAAGAACTTGAAATGATGAAAAATTTACACTTAGAAAAACAGGAAGAAGATAATGAAATTAAACAACCAAAAAAGAGAGGGAGAAAACCTAGAGGTGGAAAAATATTTCCAAAAATTAATACTAATAATTCACTTATTAATGAAAAAAATAATATTATTTTACATTTAAAATGTAGTATGAGTGATATTGATAATAAAATTTATGATGAAAATATTGAACATTTTCAATTTAATGAAACTAAAATTGGAGATTTAAATTATGAAGTAATAAATAAAAAGCAAAACATTAGTTATTCCACTAATTACAATAGAGATAACAATGTTGATTCAAATAATGATAAAAATACTTCTGATAACAGTAAAAGTATTCATGAAAAAATAGAAGCTTTATCATATAATTTATATACAAATAATGTATGTGATAAAAAATCTGCTTGTTTTTGGTGCACGTATGATTTTGATAATACACCTATATATATTCCAAAATATGAATTAAATAATTCATATAATGTATATGGATGTTTTTGTAGTCCAGAATGTGCTTGTGCTTTTCTTATGAATGATAAAGATATTGATAATGCATCACGTTTTGAAAGATATCAGTTATTAAATAATGTTTATTGTAAAATATATAATTATAATAAAAATATTAAACCTGCTCCAAATCCTTATTATATATTAGATAAATTTTATGGTAATTTAACTATTCAAGAATATAGAAAATTATTAAAAAATGAAAGATTGCTTTTAATTGTAGATAAGCCATTAACTAGAATATTACCAGAATTATATGATGAAAACAATGATAATAATTATTTAAATAAAGGATTACAGAATAATTCTATCATGAAAAAAAATGCAACTATTTCAAAAAGTAATATTTTGAGTGAAAATTTCAATTTAAAATAATTTAATAAAAAATTAAATAAATTATTTTATATTTTCATAAAACTACTATTTATCTTCTTTTATCTCTGGTTCATCTTTTTCTTCAATATTTTTTAATTTTTTATTTTTCATAGCATTTATTTACTTTTGCATTTTTTCTATATATTCTTGTTTTTTCTTTTCATAATCTTGTTTTGCCCTATAACTTTTACAACCATCATCCATTAATGTTCTTATTTCTTTATAGATTTTTTGGTTTATTGTTCCAGAATCTTTATCATTTTTTTTTTCTATTCCCATTTCATTTTTTATAACAGACATATAATCATACTTATTTTCTTTCAATTTATTCTTAGCCTCTTCTAAAGATAATTCTGTTTGACGTGTTACCATTAACGCCATTTCTTCGAATACCTTTTCATTTATCATTATATTACTATTTATAATATTTTTTAAATGATATTAAATAGATATAATTAATATAAATAAACATATGAATAGTGACGAAAGTATTCATACATTTTTTTCAAATATTATCGATAAATGGTCTGAAAATTTTAAAAAAGATATGGAAGCTTTATTAAAAGTCGTGGATAATATTCATATGAAAAATACTATTATCAATGAAATTTTAAAATCTATGCCTGAATATAAATTACTTGAAGAATCTAATAAAAAATTGATTATTGAAAATTTAGAACTAAAAAATAGATTACAAAATAATATTATTTTGCCTGAACATTCTAAAGAACTTGAATTATGTATTACTGATTATGAAATATTAGAAACTAATAAAAATAATAATATTGATTCTGTAGAAAATCCTGATAATATTATTATTAATAATACTCGAGAAGAAAATAAACAAGTAAGTGAAGAAAGCGAGCAGGAAGAAAGCGAAGAAGAAGGACAAGAAAAAGAAGATAAAAATATTGAAGTGAATAATACTACTAAATTTAAAAAAGAAGAAGAAGAAGAAGAAGGTGATGAAGAAGCAGAAGAAGAAGAAGAACAAGAAGAAGGTGAAGAACAAGCAGAAGAAGAAGGTGAAGAAGAAGCAGAAGAAGAAGAAGGTGAAGAAGAAGAAGGTGAAGAAGAAGCAGAACAAGAAGAACAAGAAGAACAAGAAGAAGAACAACAAGAAGGAGAAGAGGAAGAAAGTGAAGAAGAAGGTGAAGAAGAAGCAGAACAAGAAGGAGAAGAGGAAGAAAGTGAAGAAGAAGAAGTTTTTTTAGTTCAAATTCAAGGAAAAAATTATTACACAGATAGTGAAAAAAATGGAACTATTTACCAATGTTTAGATCATGAAGATATTGGTGATAAGGTAGGATTTTTTGATAAAAATGGAGTAGCTATTTTTGATTAATTATTTATTCTTTTTATATAATATATGTTAATTAATAATTTATGTGGTCCAGCGTTAATATATTTAGTTTTTTCTTTAACACAAATAATAATAGATATTTTTAAAGAATTATATAATACAGCATTTCTTAAATTTATAGTAATGATTGTTTTTACAATACTTTTAAATATTTTATGTGAAAAAGGTTTAGGAGTTGTGTCTTGGATGATAGTTTTTGTTCCTTTTATTTTTATGACATTAATAACATCTATATTATTATTTACTTTTGGATTAACGCCATCAAGAGGTAGAGTAGGAGATTATGAAGTAAAATATTACGAACCGGAAAGAGAACCATCTTCATATAATAGCGATGATGGTGAATTATTAAATAATTATTATGAAGAAGTTGATAAAAATAATGATAAAAAACATCATAAAAAATAATGATAAAAAACATCATAAAAAAGAAGATGAATATAATAACAACTATAATAATTATAATAATGATTATGATAATGATGATACTTATCATCTTTATGATAATGAAAATTATAGAGAAATTAGAAATAATACTGATAGAAGATGAGAAGAATATTATGAGGAACATAATTAAAAAATTTATAATTTAAAAATAAAAGACATTTATAATAATATGAATAAAGCAATCATATTATTAAATAATATATATTATTTACTTATAAAATTCTATACATATTTTCTATTTTATTCTAATAGATTATATAATAAATTTAAAAAAAATAAAAAAATACAAAATTTAATTTATGTAAAAAGTTACATAGAATTTGATATTAATAATGTAATTTTTGATTATGATTTTATAATTTACAAATATTTATTAGATGATATACTTACATATAATTTATTTAAAAAAACTCATTTTAATAATATAAACAAGGAAATATTTCTATCAAATTATAAACCGCAACTTACTGAATATAAATTCATATTAGTAAAACTTTTTTATAATAATAAAGTTTATGATATAACAAATATTATAAAAAATAAAAATTACTACTTTTATGTAGTAAATAATAAATTATTTGATAAAATTTTTATGGAATGGTTTTGTAAAAGATTTCTAAATATTGACTACGATTCATCAATGTATATTGAACTTTATGATAATTTAATGAATAAACATCAAATTTATAGTAATAATTATATTATTCTAAAAAAAAATAATTTTGATATTATATAATTCTAATATTATTTATAAAATAATATAAATAATATTATGATAATTTATATTATATTCATGGCAAAAAGTATTGATAATTTACATTACCTAAAAAACAAATGGAGTCTCTGGACACATTTATCTAATGAAACCGATTGGAGTTTAAATAGTTATAAAAATATAACTAATTTTCATACTGTTGAGTCTATATTAACTTTATATGAAAATTTGCCAGAAAATATAATTAAATACTGTATGTTATTTATAATGAAAGAAGGTATAACACCTCTATGGGAAGATATACATAATCGAAATGGTGGATGTTTTTCATATAAAATTAATAATAAATTTGTTGCTCAAATTTGGAAAGATTTATCATATTCATTAATGGGTGAAACATTAACAGAAAAAGAATTATTTAATAATAACATCAACGGTATAACTATATCTCCAAAAAAAAATTTTTGTATAATAAAAATTTGGATTTCTAATTGTGATAATATAGAACCGAATATCATTAAAAATATTGATGGATTATTTCCCAATGAATGTTTCTTTAAAAAACATATTTAATTATTTTGGTAAAGGTGATAAACATAATTTAATTTCTCCAAGAGATGCTACATTATATTTTACAACTAATGGTAGATCATTTTCCAAATAGATTTCTATTTGACTACATAAATTAGTGCATTTAATAAAATAACCTAAATTCTTCAATGAAAATTGTCCTTGAATAATTTTACTATTATCTTGTTTTTGGATAAATTCCATAACTCCATCCGATTCTGTTCTACATATTTCAGCACTAGCAAATTGTCCTTGACATCTAAAAATTAATTCTGATCCAACAGAATTAATTTCTATTTTATCCGAAATACATGATAAGTCACGAATTATTTTTTGAAAATCATTTGATGGTAAGTTTAATACAGAAGCAAATTTTACTTCTGGTAATTCTAATTCTTCTTGATCAGGTTCAATTAATCTTAGTTTTTGTATTTTACGTTGTTTAATATCGCCATTTTCAAATTTTAAACCAAGATAATGAACAATCCCATCGCTATAATCACTATTTTCAATATAAATTGTTAATGTATCATCATTATCTATTGTATTAATTAATTTAAATAAATGAAACATATTAACACCTATAACTATTTTTTCACTTTTACATTCAAATAATTCAAAGTTTTTAGCATCTAAAAATAAATGAGCTAGAATTGTATGTGTTCTATCCATATTAACAATTTTTATTCCATTACTTTGAAAAGTAATATTAGTTTCTAATAATATATCCTTTAATGCTGTCATTAAAGTTCTAAAAGGAGAAATTTGAACTGTTTGAATTGTTAATATATTATTTTCTTTATTTGACATATAATTATCTATTATACGTATTTTTTAAATACTTATGAAAGATTAATAAAATTATTCAATTATTTATTATTTTAATAATAAATAGAATAAAATACTTTTTTATTATCTTATTTTAATAAACGGAAATGTTTGTTCGTAAATTATTTTATCCACTATTTAATCTTATATCTATTAGACATATTCATACAAACCCCCCTTCATGTTACTTATCTCAAAAATCTATAAGAAATTATATTAATAAAGGCTCTTTAGATGTTTGGGATATATATAATACTTCTTATAATGACGATAATTTATATAATATTAGAAATAATATTTATACAATAGAACATATTTGGCCAAAATCATTTTTAAAAAATCATTTACTTTCAAAATATGACTTACATAATCTGGGAATTACTAGTAGTTTCTATAATGTTCATAGAAGTAATTATAAATACAGTGATTCTTCTCCTATTGTTTATTCTTTATACAAATTAAATAATAATATGGTTAGTATTCAAATAAATGATAATAATAATTTAGATAGTAAAACATATAATTATAAAAATTGTGCTTTAAAAATATTTATACCAATTGAATCATCTAGAGGTGAAATAGCGAGATCTATATTATATATGTCAAATTTATATGGTAAAAATAATATGGATAAAATTATAGACGAAAAATTATTACATCAATGGAATAAGAAATATCCTCCCACTGAAAGAGAGAAAAGAAAAAATATACAAATATTTAAATTACAAGGAAATAAAAATCCTTTTATAAATTAATCTTACATGTAATAAATAATATATTTAATACATTTAAATATTAGTTAAAATATTTAATTGTAAATGATAATGTATCCTGTATATGATAATACATTAGACAATATTCCTAATAATTATTCTAGCTTTGATCAATTTGAAGATAAAAGACTAAGAAAAAAATTTGTAAGAAAAACTCTTTTTACATTTTCATTAAGTCTTTTTACTACTCTTGGTTTTTGTATTGGTTTTAAAAATCTACCTAACGCAAATAATTTTATCAAAAGTGAAATAGGTGAAGCGCTTTATATTTTATCTGTATCTACTACTTTTTTAACAATGTTCGTTTGTTTATGTTGTGAAGATTTATTACGAAAATCACCTTCAAAATATATAATTTATTCTTTATTTGTTTTGGCGGTATCTTATTCATTGGGTATTACTAGTTTATATATTAGAGGTGATATTTTATATATTTCTATTATTATAACTACTGGAACAACAACATCATTAATTTTATATTCATTTATTGCTACTACAGATTTTACAGAATATTATACATATGTAGTTGCTATTTTTATGTGTTTAATTTTTATTGGTATTGTAAATATATTTTTTAATAATACAATTATTCAAGTTATTATTTCGGGTGGAGGAGCACTGGTTTTTGCTTGTTTTATTATTTTCGATATGCAAATGTTTTTAGGTCAAAAACATATAAAATATAAATATAGTATTGATGATTTCATTTTAGCAGCAATGAGTTTATATCTAGATGTAATTAATATGTTTCTCTATATTATTCAATTTTTAACACTAACTTCAAGTGAATAATTATATAACTCATAAAATTATATATAATTAATTGTATAATTTATTTTATAATTTATTTTATAATTTATTTTATAATTTATTTGGCTTAACAATTATATATATCAAAAATAGTTAAATTACTTATATTACATGAGAGAATGTCATTAATAATAATTTGATTATAATTAATATCAACTTTAAATTTTTCTCTCAAAGTATTATTTATTTTTTGTAATTTTTCAAACATTTGTTGAGAGAATAAGCAATTATTTGTTGATTTTATTTTACAAATTATTTGTTTTGATAATTTTAAAAACATATCTTCCATTCTTGCTATTTGTATACATAAACTTGGGACTTGTAAATTATTTATAATATGCTCAAATTCTTTATTATTTTCTAATGAATTAAAATTAAAAAATTTTGTAATATATTTTCTTCTTCCAGCTATTAATTTATAATTATTATCTATTAATCTCTCGATAGAACATTTCAAAACTTTTATTCTCTCACCGCCTTTTAATCTTACTTGCTTAACTTTCCTACTGCCATATCTTGAACCCATTTTTTTTAATGTTTTTGTAGCCATTTTCAAAGCCTTACTATTTTTACTACACCCTTCTCTCAACAAATTTATATCTACCGCAGACGCTTTGCCACCTGTTATAGCACTCGCTAAACGAGCACGAGCCCATGATTCAGCGGTTTGATTGGGGCGTGAACCAGATGAATAATATGCCCCTCTCCCTTTATTTGCTATTTTTTTTAATGTTTTCATAGAACATTTTGTTTTTTTAACTAAATCCTTAGATGGTTTGATACTTTTAATTTTATATATTCTTTGAGCATTCAAAACATGATTAGACTTTTTAGATTTGAAGCTTTTTACTTTCTTTCTTGTGTGGTATTTGCCTTTTTTATACATTTTTCTTGATTTTAATAATTCCTTTTTTAATCTATTTTTATCTCTCTTTGATAAATGCTTTGGTATATATCTTTGAGGAACATTAACCATTATATATTATATAATTATATTTTATTATATAAATATATATATGGCCGGAAAATGCCCTCCTGGTGTAATATGTATTGAAAATATGACAGTTACTTTAGTAATTCTTTCTATTTTAACCGTCTTTTTTCTTATTTATTTTATAAATAATAATTCAAATAATAGAAAAAATAATGATCAAAATATTAATTATAATATAGATATTAAGAGAGAAAATACTAATAGTTCAAACCAATCTTTATTTCCTAATTTATCTAATTTAACCGGACTATTTCCAAGACCCTCTTTTTCATTTTCAAATATTAGTAATGATGTTTTAATGAATCCATATCAACCACCCGTTCGCGATGATCGCATTTTTCAAATGGATTATAGTAATTCTCCAAATAAAGTTCCTATTAACATTCAAACACAATCTGTTGATACTAATTATCGCCAAATAGGAATTTTAACTAGAATAGGTGGAAAAGAAACTATATTACCATTAATGGGCAAACCTTTAATAACAAATAGAGATAGATGGAATTTTTATACACTTTCTGAAAGTAATAATATGATTAAATTACCTATTACTTTTAAAAATAGAAGATGTATGAGTGAACAAGGATGCGACAATATTTATAATGGCGACACTGTATATGTTGAAGGTTATAATGATGCTTTTAAAGTTACTGCTTATGATAATAATTTTATTAGATATTTACCATATATTTAATATTTTATATTAAAATAATATATACATAATTAAATGGTTGCAACAGATATTGCATATACAATAAATTTAAAAGCTAGACAATATTCAGCATCTTTAGATAAGTGTGGAAAATGCCCTCCTAAAATAATTCATGGTAATGGTATTAGACGTTCGTGGACAGCTGGGTCATTTTTACTTGATGGAAATCATTTAAATAAAGCACATCTTTGCGCGTCTCGTATAAATAATACTATTTATGGTCCAATACATGGTAAACCTGTTTTTGTAAAAAATAATTTAAATGTTTATGGAAGATATGCTGGATTTTCTGGAGGAAGCGGCGCCCCTATAAGAAATAAATTCTAAAAAATAAAATAATTTTATGTTTAGGAAATTATCTCAATATAAAATATAAATGGTTAAAAAACACATGAAAGGTTCTGACAACAAATACCACATCGGTGGTAAAGTATATGACATGTTAATTGGTTCGCGCGCTCAAGTATGGCATGGAACTGCTTACAAAACAGCTGGTAATCTTAAAAAAGACCACTTATACATGAATAAACACGGTCGCATTGTATCAAAAAGAAAACACGAAACAGCCAAAAAAGAAAAACGTTTACAAAAATATGGTTACTTTACCAAAAAAGGTAAATTTGGCGCTGTGAAACAAGGTACATCGATGAAAAAATCCAAAAAAGCCAAAAAAGCGAATAAATCTAGAAAAGGCAAAAAATCCAGAAAAAACTAAATATCTATGAAAATAAAAATAAAATATATTAATTAATATATAATTAATATATAATGGCTTTAACACGTAGAAGAGGAAAAGGTAAAGGAAAAAAAGGTGGTGTTGGAACAAAAAGTATGCTTGCTACCAGAAGAATTGCTGCTTTAAAAAGAATAAAAAAATTTATGGGTGGTAAAAAAACTCGCAAACACTAAAAATTTATTAAAAATAAATAATTACATGCTTTTATTTATTTTTAGGTATTTTAGTTAAAAATTGAAAATAAATTATTTAAAGATTGAAACATAAAAACATTACACATGGCATCTAATGATTTGAACAAATATCAAAAAAAAAGTGATAAAGAACATATTTTAGATAATCCTGATATGTATATTGGTTCTATAGAAAATGTTGATGCTAATGAATTTATTTATGATTCTAGTAATATTACAAGAAAAAATATTTCCTATATTGCTGGTCTATATAAGTTATTTGATGAGTGTATCGTTAATTGTAGAGATCATGCGGTAAGAATGGAACAACTTATTAAAAGTAATCCAGATAATAATAATCCTTTAACATATATTGATATTAGCATTGATGAAGAAGGAATTATTAGTTTTACAAATGATGGTAATGGCATTGATGTAGCGGAACATCCTGAATATAAATTATGGATACCAGAAATGATATTTGCCCATCTTAGAACGTCAACTAATTATGATAAAAGTGAAAAAAAAATTGTTGGTGGAAAAAATGGTTATGGAATTAAACTAGTATTTATTTGGTCTTCGTGGGGTAAAATTGAAACAATTGATCATAAACGCGGTTTAAAATATATACAAGAATTTCGCAATAATTTAGATATTATTGATAAGCCAAAAATTACAAAATGTAAAACAAAACCATATACAAAAGTATCTTTTAAACCTGATTATAAAAGACTAGGATTAAATAATGGATTATCTGAAGATATGCTTAATTTATTTAAGAGACGCATTTATGATATTGCTGCGGTTACAAATAAAAATATAAAAGTAAAATTAAATTCACAATTAGTTCCAATTAAAACATTCCAGCAATATGTTAAAATGATTATTTCTGATACAGAACATAAATATGAAAGCCCCGATGAACGCTGGGAATATGTTATAGCCCTAGCACCAGAAGGAGAATTTTATCAAATGTCATTTGTAAATGGTATTTATACATCAAAAGGTGGAAAACACGTTGATTATATTATGAATCAAATTATTAAGAAAATAACACTTTATATCAAAAATAAAAAGAAGGTTGATGTTAAACCGAGTGCTATAAGAGAAAATATTGCATTATTCTTAAGATGTGATATTGAAAATCCTTCTTATGAAAGTCAAACAAAGGATTTTATGAATACTCCATCTAGTAAATTTGGTTCTTTTTGTGAAGTAAGTGATAAATTTATTGAAAATATTTGTAAAATGGGTATCATGAGTTCGGCGTGTGCTATAACTGAAGTTAAGGAAAACAAATCTCAGAAGAAAACTGATGGAAGTAAAAATAAAAATATTCGAGGCATTCCAAAACTAGTAGATGCTAATTATGCCGGAACAACAAAATCAAAGGATTGTATGTTAATTCTTTGTGAAGGAGACTCGGCTAAAGCTGGTATTATATCTGGATTATCACAAGAAGATCGTAATTTTATTGGTGTTTATCCTATGAAAGGAAAATTATTCAATGTAAGAGGTGAAACTGTTACAAAAATTGGAGATAATAAAGAAATAACAGAAATTAAGCAAATTCTTGGTTTAGAACATGGAAAAAAATATACTCATGATGATGTCAATACAAAATTAAGATATTCAAAAGTAGTATTTATGACTGACCAAGATTTAGATGGAAGTCATATTAAAGGTCTTGGAATTAA
>Ga0228631_1000401_pt1 | contig 25522 bp, 28 predicted proteins | sample 39DmetaG_FD_183049 | JGI IMG/M metagenome (GOLD analysis project Ga0228631, IMG submission 183049) | Seawater microbial communities from Monterey Bay, California, United States - 39D | ecosystem: Environmental > Aquatic > Marine > Coastal | place: USA: California | collected 2016-09-28
TATATTATATAGTATATATAATATATAATGAAACAAGAGTTATTAATTTTTGGAATTACAGCATTCTTTATAGCAAACACATACTATGATGGAAAATATATTCAAATAATGAAAACTTGGAAAAAATATTATCAAATGACATTTTACGCATTTATAGGTCTTTCTCTCTATCTATTTATAAAAAAATACCCTACATACACCAGAAATTTATTTACTCACGCAAATAGTCTCATAAAACATATGCCTATTGACAAAGATAGTAGTGATATGTTATCACCTTTATTCAGTATGGGAGGTATATATAGTAATTTACAGACTAATAATATAACTCCGCAGCAAAAACGTATGATAAATTCGGGTGCAAATTCAACAAAACGTTCAGTTAGTGAAACAAAGAAAAAATATGTTGCAGCCAATCAAAATTGGAAGTGTGCTGACTGTGAAACTCAATTAGAAGCTTGGTATGATATAGATCATAAAATAAGATTGGAACATGGGGGCACTAATCATATATCAAATTTGGCTGCTTTATGTAAAAATTGTCATGGGAAAAAAACAGCTTTAGAAAATATGTTATAATTATTTTTTATATATCATAATTATAGTATTATATTATAATGACTACACAAAATGTAATTAACTCAATCGAATCAAAAAAACATTTTATTGGAATAGGTATAGTTATAATCTATATCATAATGATAATATCTATACTATCTATAAAAAAATTACAACCATACATTAATAATATCCCCAATATAAGTCTTATATTTATATTACTTACTTTTTCACTAGGAGGATTATTTGCTATTACAAAAACACTATTTGGTAATAATTATACAACAAATGAAAAAATATTAACAACTATAGGACAAAGTTTATTATTAATAATTACTATTGTAATTGTTATATTATTATTAATTTTTGCATTAAGATATCCTTTAGTGGAAAGTGCTATATCAATATCTAGTTATATTTTTATAATAGGAACAATAATCCTAGGTTTAAGTCTTTTATATAAAGGGTTTAAATTCACAAATAATAAATATATAAATTCTATAAAAAACAATCTGTTTTTTGGTTTATTATTTAATTTAATTTTTTATTTACCATGTTTGATAATCGATATTATAGATTTTGTAAAATATCAATATAATATTACTACAAAAACTACATTGATTATATTTATATTAGAAGTTATATTAGTTGTATTATATTATATTACTCCAATATTAAAACGGTTATATATAGAGTATTTTGATAAAAATACTACCCATTTATTAATAGATCCAATTTATTTAAACAAAGAAACAACATTAGGAAATTTTCAAAATCATCAAGCTAATCTAAAAACAACTGAAAGTGAAATTTTTACCTATAATTATGCACTAAATTTAAAAATATGGATAAATCCACAGCCACCAAGTACTAGTAATGCGTATTCAAAAAATACAAATATTTTCAATTATGGTAATAAAATATTAATATCACATGATGATAACAAAATATATTTTACTGCTTTAACAAATAAAACAGAATTAATAACATTATATGTATTAGAAAAAATCCCGTATCAAAAATGGATTAATATAATAATTAACTACGATGGCGGTACTCTCGACTTATTTTTAGATGGAAAATTAATTTCTTCAGAAATAAATATAGTTCCTTATATGTCTAATGATCTTGTTATTGTTGGTGAAAACAATGGAATACATGGTGGTATAAAGAATATACTATATTATAATAATGTTTTAGATTTAAATAAAATTAAAGACTTGTCGAATTAATAAAAATATTATATATATTTAGAAAATTTCTAACGGTATATTATATTATATTATGGGATTACTAAAAAATGTCGTTTTAGTGATAGTTGCATTAATAGTTTTATATATGATTATAAGTTATTTTAATCCATCATCCAATAAATTAAGTGGTCTTAAACAGGGTAATGTTCTTGAAACTATTTCAGCCAAATCATTACCTAATGGAAATAACTCAAATAATTATACATATTCAATGTGGTTTTATGTATCAAATTGGAATACTAGATTATCAGAAAAAAAAATGATATTACAAAGAGGTGGGGATTCCAATGGTTCGAGTGGAAACCCATCAGTATATTTAACACCTTTTGAAAATAATATAGAAATTGAATTATCAACATATCAAGTATCATCAAACACACCAGCACAACCATTTACATGTGGTATTAAGAATGTTCATTTACAAAAATGGGTTAATCTATTAATTTCATTAAATGGGCGATCATTAGATATATATATAGATGGTAAATTAGTAAGAACATGTGTATTACCAAACCCATCAAAAATCAATAATAATGATAATATTTTTATTACTCCTGGAGGTGGATTTGAAGGTTGGACTTCCAAAATTCAATACTGGCCATCCCCAATGAATCCACAGCAAGCATATGATATTTATAAACAAGGATTTGGTGGTGGCGGAATGAACTTTTTTGACAAATATAGAATTAAATTTTCTTATTTAGTAGATAATGAAGAAAGAGGAAGTTTTGAAATATAATTAACAGCTATGATAAATAAAATAATATATAACTGATATTTTATTTATTTTTTATTAAATGATATATAATTGTAAATTTCTTATATAAATATATAGAAAGAAATGGCTCTTTTTGAAAATAATAATAGTTTTAGTGCATTTAATAATTCTAGAATGATAGATGGAACCAAAGATTTTTTAGAATCAAATAGTTTGATAGCTAAACTAGCATTCTTATTTTTTGTTATAATATTGTTCATTTTGCTATTACGTTTAGGAACATATTTATTATCCTGGATTTTTTCGTATAGCGATAATCCAATCTTAACAACAGGAATGCATGATGCTACAATTATGAAAAAAATACCAACAAATCCAAATTCTAATGGTGCTATTCCAATTTTAAGATCTAAAAATCAAGAAGAAGGGTTAGAATTTACATGGTCAGTTTGGATATGGGTTAAAGATCCGAATCTTAATGTTAATAACCAACATATATTTAGTAAGGGTAATGATTCTATTAATCAAACCACTGGAGTAACAAGTCCAAATAATGCTCCTGGTTTATACCTTTCACCAGTTTCTGATAAAGAACAGAATTTAGTACTTGTCATGAATACTTTTAATAATGTAAAAGAAGAGATTGTAGTTAATGATTTACCTATTAAAAAATGGATCAATGTAATAATTAGATGTGATCAACACCAATTAGATATTTATATAAATGGAACCATGGCTAAACGTCATATATTATCTGGAGTTCCAAAACAAAATTATGATGATGTTTGGGTTGGATTAAATGGTGGTTTCTCTGGTTATATTTCGGAATTAAGATATTTTTCTAGAGCTATTGGTATTGGTAAAATAATGTCTATTGCGAATAATGGTCCAAATCTTAATATGGAGGATACTGGTTTATCGAATAAACCACACTATTTATCTACAAGATGGTTTTTTTCGGGAATTGAAGATGGTTATAATCCATAAATTTTTACAAAAAATATTTTTATTTTTTCTTTTAACAAAAATAAAAATATTTTTCTTGTCACTATTATTTAAATGAGTACATTTAATATTTGTAAAATTAATTCTATGAACTTTCCAAATCCAAAAAATCCAGCATTATTTGCAGGCTGCGATACATGTCCTAAAAGAAATGGTATTAGACCTTGGAATAGATATAACGGTGAAACTTGTTTAAAAAATTTTACTCTTGATGAACTTGATATGCGACGAAAAGCTGAAATTTTACAATATAAAAATAATGATAGTAATATGTCATCTAAACAACTTAATGCCCGTTTATTTAGAGGTATTGGAACACAAAAAAAATCATGGGGTAATCAACGTTCTTTATCACAGCAACCAAACCTACCTCCTAAAAAACCTATTACAAATTACAATTCAAATTTACTAAATGAAGATGTCATAAATTATAGATTGTTATGTCCTTCTAATAAACAAAAATGTCACTCAACTACATCAAGTGATGTTCCTGGTAAACCGCGCGAACTTTGTTATAATAAAAATATACCACTTATCAATTATAAAATTCAAAGAACATATCTTGCAGGCTCTACTAAATGGCCACAACGCGCATGGCAACCTGGTGATAATGGATTTCCAGTTGGTAAATCTGGGTCAAAAAAACTCCTGAAAACATCATAATACCATCTCCGTCCCCAGAACCAGAACCAGAACCAGAACCAGAACCAGAACCATATTTTTATTATTATAAAAATTGGGATCTGGTTGACGTATTAGTCGATGAAAATGCTAAAAGAATTTATTATGATAATCTTGAAGATGCGTTAATTGCATCATCAATAAATACAAAATCAACTGGGGTTACTTATGACAATAATGGTTGGGGTTTAAGAATAAATACTGCCATGTCTAGATGGATGAATCAAAAATCATGGATTAAATCTAGTGTATTAAATGAACTGCAATATAGTAGTAAATCAAAGTTCTGCCTTCTTACTGATGATAAACAGGAATATTCATCATTTTGGAACTGTATTACTGATGATAAAAGAAATTGTAGTCCTGTAGAATTAACATCAATTTTACCTATAGATAATGCAATATCCATAACTGATGATATGGTATTACCGTCAGATGCCAATACTGTAAAATATTCTATTCTTATGAAATTACATTCTTAAATTTGGATTTACACATATATCTTTTGTAGGAAAAATATCTCCTGACATACAAGTATCATTTCTTCCAACTTCAACACAACTTCTAATATTTCGATCACTTCCAATATAACAAAATCCGGACTTTCCTGTTTTTGTCATTTGTGATGAACTACCAGATTCATCTGGTTCAGGAATATTTTGTTTATCAACTTTTTCAGCATGATTTAATGCTTTCATTAAATTATTTTTATTTTCATCGATATTATTTTTAACATTTCCGTCAATTGTAGACTCTACGGTATTAAGTGTTGCATTTGTGACATTTGCGACACTATTTACTATATCTTTTGTTCCATCTATACTGGTTTTTAAGGTTTGTTTAGCTGTATCTACAACTGGATAACCTAAAGATGATAATAGGGGTTTTAAATAATCAGCTACACTTCCTGTAATTAATCCTAAATATGCAAAAATATTTATACCAAAAAAAGTTAATATTAATATAATAATAATAACTCTAATAAATAACCAAATGTTATCTCCTAAACTATTAGTTGCTATAGATTCTCCCGATAAATAGTTTGAATTTAACTCTGCAGATGAAATTTGATTTGTAATGACATTATCAGAAATAGGTACAGAATTTTGATATGATAATTGTTTCATAGATGGAAAACTCATTTATATAGATATTAAAGAAGAATATTTATATAAATATTCGCAAATTAAGAATAACAAAGTTTATATTATATTAAATAATAATTTAAACATATTATGTAATATATAATTAATTATTATGTCTAATCCGGTTGAAGAATATTTAAAAGAATATAAAAATGTATGTTATACGCCAAGAACTCTAGGAAAAAAATTAAATATTTCTCGTAAACAAACAATATATTATTGTTTATCGTCTAAAATTCTAAAACGGGAGCTACCATTTAAAGTTGGTTCTCTAAAACATAAAATGCTACTTTTTAAATATACTGATGATACTGTAGATGATACTGTAGATGATAAAGTAGATAACACAGTAGATGATGGAGAAATTGTTGACGAATATGAAGTCATTTAAAATATATCATTATCTCGCAATTTATCTAGTTTTTCTATAGTTTTATCAAAGTTGCTTTTTTCTAGTCCATTAAATAAATAATCTGTATCTGGTGTAATTTCATTTTTTTTAATTTCTCTGTATAAAATATTTATTTTTTTTACAATCATTTCAACTTTATCTTTCTGTTGAATAAATGGTATATTTTTGTCAATTTTATCAGTTAAAAGACTACATGCGAAATATAATACATATTTTCTACGTTTTTTTACACCAACGCTATATTTTATTGAAAAAATATTTAATAATGATTTAATTATTTTTTGTGTTGCAGAATCTTTTTTATTACTTTCCGATATAATAGCATCCCATACTATCCATATTAAGTCCATTTGCAATTTAGAGTCAACTGGTGCAAATGATCTTCTTTCAGCAAGGCAAACTATTTTTTTTGTACGACAAACAGTGTCGTAATCAATCAACCATTCAAGCCAATAGCATGCTAATATTAAATCCATTGAGTCTTTTGATATATGATATGCAAATTCATTTATACATATTAATAATTCTTTTGGGTCTTCATTTGTAAAACAATTAGATGCATAATTTATATTCGGAGCTTTTAATTTGCTTGTTAGTTTAGTAATATCAAATTCGTTAGCGTCTTTTATTGTTAAACTTTCAAATGCGTGTTTTTTTCTTGAAAAACATAATATAGATATTAGTTCTGCAAACAACTTTCGTATTTTTTCATTATTTCGAAGTTTTAGAATATTATCACTATATCCACTTATAAGAATTTGTTTAAAAATATCAAATCTCATATCAATATATATTGGTAATTTTGGATTACTAGAATAAATATATCTACTCATGTATAATATAATTATTTCCCATAAATCTTCAAATAAACCACTACATATTAATTCAGAAGACCAATGGCATGCTGGTTCAATATCTGATTTTATTATTGAGTTTAATAATTCTTTTTTTACTTTGCCTCTCGCATATCCAGAAAATGTAAGTTTTCTAAATTCACTAATTTCTCTTTTATCATTTATTTCATCATTATTCATATATTAAATTTAAGACAAAAAAAATAAATACTTAATACATATAATAATGAAATTTCTGGATAATTTTAATTTGAAATTTTTGTATAAATTTTCTATTTTAGAAAAAATATTATTTTTATTAATAGTTTTATGTATTATATTATTTATTAGCAATTTAAATTTACAAAATACAGAAGGTTTCGTAGAAAAGAGAGAAAAATTTGATAAGAGACTTGGAATAGATATTTTTGATGATTTTTATGTTTCAATATATGATGATTTAGTATTTAATAATATAAAAAATACTTATGAAGTTGAAGAAATAATTAATACTAGTGAGCCCACTAACAACTCTAAAATATTAGATATTGGTTCTGGAACTGGTCATCATGTAAATATGTTAACTAAAAAAAATATAGAAACAATTGGTATTGATTTATCCCCATCGATGGTTAACCAATCCAAATTAAATTATCCCGATATAAATGTTAAAGTAGGTGATGTTCTTAATAGTATGGAATTTACAAAAGATGAATTTACACATATTTCATGTTTATATTTTACAATATATTATATTAAAGATAAACGGAGATTTTTTGAAAATTGTTTTAACTGGCTTGCTCCGGGAGGTGTATTAATATTACATTTAGTTGACATTGCTAATTTTGATGCTATATTGCCTATATCTGATCCATTCACTATGTTAAATGTTCAAGATTATTCTAATAAACGAATTACTAATAGTACTGTTAATTTTGATAAAATGACATATAAATCAGATTTTGATATTAATTTTGATAATTCCGCGTCTACGAAAATAGAAAAACCCAACGGTGTTTTTAAAGAGATTATGAAATTTAATGATGATACAGTTAGAATAAATGAACATCAATTTTATATGAATACACAAAGTACAATATTATCTATAGCTAAAGATATAGGATTTATCGAAAAAGGATATTCTGAAATGAAAGATATTCAATATGAACATAATTATCTTTATTGGTTATATAAACCACAATAAAATATTAATAAAATATATTATGCTTGATGTTATTAATATTTATCAAATTATTATTATATCAATTGTTGCCGCTATTATTATTTTTAAAATAATTGTTAGAATTAAGTATGGTTTTTGGAGTATTCAACCGGTTTTTCATTTCTATAACTTGTTTTACTGGATATATCCAATAGGTATAATAAATAAACAACTTCCAAAAAATAATAAATATTGTGATTTTATCAATATAAAAACCGAAGAATATGTAGATATTCTAGATAATGATATTGATAATATCATAGAGTTTATACAGAAACATTATTATAGAACTAAATTTGGCTCATATTTACCAAGCAAAAATATGTTCTCTGCAAATTTTGATTCTAACAATAAAAAAAACTTTGTTACTACTTATTTTCAAGATAAAAAAGAATTTGATAATGATAATAATTTATTTATAACTAAAAAATATATGGCTGGGGTAATAACATCTAAAAATCTTAATATCACTTTAAATAATACAACATTTAATATATATTACGTTGATTACCTTACAGTTGATTCTAATTATAGAAAAAGTGGTCTTGCTCCAAAAATTATACAAACACATGAATATTGGCAAGCTTCTAAAAATAATAGCTATCAAATTTCCCTATTTAAAAGAGAGGGAGAGCTTACTGGTATTGTTCCTCTATGTATTTACAAAACTTATCAATTTAATAATATTAATATTATTCCTAAATTACATGCATCTACAAATATTATTGAAATAAATAAACAAAATATTCAATTATTTACTAATTTTATACATTCTAGAAGGGAATTTTTTGAATGCTTTATTTTACCTGATTTATCTAATCTTCTCTCATTGATTAATAATAATATCTACAAAATTTATGGCCTCATTTGTAATAATGAATTAATATCTTGCTATTGTTTCAGAGATTCTTATATGTTGTATAATAATACTGATAAATCTATTGAATTTTTTGCTAGTATATCAAATTGTAAAACTGATGAATTATTTTTTTCTGGATTTTTATTGAGTCTAAAAAAATCATCTGAATATTTCAAATCAACATTATTTACTTGTGAAAATTTATCCGACAATATTATTATATCCAAAAAACTATTAGAAAAATATACCCCTAAATTAACTAGTCCAACTGCATATTTTCTTTATAATTATGCTAACTACACTATAAAATCTGATAAAACATTTATTATTACATAATATAAATTTGTAGTATCAACTTTATATTATCTTATCTTATCTTATATATTTTCCAACTTTAACAAATGAATCTATAACATATATAACAAAAACACCTAAAAATATATATAATATTAATTCTTCTGTTACATAATTTGTTTTATTATCTTGTTGTTGTTCAAGAATATATAATATATTATCTAATTTATTCAATAATTCTTGATTTGATAAAGATGATATATTTTGTTGTGTGGGTAAATTGTTTTCATTTTGATATTTTGCATATTGACTATAATAGTCTGCAGCATATGTTGAAGGTAATTGTGTAAAGTTTTCTTTGCTAACTGGTTTATCTACTTGAGTTACTGGTATATTATCACTTTCTTGATTATTTGGTGAAAATAATTCTGGATGTGGTGGTGGATTAAAATCTGACATATCACTAGATTCATTATTTGATAAATATGGCGATTCGTCATTTGAACTATCCATTGATTTCATCATTTTTTGTATTTGTTTTTTCTTTTCATCATTACCACGGTTTTTTAGAGTTTTATTATTTAAGCTTGTTGACAGTCTAGATTTATTATCATTTCTAATATTTTTATTATCTGTATTATTTTCGTCTATATTAAATGATTCTGCTGTTGCCGCTAATAGTGACATACTTATAAAAAAATGAGATAATATTATTTTTCAAAGCTACTCAAAAATAATCATTTAATATATATATTAAATGAATATTACATTATCAATTGGTATAATTAGTATACTTTTTATTGTTACAATTGGAATTATAATATATAAAAACGTGCTACGTGAAAATTTTAGATCAATAGAACATATCCCTACAGTTGATGGAATATTAAGTAAACGTGGATTTAATTTAGTTAATAATGAAAACGATATTTATTCTAAATTATGGTGGTAACATTATATATTCTTATGTTATTATATAATGTTTAATAAAATTTACTTATTTATATTTTTATTAATAGCTATTACATGTGTTATAGTTAATAAAAAATATACTGCTAATGAAAATTTTTCAATTATTAATAGAATAATCAATCCTATAAAAAAAAGATTTAGGCTAAATAAAAAGAAATTTCTTGACTATACTAGACATGAAGTTCGAAAAATGGACTATTAATAAATATTATTAATATATATATATATAGCATATGGTGAAAAATACTACAAATAATTATTTTTACAGCTATTATAATAGCTTAAATAATAGTAAACTTCTTCTTGGAATATCATTATTATTAATAAATATTGGTTCTAAATACATTGAATTAGAAATTAGTTCAACACAAGCTGAATATATTAGAAACTCTATTGGAAGAGAAATCTTAATTTTTTCTATGGTATTTACCGGAACACGTGATATAATTTTATCAATAATATTAACTAGTGCGTTTATTATTTTATCTAATACAATATTTAATGAAAAACATCATTTATGTATTATACCTGAAAAATATAAAAAAATTAATAATGCAATTGATACTAATAACGATAATATTATTACAGATACTGAAATACGAAAGGCCGAAGAAATATTACATAAAGCCAAAATTCAAAAACATAAAGAATTAGCATTATCGAACTATAGCAAATTTAAAAGTGAAGTATGAAAATATTAGTAATTTGATATTATATTATTATATATTATTAATATAATATAACTATGAATACAAATGCAGATACTGAACCAGTAAACCAAGAAACACCGAAACCAAAAACCCAGAAACCAAAAACCCAGAAACCAAAAACCCAGAAACCAAAAACCCAAAAACAAGAAAAAGAAGCAGCAGAAAAAGCAGCAGCAGCAGCAGAAAAAGAAGCAGCAGAAAAAGCAACAGCAGAAAAAGCAGCAGCAGAAAAAGAAGCAGCAGAAAAAGCAACAGCAGAAAAAGCAGCAGCAGAAAAAGCAACAGCAGAAAAAGCAGCAGCAGAAAAAGCAGCAGCAGAAAAAGCAGCAGCAGAAAAAGCAGCAGCAGAAAAAGCAGCAGCAGAAAAAGCAGCAGCAGAAAAAGTACCACTAGAAAAGCTGAAACAAGATATTATTTCAATACCTAAAAATATAACTAATCCGGATAATACTAACTATCAAACTGAATTAAATAAATTAATAAATACTGAAATACTTAATAGTATTCATAATGTCAAACCGATAATAACATTTACTGGTTATATTTCTGGTATTTTTAATAATTATAAATATAATAATAATACAAATCTAACCAGTAAATATGGGGATTTGTATATAAGTGACTTAATTGATTATTCTAATATTCTATTTAATACTTCAAACAATATTTTAAAAGATGCAGGTTGGAATAAAGAAATATTAACTCAATCAACTAAAGAAAAATATATTGGTAAATATTTCTTAAATAAACAGTTTATAAAAAATTATACTACTCTGTATAAAAATACTAATATTCAAAAAATTATTGATTATTTACATAAAGATGTAAAATTTAAACTCGAATTATCTTATATAAATAAAAAAATACAAACTCTTAATGATGAATATACTCGATTAATTGTAATAAAGAGCAAATTAAATGAATCAAAAAGCAAACCACAGTCGATTCAACAAGAAAACATAAAAAAATATAATCAAGTAATTAAAGAAATTTTGTTAAAAAAGAAACCTATTGAAAAATATAAAGAATCTCTTATAAACGATAATAAAAACAATAAAAAAAAAATATTAGAAATTAAACAAAGTACTATTACTAATAATATTAGGCTTCTTATTAAATATATTTTCAAGGTTAACTCGAATTTTTTTGTTAATAAAAAACCCTATGAAATAAATAAAATTAATTTTATCTCACCTTCTAAAATACAACATCAACAAAAATCATCAAATGAACCGATAATCGATTTTAATAATATTTATAAAATAAGTGATAATAACCATATAATAAATATTACAGATGTTAAAAAAAACTATATTAAACAATATATCAGTGATAATATTGATACACGTAGAAATATTGAAGAAAAACTAGATCCTAATATTACCGATGATACAATTGAAGAAGAATTAACAAAAGAAGCTGTAAAGAAAATTGGAGAGTTCAGATTTTCATTATTAAACAAATTAGTAAAGGCAAAGAAAGAAAAAATAATTAAAGAAATAATAAAAAACGCTAATGATAAAAATAAAGACACAATTAATAAACTTAAATTATCTTTAGCAAAAGCTACTGAAGAAGATTATAAATCGACTATAGAAAATGAGATTAGTGAACTAGAGAAAAAAAAATTTTCCGACAAAGATATATCAGTTGAAGAAACAGATAATATTATATATATTAAATTAATATATCAAGGTACTAATAAATCTATATTGTTTTATTTATCATTATATGTTAGTCATAATAAATCTTTCTCTGACAAATTAAACATTAAACAAAATTGTAATGATAAAAAAAATCAATTAAAAGAGTTATTTAATAAAATGGTTGAACGCAAGGTTTTTTACCCAAAACAAATTGGTATAAATATAAATTCACTAACAAAAAAAACAGATAAAACAGATAAAACAGATAAAACAGATAAAACAAAAAAAACAGATAAAACAAATAAAACAAATAAAATGGTTGGTGGTAAAAAAACTAGAAAATTTAATATTGTTATAAAAAAATATAAAAATACAAGAAAAAAACGTATTGTTAAAAAAACTCGTAAAAAATATCTATAATAATGAATAATCTATATATAAATTATACTAATTATAATAATTATACTAATTATAATAATTATACTATCATACTAATAATATCTTTATTTTTCACTCTATAGTCATCAATTAAATCTTGCGGAATTTCTTGAAAATCTATCAATCTCTTATTTTTTTTAAATAATTCTTCGGCATTCTCTTGATGCAGTTTTTTTTTGAATAAATCTTCATCTTCATAATATTTGATTGCCGTTTTAATACCGCATTTTTTAAAAATACCTGGAATATTATCTGATACGTCACCCATCACTATCTTACAAAATAGATCTTTCTTTGGGTCTCCAGACCATTTTTTGCTATCGGTTAGATTCTTATATTTTAAATTAATTATATGCGTATTTTCAGAAACTAACTGTAAATAGTCCATATCACTGGCTATAATATAGATATTATAATCTTTTTTTATGTTTTCGTATTTACTTCTAATATCTTTGATTAATAACGCAATACAATCATCTCCTTCAAGTTTATCGTGAAATAAAATAGGCATATTTATTTCTTGCAAAATCTCATATGCAAGTTTGAAAAATGGACCACCTAAAAATCTATCATCATTTTCACGGTTTGCCTTATAAGTAATATTATTAGACATGCGCCAAATATTTTTTCTATTACAATCTCTTGCACAAATATACATTATATTTTTAATCTTTAATTTTTTTGGAATTTCATTTATTTTATCTATGAATGTTTTTTTAAATTTACCAACAAATTCTGTATTTTCAAAAGGAATATCTAAATTATCTTCTGGTTTTGCTAGTTTCCACCAGGCGATCAATGCATAATATCTATAAAATATAAAGTAGCTCATATCAATTAAAACATAATTCATATTATATTTTAATTTATAATTTTATTTATATACTATATTAGTAATATATAAATAATATTCAATTTTTTATATTAATCTACATATTTTCTAATAATTTTTTAGTAATATTCTCAACAATATCAAAATATACTCCTGGTTCAGTTAAATTACTGCTTAAACTATCCGCTATTGCAATAGACATTTCAACTTTACAAAATGTTTGTGATAATTTTTTATTAATATAAAATAGTTGTTTATTTAATTTGAATAAACCTTCAGGGTCTAATGATTGTGTATTATTCATAATATCATCTAAAATAGCTGCTAAATTATTATTACATAATTCTAAAAGGTTTTCTGAAACAAAATTGTCATTTATTTTAACGGATAAATCATTTGTTATTATTTTTGCACAATTATAATAATTTTTGTTTACGAATGCAGATTTAAAAAAGTTGAATATATCATTTTGCTCATTTTTATTTAATTCTCCAACAATACCATAATCAATTACACCTAATTTTTGTGAATCAGTCATAAAAATTATGTTTCCAGGATGTAAATCAGCGTGATATGTTCTATTAAATAATATTGATTTTATTCCAAACATAATAACTAGATCATTATTGTATTGTTTTTCAGATTTTGTTAATTGTGATAATTTTTTTCCATCTAAATATTCCATAACTATAATATTATTATTTTTATTTGTAAATTCATCATAAACATCAGGAATTTTAACATAATCTGTATTTTTATTATTTATACTAAATTTTTTTATATTTTCTAATTCAGTTTTAAAATCAAGTTGTTCTATTAATAACGGTTTATTCGAATTAAAAAGATCTTGTAGATAGTAAAATTTTAATACCGGTATATATTTTGTAATAAATAAGAATGATTCAAACTCATCTATAGCTGAATATACATTTTTTTTGATATTATTTTTCATAACCTTTACAATTATATCTTTGTTGTTCATTTTACCTTTATACACTATACCAATTATACCAGCGTTTATCACTTTTAAACTATCTGTATCAATTTTTAGGTTATCATTTATATTACCAACTTCAATGAGTGTATCTATAAATTTTTTATCTATTTCATTATCATTATATGGAACTGAATCAAGATATTGTGAAAGAAAATCTCTTTTTTCACTATCAAAATACTTTGTATTTGTTCCTAAAGACTGAATAAATTTAACATAAAATATATTATATTCAGACATTGTCTTTATGAATGCTTTAAATGCATTATTAACATTATGAGTTGTTATTATAACATAAGCACTTTTCAAAGTGCTTGTAATTATAGCCTTCAATAAATTAAACATTTATATTATGTATATCAACATTCTCTATAAATGATTTAAAATTTAAAAATATTTTTTTCATCATTAATCCAAATATGTTTTCCATATATATTGGAAGTTCTTCATGAATATCCATTTTAAATTCATAATTTATAGTAACCTCTTTATTATTTTGATTATTCGATATTTTAAAATAACCATATTCATTTGTAATTGCTTCACCGACTATTTTATTTGTATAAGGAATGCTTACAGTTTTTATAAAAATATCATTTTCTTCTATTATCATTCTACTTTTGATAAACATATATTTATCGCTAAAGCCTAATTCTTTACCAAATCTTTTAAATTTATATAAAATATCTACTTCTGTGTCAGATACTTCATTAATTATTTCTACACTTTCGATTATTTCTTTATTTATAGAAGCAACTAGCTTAAATAATTTCACATTTATAAACTTAATAATATCCAAATTATTTTTGTTATGAAGAGAGAATAATAATGAAAAATGGTTGGTATCAAATTTATTTAATATGATATTTTCTTTATTGCATATAATTGTTGACATAATATATTATTATAATGAATAATAATATATTATACATTTTAACTTATTTATCATGTTTATCTATAACAAATATTATATTATTTTTTTTGTATCGTTAAATTATTCATTTTATGATAAAACATTATAGATATTATTACACCTTTGAACATTTAAAATATCGATTTATAAAGAAATTAAACATTTTCCACTATTAAAAATGTTATATTTTTTCTTTAATTCTTCATTTTTATCTATAAAACAATTCAAACATAATAATCTTCTATTATCTATATTTATTTCTTCATCTTTTGAAAATGGATAGATTATACCATTATTTTTAAATTCCCCTTGGCTATCAGACCATACATATGTATTACAAGATACACACTGCCCCAATTCTCCATCTTCTTCGAGTGGAACATTTTCTAACCAATCGGAGTTTTTAATTAATTTACCAAATTTTTTTTTTCGTTCATCAAAGTTTTTTTTATCTTCAACTCTTAATTTTCCACTATTAAAACTGTTATATTTTTTCTTTAATTCTTCATTTTTATCTATAAAACAATTCAAACATAATAATCTTCTATTATCTATATTTATTTCTTCATCTTTTGAAAATGGATAGATTATACCATTATTTTTAAATTCCCCTTGGCTATCACACCATACATATGTATTACAAGATACACACTGCCCCAATTCTCCATCTTCTTCAAGTGGAACATTTTCTAACCAATCGGAGTTTTTAATTAATTTACCAAGATTTTTTTTTCGTTCATCAAAGTTTTTTTTATCTTCAACTCTTAATTCTATATCTGTTAAATATTCTCTATAAAATGAACATGGTTCATTTTCTATTTTAAATTCGTCTATAAAACCATCCCACATATTTTTTTTAGCACATTTAAAGAATAAACTTTCCTTATTTTTATGTTTCTTAACATCACAAGGTACTCCACAATTACATAATGGAAGTTCTTTTATATATTCATTATTAGGAAATTTATATTTACAATCAAATCTAATATATTTCCCACCTCTTATATTTTCCCAATTATCTTTATTATGCATCATCATACATTCAGTTATATTATTTTCAGATGTATTTGAAGCATTTTGTTTATCATCATTTTTTGTTTCTACAGAATCAATATTATTCCAATTATTTAAAACATATTTTGGATTATTGAATCCAGTATTATAAGACCATTTTAAATTTTCATCATTATTTATGTTAATAATTCGTTCATTATATTCTATAAATTTAATTATATTAGAGACTCTATAAATTGCTACAACTTCTTCTGGTGAATAAATAGATGTATTTAATCCTCCATTTCCATCTTGGTGTTCCCAAAATCTTGTATATAATCGTTTTGTTTGTCCAACATAATAAATGTTATCTTTACATCTTAATATATATATCCAATACATTTAATACAATTAATTAAATAACTTTATATACATTTATATAATTTAAAATGTTCAAATGTGTAAGACTAGTATTATTTTCTTTAAGTGGTTAAAATAATAATATATATACTGCATATTTTTTCTAATTTGTCAATTGACTTTTCAAAATTGGACATTTTTTATGTCCAAAAACGAAAAGTTGATTATAGAATTTTGCAAAAAATGCGAACATTTCAATTTAGATGATAATGCTCTATTTTAGTGATTTTTGTAAAAAAAAATGTTACTGAAAAAAATAAAAATAAATAAAAAATATTATTCAAAAAATTTAGAAGAATTTTAATGTAGTATAATATACTACAAATGACTACAAAAAATTCTTCAAAACTCTCAACATTTTTTTCATGTGAAATTTGTAACTATAATGCTAACAGAAAATGCGATTTCAATAAACACATTAACAGCTTAAAACACATAAACAAAGAAATACTACAAAATACTACCGAAAACTCTTCAAAATTCTCAAAAAAAGATTATAAATGTGAATGTGGTAAAATATATAAACATCATTCTAGTCTATATAATCACAAAAAAAAATGTAATTTTATGACAGCAAATATAAATTTAAATAATGATGATTCATTAAATTATAAAGATATGTTTACAAATATGATGGGTGAAAATCAAAAATTACGCAACTTACTAATAGATCAACAAAAACAAACACAAGAACAGTTTAATACTCTAATTCCTAAAATTGGAAATACAACAACCAATAGCCATAATACAAATAATTTTAATATAAACATGTTTTTAAATGAAAAATGTAAAAACGCAATTTCGATGGAAGATTTTATAGATAAAATAAATATAACAATGAAAAATTTATTATTTACAAAAGATAATGGGTTAACAGATGGGTTGACAAATATATTTGTTGAAAATATGAACAAACTTTCTTTATTTGAAAGACCAATTCATTGCACTGATAAAAAGAGAGAAACAATTTATATTAAAAATAAAATACATGGAACACAAGATTCACAATGGTCAAAAGATGAAGAAAATCAAGAAGTCGAAAAAGCAATCAATAAAGTGTCTAGAAAGCAAATGCAAAATTTGAAACAATGGACTGAAGAGCATCCTAATTTTATGAATAACGATCATCTTCAAAAAGAATATACGAAATTAATAGCTTCATGCTCTAAAGATGTTGAAAAAGATAAAATAACAAAGCGATTATGCGATAAAGTATATTTAGCTGATAAAAACAAATTAATATAAATTTATAATTACTTTACACATTTGAACATAACTACTATAATAATAATTCTTTATATTTTACTATAACTAGCAATGTAATAACTAATATATATAAATAAATCAATTCAATAACCAATACATCATAATTTATAAATGGGATATGAATAATTTTATATGATAAGAAATCCTTACACTTTTTCTCTCCTCTAAATGAAATTAATGATGAAATAATGATCGAAATTAATTTAATGAATATGCTATTATGAGTTTTTCTTATGATACTTGATGATTCATCGGTCCAAAATAAATTATTAGGAGTTTTATATTTTTTATATTTATTAGAATTACATGTTATCATATCAATATTGTGAACTGCAATTTCATTAGCTAATTTATTTGCACCATTTAAACTTAAAATATATGCGGCAGTACTACCTGTAAAGGTATTAACATAAATATTATCGTTTTGATATGGTCCATCAGAATGAAGATTTATTATATCCCAATATGGATCAATATTATTAAATTTTTCAATAATGTTATTTATATCATGTTCTAAAAATTCTGGATTAAATGCAAATGCGTCATCTTCTAGTATTAAACTATATTTATGATTTAATGACGAAATTTGTTTTGCTAATGTTATATGTGATAAAGCACAACCAAGTATGTTTTTTGGTGTATAAATATAACTAATCGGATGTATTATTGATTTATATTTAGCATGTTCATTACATCTAGCGTCTATACCATAAAATAATTTATATTTTATTTTATTTTTATTATAAAATTTTTTAAAATCAAGATACTTATGTGATTTATCCAAGGTTATAACATATATTGGAAACATTATATATAAAATTGAAAATAATATTAATATAATAACTAGATAAAAGTAATAGATGATTGCTTCTAATAATACAAATTTGTTATATCCAAATCCAAAAAAATGTGCTAAATGTAACAAAAAATTTTATATTGGTAGCAAAATAAAAAAAGAGAATATGTGTTTATCAAAATATTATAATACTATTGAAAAAACATCAATTCTCTTGATTCTAAATAATAAATTAAATAGTGACGTTGGTAGAATAAATTATATGAATATGATTAAAAATTCAATTAGCAGATTTAATCATATTGAATGCGTTAATAAAAATAATAAAAATTTGGAATGGCTAATTACTGGTGTTAAAAATATGTCGATGTATTAAATATCTAAACTAATTGTATTACGTTCACTTCTAGGTTTTCCTTTTTTACCTGCTTTTGGCATTTTAGAGTTAGTTAATTCTTTTAAATCTTGAATACTAATAGTACTATGTTCTTTTTCACTAGTCGAATCTTGAACATTTATTTGTTTTGTTTTAATTCCCGATAAAATATCACTAATGTCTGTAGGACCTTTCATTTCGGGACGTTTGGATTGACGTGATGGTTCATTTTGATTAAAATTGGAAAATTTCTCTTGAACTTTAATACCTTCTTGTGATCTGGCATAAGATAGATCTGGTCTGTTTTGAGGAACTGCAACTCTTTCGCTTTTTGGTGGCGGTTGCGTTTTCATTGCCGCCGGTGGAGGTCCGTTATTAACGGGAGGAATATCATTGCGACTATTTCCAGGCATAAAATTATTCATAAATCCATTAAACCCAGGATTTGTTGTATTCATACTATTTACCGCGGCTTGACTAAACTGCTGCATAAGTTCGGGATTTTGTCTCATAATATCATCCATTCCTGGAATTGAAGATTTAAACATAGTATTTGTCATATGAACCATTATTGCTGATCCTCCTAATTGGAATAATAATTTTAATTCTGGTGCCATGGTAGCTTTTGATTTATACTTTTCATGTAATTCAGCAAAAATTTCATCATAATCACTAACATTTTCATTTACTTGTTCAGCCCAACCATCCATTTTTAAATCAAATGGGTCAAACTTATTATTTAAAAATTCTAATCCCGTAATTGCAGCCATTAACATTTTACCTTGAAATTTAACACTATTACTACGTTCTTTTTCAGAAATTACCATTTCATATTCACCGCGCATTTCATTTAATGAATCATCCATACTATATTTTTTTGTTAGATTAGCACCTTTCTTTTCTAAATCTTCTAATTTTCTTAAATATGAAAATTTTTCTCGAAGTAGGTCCTCTTTTGATAATTGGGGTTCTGATTGTGGAACCGGTATATTATTGTATTTTCCATAACCATCCCATGTTTTATTATCACTTGCAAGTTCTACAGTTGCAGATCCTATATTAATATCGTTATCATTTTTAGAATTATCAAAACTCACATTATGTGGTTTATCATTATCATTTAATGATATACTATTAATTGCACTTTCAAATAACCCAGATCTACTTGTTTCAACCTTTTTACCACCAACATCACTGAGTTCATTTAACTCATTTTCTAGTTCACTAAGTTCACCTAAACCAATATCTATAGATTGTGTTTTAGATTTTTTATCATTCATTAGCAATTCTAAACCACCACCATAGTTAACTGATGGTGGTTGTCCTAAACCTATATTTTTTGTATTATTTGAATCATTTAATTCAATAACGGTTTCTGTCATATCATTCATTATAGAGAAATAAGATCATATAATTTTAAGTAATACGTATTAAAATATATTTAATTTAAAATATATTTAATGTAAAATATATTTAATGTAAAATATATTTTATTAATTATATTTTTATTAAAGTATTTGTTATTATATACCAATATGCTTGAAGAAAACAATCAGCCAAATCATCTGCTTTTTTATTTATATTAAAATAAATTTTCCATTTATCATCGATATTATTTTTTACTAAAGTATCATTACAATATTTGATACCAATTTTTTTCCTCTCGCTATATGTGGTTTTTTTATTATCTAAAAATAATTTTAGTTTATTAGCTGAAGATATAAAATGAATATTATTAATTTCATTCATAATAAAATATTGGGCAATCATTCCTTGCAAACATTTCATTCGATTAGCTATCGGACTTATTTGATTTTCAATTAGTACACAATTAACATCTGTAAAATCAATTATATCAAATGTTTCTTTTAATTTTATACCAAGGTTAATTAAATCTACATTATTCGCGTTAATATTTTCTATTGGAGATAACTGATGTTTTTTGATAAAATCGCATATTGCTGCAATATAATTAGTTTTATTTGGAGAATTAGTACATGGAATATTATATTTTTCAATTAATTCAGTTAAATCTAATAATTTTAATTTTTTATAATTTTTTAAATTTGCACAGGGTAAAACATAGTCTGTTTTATCTGAATGTTTTTTACAATAACATTTATCGCAGTTGTAAAATTTTGCATTATTGGTGCAAGATTTATTTTTATTAATATAAATACATTTTTTAGGTGTATCGTCACATAAGTTAATTACATTCCAATAAATAATTTCAAAATTATTTTGATTGATTTTAATAATACAAATTGCTAAATTTTTGATACCTATATCTATACTAACAATGTTCATGTTATTTATTATATAATAACTATTATTTAAATTGTAAAAAATATTAAATAAAATTATTTTACAATTTTTAAACCATAATTAGTTGTATGGTACAGGTAGATCTGATAAATTATTTCCTACAATAGGTGCAACCATTCTATTCTGTAATTCTTCTCTAGACAAATAGTTGACTTTTAAATCACTATTGAAGCAACTACTTGGTAATAATTGATTCTCAATTGGAAGGGTTGTGGAATTTACAGATTGTTGTTGATTATATTTAATTATTGAATCTGCATTATTAGCAAGATATTTTCTGTATTCCCAATTAGATTTGATATTATTTGAAGTTTTTAAAAAATTATCCATTGATATTGGTTGTTCCCATCTAGAGAAATTTCTTCCATCGCTCATAAGTGGAGGAAAATTACTATTCATTTTATACTAGATAAAGAATTTATTTTTGTAATAAATTAATTAGTTCATCTTTTTTTAATTTACTACCATCACTAGAATTAGTTAGATTTTTTTCTATAACTAGTTTTCGTAATTCAGCAACCTTCATTTTATTAAAAGAAATAGTATCACTTTCTTTCTCTGTTTTTTCTATTGTATTATTTACTTTCTCGATAGGCTGGATGTTATTATTATCAAGATCATCTGATAATATAGAACTTATTTCACTATTAATATTTGATGGGTGCGTAGTATTCTTTTCAATAGTTTGATATGTGCTAAATGGTAATTCAGTAATTTCTTCTATCTCAATATGCTTAATTAAATCATTATTGCCAATAATATCACTAATATCAGTAATATCAGTAATATCAGTAACAATATTTAAATCATTATCTAGAATAGAATCATTATTTTCAGATGATATATCTGAAAATGAATCTTCTGAATCAGGTTCCATTAGATTTCCTCCTGATAGTATCAAATTTTTATTAGTATTATTCACATCATCATCAACATCATTATCATCATCATCATCATCATCATCATGATCATCATCATCATCATCATCATCATCTTCATCATCAGAGACATCTATTTTTTTTGATAATTGTACGGCATTTTCTGTAGCTTGCTCATTTGCCATGCTATTTCCACTGATTGTCATTGTATTCATTCTCATTATAAACGATTGGATTACTTTTCCTTGTTCTATTATAGAATTTTCTAAAACAGAAAATTTACCGAGACAATAATACATTACTGCCGCAGATACTAATATAGAAATTCCTAAAGAAAGTAAAAAACTACTATTTTCTAAACCAAAAAGATTCATATTATTTAAACTAACGTATATATTTTAAATAATAATTTAACGAAATTGTTATTATATAATTATGTCTTTTATAATGGTTCTTGCATTATTTAGTATTTCAGTCGGATAATTCATATTTTCTAATACTTTTAATCCACCTTTATATAAAGATATTCCTTTTATTAATTTATAATTATATAAATTATTGTCTTTATCAACATCCATTTGTAGATTGGAAATTAATTTATTATTTTCTAATAATTTGCATAATGATGTATAATGTGTTGTTAATAAAAAATCAACATTAGAAAAATTAGATAAGAATACTAGAAAGCTATAAGCTGTGGATATAGCTTCATTCGGATTAGTTCCAGAATATAATTCATCAAAAATACAAAAATGTCTATCATTATTATATGATATAACAGAATCTAGAATATCTTTACATCTTCTAGCCTCTGATTGAAATAAGCTATCTCGTTGAGATGTGTCTGGAATATTTATATAAGAGTGTATGAATTTATATGGATTAATAATAGCATTACTATAGAATCCAATGCCAAATTGTTGTGATAATATAATATTAAATATTGTTGATTTTAGTAAGGTTGTTTTTCCGGCGGCATTTGGTCCTGTAATGATAAGATTTTTATCTAGTTTGTAAGAATTATGAATAAAATTTTCTTTTATAAGTGGTCCATAGTATGCGTTTTTAAATTTACAAGTCCCACTATTTTTAAATTTGCAAAAATTAATAGATTTATTTTTAACCTTATTTTGCATTTCTGTAATATTATTAATATATTCATGCAAGAATAAGCTGTACTTAATAGAATCTCTATATAAGTCATTTTTAAAAAGTTCATAGAATTCTTTCATCATTTTTCCAAATTGGCCGAGATTTTTAATAGAAAGCGAAGATAAATTAATATTGAGTAGATTTAAATAAAAATTATTAAGCTGATCTTTAATATAATTATTTTTTCTAATGAATATTTCATAAGTAGAACCACAATATTTATTAAGATTATTAATAGAATTAATAGAATATTCAATATAGTTTTTTACAGTAAATAAATTATTTTGTATCTTACTCATATTTGTATAAAATTTGAAACATGAAATAATATTTTGATAAATGCTAATAAAATAAAACGCAACTGATGTAAGCATAAATATACGTCTGTCCCAACCAACATTACCAAAGTCACGTATAGTTTGCCCAATTGGATGGTTTTTAATAACAGTTAACAAAGTATCTATGTATGTTGATAAAGATATCGGAATATTTTTCATTCTAATTAGAAAAAAAGGTATAATAAGCATAATAATTGGTACGAGTAAGGATAATACTGGACTAGTAAGATTATATAATGTTAACCCTTGTAAAAATGTAGAATTAGTATTTAAGAAATCAAAATATTTTATATCAACATATTGATATATTGTATTAAACCCTTTGTTTATATTATCACTTTGTTCAGTATTAATATAGAATTCATTTATTTCATTAAATAATTCTTCAATATTTTTATATTCATAATTATCTATAGGTGAAAATGTTTTTATCAGGTTTTGTGTATCCGATAAAAAGTTAATATTATTAGTAAAATAATTAGCATGTAAATTTATTATTTCTTTTGAAAATAAACCAGATTTTTTTTCAAATAAATATTCATATATGGAATTTTGTGTTGTATCCATTTCTAAATCGATTTTAAGCGTTTTAATTAAATCACTTTTATCATGTAAATAATATATTGGTAGTTTAAATTCTAATTCTTCATTCATTATATGATATAAATATTATTACTCTAAATATACAACGTAATAATATTTATTTATTGATTTTCATTTCCATAATTTGCTGGAAGCTCCGAAATATTGGTTTGATAAAAAGATTCAATCTCTTTTACAATTTTATTATCTCTTCTAGTGACAAAATTAATTGCGGTTCCCTTACGACCCCAGCGACCACTACGACCAATGCGATGTAAATATGTGTGAATACATTTTGGAATATCAAAATTAATAACAGTGCTAACCTGTTGAATATCAATACCTCTGGCTGTTACATTTGATGATATTAATACTCGCTGATCTCCTCTTCGAAATTCTTCATAATTTTTAAATCTTTCATCTTTAGTCATATTACTGTGAATTTGACAGACCGGATAATTATCAGAAATCATAGCATTATATAAATCGGAGACTCTTTTAACGCTATTACAATAAATAATACATTGTGATACTGAAAAACTAGAAAATAAATCTTTTAGAGTTTCATATTTCTGTGAATCATCATCTAAATTAATGTAGTACTGTAAAATACCGTCTAAAGTAAGCATTTCGGACTTAACAAGAATTTCAATAGGATCTCTCATAAATTTATTAGTTAAATTATTAAGATCGGAAGGCATTGTTGCACTAAATAATGCTACCTGGATATCATTAGAAAGAAATTGAAAGATATTATATATCTGTTCTTTAAAACCAGTTGATAGCATCTCATCCGCTTCATCTAGAACAATTAAATTAATTTCTGAACTATTAATAATTTTTCTACGAATTAGATCATGGATTCTCCCAGGACAACCAATTAATACTTGCGGATTATCATGTTTTAGGTT
>Ga0228631_1000420_pt1 | contig 24908 bp, 24 predicted proteins | sample 39DmetaG_FD_183049 | JGI IMG/M metagenome (GOLD analysis project Ga0228631, IMG submission 183049) | Seawater microbial communities from Monterey Bay, California, United States - 39D | ecosystem: Environmental > Aquatic > Marine > Coastal | place: USA: California | collected 2016-09-28
GTACTCTGCACTGTTTTTTTTCGGGAGGAGGGGTACTCTGCACTGTTTTTTTTCGGGAGGAGGGGTACTCTGCACTGTTTTTTCGGGTACTGATGCCCCCGCGAATCCCACCCACGTACCCGCCCCACACCCTCGCCGAATAAGTATTTGAACACCCTCTGTCCCGAGGTCTGCCTAAACCCCCTTTTAATAGTTATCGGTAAATGAGTGGGATATCGGGAAATAGGTGGGATAACGAGAAACGAGTGTATGGCGCCCGCCCAAGGTCCGTTGAACGGTCCGTTGAATAAGTATTTGAAATACCTCTCCACAAAGGTCTTTTTAAATATCTGTGCAAATAAATATAAACATTTACCCTGTACAATACCATCTCACTATGCGTTCTCATGTTGTGCCCGGGATTCACCAGCTATTCTGCCGATTAAAATGTTTCAATAATGTCAATAAATATAACAAGTTCAATGAGTGCATCTGCCACCCTGACTGTAAACAATTAAATTACGACCCAAACCTCGCGTGTGTACAGAGCTATCGGTTATTATACAACAAACGCGATTGTGGTTGCCCTGATAACAATTGTAAACGCATCTACCCTCGTAATAATAATAAATGTAACTAACTCTCTTTAAGTATTTGAAAATGTTTTTTCAAATCCTTCCTGTTCTCCAGTTCTTGGCAAAAATGTAGAAAATTGATTTTTCTGGACGTTTTATTGTATTGCATCAAACTTAACAACAAGAATAACACGCTATTATTATGACCGTCCTCGCCGAAACTTTAATCATAATTGGAGTATTTTCACTCTTTATGGCGTACCTCGGGTCCAAGCTATACTACGATATTTAACAACACTTTACAAAAACCTTACAAAAAGCCTGTATGTCTATCGCTTTTTTGTTTTCTTCCCTTTTTTCGCGGTTTTCTTCCCTTTTTTCGCAGTTTTCTTCTTCGTGGCCTTTCTCTTCTTTCCTTTCCTTTTTTTTGTTCCTCCAACAGGACCTCTGCGTCCGGGTGCAGACGGCACTTGTGGAGACCTCGGTGGTGGAGTTCTATTTGGAGAACCTGGCGGAGTTGGATCTACATCTACTATCTCGTCTGTTATGTTTAAATCACTCAAATGTAAGCTTCTTTGAGACCCTGTTGGAGAACTTGGAACAGGGCTTAATGGAGAACCCGGTGCATACGGTGGCGAATCTGGTACATATGGGGGAGTTCCTGGCGGAGAATAATCTGGAGAACCATAATCAAAAGAATCTTCCAAATCTGCCAACCTAATCAATGGTGGTGGTTGTGTTGGCTCGCGCCAGTTGTCCATTAGTGACCTTACTGTCAACAGTTGGTTATATATGTCTTCTATATCACTTCTTATACTCCTACGTTCCTCTTCTACAAGGTTATTTATGTAATCTCTTTGTTCACCTCTATTTAACCTATTATATTCATGGCTTGAGTCTCTTGCGGCGTCTTCTCTTATTATCCCCGTTATGTCTGCTTCCAAATTTACAACCTGTTCTACTAAATCTGCACGTTGTTGTTCCAAACGAATTCGTTCATCCTCTAACTCATTGTATTTGTATCGGGGCATTTATATTATCTTTACATAAAAACTCAAAATAAAAACTATTCTTACTTTCCTATTTTTGGACATACCTTTCTTTGTCCATTTTTCAAAAGTGCAACTACTTTTTTTTTTCAGAAAACACAAAAAACCACTTCAGAGCATAATGCAGCGAAACGCGATTTTCCGCGATTTTTTTTGTTACTGAACTTTTTTTTATACTTTTTGAAAAAGGATTTAGGCATTTTTATGTTATCATTATATAGATAACAATGGTAATGCCTAAAATGCCGAAAAATGCCGAAAAATATATATGTGAAGAATGCAACTTTAAATGCAGTAAATTAAGTAATTATAATACACATTTATTGACTGCAAAACATAAAATGATAACAAATGGTAACATAAATGTTGACAATTTAGTTCCAAAAAATGCCAAAGCATATACGTGTGATTGTGGAAATACATATAATTATGCGTCTGGGTTATCAAGGCATAAGAAAAAATGCCAAAAAAACTCAGAAAAACCCATTGAAAATACCTTTGTCCCAGAAAAAGAAGAAGAGCCAAGTGAAAAACAATTAATGCTGACTATTATAAAGCAAATGGCAGAAATCATGCCAAGAATCGGTGACACGAACAATAGTCACAACACAAATTGTAATAACACGTTCAATGTGCAGATGTACCTTAACAATGAATGTAAGAATGCAATGAGTATTCAAGACTTTATCAAATCAATAGAGTTAAACATGAGTCATTTGAATGCAATAACAGATAAAGGTTATGTGGATAGTGTGAGTAATATAATGATAAAAGCCTTGAGCGATTTGGAAATCACCGACCGTCCTTTACATTGCACGGATTTAAAACGTGATACAATATACATAAAAGATCATGATGAGTGGAATAAAAGCAGTGCAAAAGACGAAACGTTGATGAGTGGCATGATAACAGATATAGAAAACAAACATTATGGTTTGGTAAAACAATATGCCCGAGAAAACCCCCAAGCAGCGGTAATGGACACGCCAGAGAATAAATATCAAAACAAGGCATTACAGAATGCTCTCGGTAATAGTGTAGACAGTGAAGTGTTGCAGAAGAAGATTTACAAAGAGGTATTGCCTAAGGTGAAGTTAGATAAGTCATGTATATAATTTTGTATATATTTACAGAGTTTATTTGAGGGAGGGGAGAACCTGACCCACCCGAAGGGTGAGTGGTTCAGCTACGCTGAACAACATCAATATGATTAAGAATGTTATAAAAACACCCGAATTAAGAATGTTTTTATAAAAAGTGTAGAGTATAATCATCTTTTTTAACATAGTATGCACAGTATACACAGTAAAATCGTGAATATAGTAGTATATAATGAAAAAAAAGTGAGTAGGTTCTCCAATAATGAAAAAAAGAGTGTAAAACCCCCTATAAATACTTATCGGGAAATGAGTGACATATCGGGAAATGAGTAGGATATTGAAAAACGAGTGATATGTCGGAAAAGTATTAGAGAACAATATATGTTCTCAAAAGAGAGTGTTTATAGAACAAAATGTAAAAAATTGATTAATATGTAAGATAGTAGTGGTATGCATCTTAAAACCCAAGTTTTTAAAAGTAATTAATATGTCAAGTCAACAAGTGAATACCCCCAGTCCTAAGAAGACCACTCCCAAGGCTCCTGTAAAGGAGAAGAAGGAGAAGGTGGTAAAGGAGAAGGTGGTGAAGGAGAAGAAGGTGGCGAAGAAGGTGGCGAAGAAGGTGGAGGAGAAGGTGGAGGAGAAGGTGGAGGAGAAGGTGGAGGAGAAGGTGGAGGAGAAGGTGGAGGTGGAGAAGAAGGTTCGTGCAGCGGGTCTTCCCGCGAAGTATAATAGATTTATCCAATATACATATTATATGTTAAGAACATTAAACAATACGGAATTGGAGAAGAATGGCGAAGTATTGTTTGATGAAGAAAAGATGTTTGAAGCTTGTCATGTGTTTGGTGATGTGGAAGTGCAAAAGACATTTGTGGAAGGATTTTTGGAGAACAAGGGAATCGCAAAGGAGATGCGTACCCACTTAGCTGATAAAAAGAAGGCGGATAAGGCAGCTGCAAAGCAACAAGTGTTGAATGAGAAGGCAGCAGAGAAGCAGCGTAAGTTGGATGAGAAGGCAGCTGCGAAGAAGGCAGTTGCAGATGCAAAGGCAGCGAAGAAAGGTGCATCAAAGAAGAAGACAAAGAAGGAGCCAGTAGATTTGGTGACAAGTTTGGTGACATTGGCGAACTCAAATGGCGAAGAGGAAGTAAACGGAGATCAAGAGGAAGAGGAGGAATTGGATGTGAAGATAATCACAATAGAGGATAAACAGTATTTGATCGATGAAGCAAATAATTTATATGATAGTGAGTCACATGCCCAGATTGGGACATGGGATTGTGTGACGAAACAAATTACAACAGTATAAAAAATTAAACAAAGCAAAACAAAACAATAATATAAAAAAGGGGTGTAAATACCTTTTTTTTATTGAAAAGTGTTGTGTGTAAAAAATTGAATTAATAATCATAGTATTAATACAATTATAATAATAAAATCGTTTTATAAAGCAATGGTAAAGAATACAACAGGAGGAACTAAGACAAAGGGTTTAGCGAGGAAGCATGTAAAGTCTGCGGGGGGAGGAGGAGGAGCCTTGCGTTTGCCGGAAGAAGAATTGGAGGTAATTGTCGCGGTTGATTCTATGTTAGGGAATGGGATGTGTCGGGTCTTCAATGAAAAAGGTGACAGTTTTATCGCACACATACGAAACAAATTCAAGGGACGACATAAGAGAGCGAATCTTATTAATAAAAATTCCATTATTCTGTGTGGTTACAGAGAGTGGGAGAACCCATATAAAAATCTTGATGTCATTTTTATCTATGACGACTACAATATCAATCAATTACGGCAAAATCCTACTATTAATATTCAAAATATTATTAAACGCATTACCAACACCTACACCAACAACGACGACAACAACGACGACGACGACGCCGACGCTTTGGTTTTCACTCAAGACCTACCTATACTACCTATACACAAAACACACACTAACACCGACAACCACATTGACATTGACATTGACATTGACTTTACTGATATTTAATAACAACAACTATCACACTTTTAGAATACTCACACTTTTAGAATACTCACACTTTTAGAATACTCACACTTTTAGAATACTCACACTTTTAGAATACTCAAACCACTCAACAACGACAACGACGACTCATGGGTTATTACCTTTTTACAAAATGTTCAAGAATAAAAAAGTTATAAATATATTATGTAATTGTATAAATTTTTTATTGTTTTATAGGAATAAAGTAAGAAAGTAACCAAACCCCAATAAAAGACCACATAACAATAATACTATTTCCTCCTTGATAAATTACCCATCTTAATCCAAAACAATGTGGTGCAGGAACCAAGAATGGCGACATAATCAATCCAGTTAAAGTAGCAGGAACACACCAATGAATATATAGATGAGCAGCAAAGTAATGTAAAGTAATCCACATCAAATAAATCCCAAAATTCACTATAACAAATTTAAATATTTTTTGTATATTTTCCATAGTGATTAAATCTAATTTATCAAAATAAAACATTGTAATAAAATCCATAATTTATGTTGTTGATAAAAATCTATAAAACAATATAAATCAATTTTTCATATTAGTTAACGGTTTTGCATAGAAAGTGTTCTTACAAAGATATTAATAATGTCCAATATAAATTTCATACTGGATTCCGGGTAATTGGCATATTTTCTACATTGTTCAGCTTCTTCAAACATGAGTTGTGTATCATAAGAGATAAACAATGAAAATAAAGTAATAACAAAATAGCCAATATAACGATGAATACGAGTAGGATATTTCTGTCTAATAAAAATCAAATATAACTCAATTAAGATAATCATAATAAGTGCTACTAATAATCCTGGAAACATAAAGTGCATTGTTTTTTGAAAAAATGTAGGAAACAAATAAACAAGGGCAGACATGATAATAAATATTGCAAATGTAAAAAACAAAGCCATATAAATCATAGAATCACTACTCATAGATGTAATAGGTATAATCATGAAGGACAAAGCTGTTAAGAATACAAACCATACAATATGATTGATAGCTATACCACTTTGTGTTTTTGGTTTATTCATAGTAATATATATGATTGCCGCAATACTTACCAAGAATGGTATAAATACATGATGGCTATATGAGCTAAATTTATTAATATTAAAATAGATATAACACATACTTAATGCTAAATATAAATACGTATTGGTGACGTAATTTTCACAAGTAGGGAATCCATTCTTAAACGCATAGATGTTAATTGCATACATAATTAATAAAAAAAAGATAATGATTGAATAATGAAGTTTGTTAGATTCAAGCATATTATAATATAAAAATAGAAAATGTTATAAAAAAGTGTTTAGTTATAAATTATAAGGAAAAGGGTTATCTATTTAAAAGTAGCATACTGACGTACTTCCACGTGGTTTATGCGCCAACATTTGCATTGGTATGTTTTGCTGTGTTCTCGTAGTAGATTATTGGAGTACTCAGTAAGCGTTTGAAATTCTTCATACAGAGTGTATATTTGTTCAGCGACTTCACGGCAAGTCTTACCCTTAAATGTTTTTACTTTTCTGTCAATTACATCATTTATCGGTGATAATGCATCTATTATACGGAAAACGATATCAGTTATACCCTGATGTTGAAGTTGAATAACATTAAATATATCCTGTTTTTTAGAAATGGCCTTATTATTTTTATGAATGATAGAAGCGAATTTTTTGTCATCATATTTTTTGGTAATAAATTGTATTCTGGCGTCTTGATTCACATCCTCATTGGTTTGCCGAAATCGTGGGGCAACAACCTCATTTAAGTGTATTGTGTTGCGTATAATTCTAAGAAGACTATCTTTAATGTATGTAGCTTTGTCTCTGGCATCCTTCAATGCCTTCTCTTTCTCTGCAACCTCTGGATCAGTTATTTCAACAGACGGGTCTTGTTTTTGTTTATATGCGGTTTGAATTAGGTTAAAAGCAATAGAAAGACGTTGATGAACGTTACGGTCACCAATATCGCGTCCACATTCAAAATCACCTACATTACGAGGAGCTCTTCCTCCACCATTTTGGCGTTGCCATTCATAATAGTGTGGATTGTGGATACGATTTTCAATAGTTCCTCTCCTCCAACTGAAACCAGTATGGCATTGAGTGCACCACATTTGGTCACACCCCTCAATCTTATGGATAAGAGTAGAGCATTTTGGGCAGGGTTTCGTGTCCTTATCAAGCAATTTAGCAGTAGCTAAAGTATCAGGGTCACATGTATGTTCTGTATCACGTGTATCTCCTTTGATAACATGGCATTCAGGACAAGCCCATTTTTCACAAACCCCACACTTCCATTGGGTACTTAGAAACCCGCGGCATTCGGAGTCTGGGCATTTTCGTCCATTAGAAACGCTTTTTTCAGCGACAATACCTCCATTTCTAACTTGACGGTCAAGTTGATTTTTTAGGTCGGTTAATGTATCAATTTGTTGTTGTATTTGTGATATTTCAGTCTTAACCGCTTCTTTAGCTTTTATGTCGGCGACAATTCCCATAGTATTGGGAAACAATGCCTTTTCTTTATCAACCGCAACTTTGGCGTTCATATTTTTCCAATCTTTACTAACCCATGTCTTGGGAAATGTATTGACCACAAATTTGCGTGTCCATTCCTTGTTGCAATCATTGTTCATACAAGTAGATGTTTCTTGGTCAAGAACATAGCGTTGACAGCAAGTAGAACACGCGGTAAACTCACAAAACTCGCACGTAACTGGTTTGAGTTTATTGGTGTTAAACTTTTCGGCACAAATAAGGCAACTTTGATCCATTTTGAATAGGGTTGTTATAATATGCATATAAATAAGAGAGTACGCCCAAAAGCAATTTTCCACGTTTTGGACGAACCGTCAGTACAATCTGTTGTATTTGTATGTTTAATAAAAATAATATAAACTTAAATACTTTATATTATATAAATGGGTTTTACCGATAAAATGTGTTACGATGTAGCAAGAAACATAATAGAAGATATGTTTATAGTAAAATATATTCCAACAATAGTAGAAGGTATATCATGGTATATGAATTTGAATAATTTTTTATTCAAACAATATACATCCATTGAAAATATAGAAGATAATATGAAACAATTTACCGTAAAAGAAGAACGTGCAATTATTAGTGACGCAATGCAAATATTATTGGATAATTTGGGTATTGATGAAGATGAGTGGGAAGACCATGAAAACGATATAGATTGGGATAGATTTGATAGTATAATATATCATTATATTTGTCAATACAAACCAAAAATGTATGGAACGGATGGAAAAGAATTAAAAAATGAAATTTGTTATGCAGCAGGTGGTGATAGATAAAAGGTAGAAAATTGATTAAATCCAAATACTTATCCAAGTAATAACAACTCAATATCAATTATTAGTAAGATTACAATATGAACGCATCAAATACATCTATTATGGTAACTTCACCTGAAGAAGACCAAAATATGGAAACTAAGCGACAACTACGTTATATTTTAAATTTATCAAAGCGTGACAACAAGGTAGAAATAATGAAACAGCCAAATTTAAAAGCAGCACATATATATTGTAAGATAAATCAGCTGTCTGGTCAAGTATCTGGTCCATTGCTTGAAAACTACATAAAAATGAAATATGACATGATAAAGAACAGTTCTGCATTATGTATAGGAGATTTACAACATAATGAAACAAATTTAGAAATCAAAATCTCTAATGGTGGTAAAGATAACAATAAATTTAACTATGTGCAATTAAGAATGAATCATGTATGTGAGTATTTATTAACAGCCTATTACATGAATGAAGATAATATAGAAACAACGATGGGTGAGTTATATATCTTCAAACTAAACAAAGCTGATATGAAGCGAATGGTATTATTACATGGAGGTTATGCACATGGTACACTTACAAAGTTGGGTAAAATTACCGAGGAGGATTTAAATAACACAGAGAATGACAAGGAATATGCATTGCGGCCAGTATATGGAAGTAAATGTTGGGAGGATTTGTTACAATATAGGATAGATGATATTGAATAAAAAAGAAATGTAAAATAATTAAATAAACTATTTTTTAATGAGAATGGTTGGATAGATATTGTTGATATAATTGAACCAATTCAGCTCGTCCCATAGAGTTTTGTCTTGCCGTGTTAAGACTATTAGAATAATCAAGTGTTTGAAACCGTGAAATAAGGACCTCTGTATTAATATTAGATGAAAACCAATGCCAACTTTTAGGTCTAAGTTCTTCTAATCCAGTTTGTATAATTTCTCCAATTTTTCCGCCATAGGCTCTCATAGCAAAATCAGCACCGGATGGTGGTGTCGGTTGTCCATTATCATCCAGAGGTCCAAATGGTAAAAATGTCCAATCAACGTGTTTGGTAGGTAATTCTATAAATGGACGTTGTTCAGTACGTCTTTCCCATATTTGAAAACAACATTTAACAGCCATTGGTGGGGAAAAACAACATGGTTTATTTGGTATATCATTGTCGTGTACCAAATGAAATGATTTATCCAGTTTATTTTGAACACTAATTTTTCTAAAAGTTCTTGGAATAATGAATGCAATAATGTCTGCCCACGGTGCAGTATGATTAAAGAATTTAATAGCTAATGAAGAATTTTTACCGAATGGAGGATTACCAATAACAGCTATATGTGTTTTACCATCTGGAGGATAATAATCAAAGAAATCGTGTTGAATAATAGCAGGGTGTTGAGGAGCAAGGTCAATACCGACTTTACTTGTATGTAGAATTTGATTAAAGAAACTGCCGTTACCAGCACTGGGTTCAACAATTAAATCAAAGTCTGTAATATTATATAATTCATTCATTTTGTCTATACATTGTTTGGCACACGTTGGTATTGTATAAAATTGGTCTAATCCAGTTTCACGAACAATATTTACATCAGTATGTACAATACTATTTTGTAGTGGTTCACTATTCATATAATTAATAGTTTGGTTTATCTATTAATTATAAACTATTAATTTTTAAATCAATTTTATATACTGATATTTCTGGAATTACTTAATTAAAATATAACTGACAAGAAATAGATGTGGCAGTAATAGACCAACCAGACCAAGGTGGGCAAAATAACCATAAATGAACTTGTTCAGTAGTAGAATGCGAATTAAATAATTTGTATTTTTTATTGATTTCACACCCACTAATAGTAAAAGTATATTTATTCTTTGGATTGTCTTTTTTATTAACAGTAAATGCTTTAACACAAGTGTTGCCATTAATTTGATATCTAACGTGGGCTTGGTTGGTGCCTCCCCATTCTTGATCATTTACATGCATTTTAAAAAGAATTTTTGAAAGAATACTATTTTCATCATTTAATCTGGAATCATAGTCACTTGGTTTCTTTAATATAAGAGTAGCAATTTTTTTAATAGGAAAATCACAACCATAATCCTTTCCACATAGAGGTCTTTCAATCAAATCTTGTGATGTATTCCATGATAAGGTATTATTGTCATCTATAAAAGGAATATCAATAGATACTTTAATACTTTCTTCAATAGATTCATCATTAGAATTAAATAAAAAGTTTAATCCTTCAAAAATGGCCTCTTCTACATTTTCGTTAGATTCAGTAGATTCTTTTGGGTCAGTAGATTCTTCTTTCTGTTTATTCTTCTGTCTTTGTTTAGCTTTAAGTTTTTTCTTTTTGACTTTTAAATACTGTTTATATGCATTAACAAAACTAATAGCATCGTAATTATTTTCACCACAAACAGTATCATTGTCATCTGTTTTGGTAGACTCGGTATGAGAATCAATAATATCATTAGATTCAATAAAAGTTTTACTGGTACCAAAATTAAAACACCCGTATGTATCAGGGTGAACAGAAAAGTTGTCTTCCTGAATAATAACTTCATTCCCATAATCAATATCATCAATTGTTCTCATTAATTCATCAGGTAAATCATTTAATTCAGCAATAGAAATATTTCCATCACCTTGCGTAGAACCTCTATTATCAATATCATCAGTAATAAGATTAATAATATCTTTATACATTTGAGTTTTATTAGCCCTATTAATAGTATTTTCTCCAATTTCTAATTTAAGTAACATATACAGATTATCTTGAATAATATTGATAGGAAGAGAACTATCATTTAATTGGTTTTCACCAGCCAACATCCATGCTTTTCTAAGAATAGGTTGTTTAATACGAATAGCACTTCCTAAAATGGTCCTATTTAAATTAATAACAGTAGGTAATACGTCTTCTATAATTTTAAAGTATTTGATAATTCTACTATGAATAGTAGAAGGTTTATGCTGAATATATAAATTGATATATTTTTTAAGTTTTTCAGTGCAAGTGGTTGCATATTTAATACTATTCAGTTGAACCAATAACCCACGCATAGGTGTAATTTTACATAATATAGTATCAATTTGTGAGAATTTAAGTAAATGGTGTTTAAACAGACTATAATGAGCAGAATCATTATTATAAATAAACGATAAAGAAGTCAATGTAGAGTGTAAACGATTTAATGTAGTAAAAAAAGACGGTAATTCAGTATGAATAACATTATTAATTTGTTTAATCTCATTAATATTTGTTTTTAATAAATCAATAACTTCAACAAACTTTGTAATAATAGCGTCTCCCATATTTTATATATTTTATAGACAGAAAATAGTTATACTAATTAACAGTATTAAAATGCATTTTGAACTGAATATCCCATTGTTCCAGGAGTTCCAACGAAATATCAGGAAGAAGCGGATGTGCTTCCCAAAAGTATCGGCAAAATGCCCAACAAAATTCAAATGATTCACAATAAAGGGAATTATAATTTTTTGTCAAGAAATTTTGAATATTTACGGGTAGGTTATGTAAAGCGGAAGAAGGTAATACATAGGACAATTGAACATAGGGAGAAAAGGGTTGTTGTGGATAATTAGAGGAAGTAGTTTTATCATGAATAAATTCAGTATTAAAATGAGGTATATATTTGCGTAGGTCAGCAAATAGAGGTGGGTAATGATAATTGTATTTCCATTTCCAATGTGGGCAACCCTTAGAATAATATTTAAAAACCCATTCAAGCCCCTCCATATAATTGGTACAAATATCACGTATATTGTCAGATGATTGTGACCCACCGAATAGCGTTTTATAATATCGTTCATTCCAATTAGTATCACTTGGACATATATACAATTCATCACCCCGATAAACAAGAGGAATATTTTGTAAACAATCTTCTGGTGTAAGGTTAGATTGTGTATTCTTCTTATTAAAATCCCGTTTAGAACGTGTACTATATTCAATAGTTAACAATTCATGTTCTTTTTTCGCGATTTCATTAACTAATTTATTAACATATTTCCATTGAATAACATTTTGTTTGTCAATAATGAATGCATCAGGCCGGTTACCAATATGATTACGATAAACATCTAATATTACTTGAATGCCATGAGTACGTATATTCATAGCAGGAAAATGTGGTAAGAAATCATTACCCAAAAAGAAGCATAAAAAGATATAATCATAAATACGTTGTTGTGTAGAATACATACAACCCATCTCAGATAATATAGATAAAGATAAAGCTTTCATATCTAAAAAATAAGGCAGATTTTGAGAAGTAGATTTATCAATTGGAAAATAATGTTTTAAAAATTCAGGTGCTTCTCTAAAAATATAAATATTATGACAATGTTGTAAATTAAAGATGGATAACATAATAAGGTCAGAATCCAATCCATATAATGCAATATTTTCATTAAGACACTTTTGTTTCCGTAAGAAATCAAAGAGTTTATGTTCACCCTCACCTGGTGAATTAGAACCAGACACAATAATATTAGAAACATTGTATTTGTGTTCCATATTTTCAAAAGCATGTTGTACCTGTTTAGATAAGTTCGTCATAAATGTAGTCCCTGGAGTAATAACAGACGTATCCCATTGAGTATCCTGTGATTGAGATAGCAAAATTTTTGTAAGTGCAGTTCTATTTCGTCGTGTTCGTTGTTGTTCCATTTTAGCGAATGGAGCAACACCGTCAAATGCAATAAAAATATTATTAGTGGGTTTAATAATAGATAAATGATTATGTATAGATTTGATAACACTATCAATAATGAGTGTTTCATATGAGGTTTGGTCATTATGGTCATATGGTATAGTATGAACAGCATCATAAATAATAGAATTACAATCCATAAATAAGGAACCAAATTGTGTACATGATAAATCTTTGAAGCTTCGTATAATATTAGAATAATTTCTAATAATATGTGAAAAATAACTAGGAATTCCCATGATAAGTATACTACATATATACGAGGTAAAAGTTTATATGGTTTACAAAATGTAATAAAATACCAAGAAAGAATACTGAAAAAACCCCATAATCTATTATCATTATATATCATGAGCACATTTAAAAAAGTAAATAGTTTTAATGTATTAAAAATGGATATGACAGACGTTTCTGCAGCACAAAGTGTGATCCAATTTGTAACAACAAAGATAGGTTATATACGGGAGATAATTCAAAATACAATAATATCAATAAAAAACAACCATTTATTAGAAATATTTAGTGAAAATGACACAAAGTTATCAATACAAGTATTAACTGAAATATTTGAAAGAAATGAAAAATTATCAAAAGATGTAAATAAACTTCCGTTGTCAATGACAACCGATGAAATGATATGTGAATTACAACAAGTGATAGATAAATTATCAGTAATCATATGTGGGTTTGGTACAACAAATATATTGGATTTGTTATTTATAAGTTTTGGTACAAAATTTAAAAATACTACTCCAACCCGTGAAATAATAAAAGCAAAATATGATTTAATAATAAAGCATGTTCGTCCAACAGGGTATAAATTAATTCATTGGAAACCAGACTATAATTATAATAATACAGATACAACAATATGTGATGATAAACGAAGTGAGAATATAATAGAACCAATAGAAGCAATGTCATATGAGTGTTTTGATATAGATTACGAACCAAAAACATTATTTCAGTTAACAAATAGTATTCGTATAATAATTCAGCATGTTCGCGGAAAGAAAACATTAATTATAAATGGAATAATAGATGATATTCATTTGGAATGTATAAGTAATAAGTACATAGACCATCGTTTAAGTTCATTAAAAGAATCAATAGAAGAAACTACTTGTAAAAATAAAGAAATATTACGTAATATAATTGATAATTTAACATTAAAAGACTTATTAGTATATGGAAATGCTGATATAATAAAAAGTGTAATAAATACAAATGCAGCGGTTACAAAATTAACAAATACAAATATGGATAAAGTTACGCAAGAGTTTTTAGAAATGGATATATATGAACAGCGAAACATGTTGTTGTATTTATTGTATAATAACGACGATATGGATGTAGAATATATGTGTTATTTACTGTATGATTTATTAAATAGTGTATCTGGATATGATACAAATTACCAAGAAATGATATACAATAGTTTCCCATGGAAAATCAGGTGTCAAATGAAAGATATTGTGAAATATAATATAAATCGTACTCAGGAGGTATTAAATAAATATGAAGGAAAAAAAATGTCATTAGAGCAACAAATTTGTCTATTAAAAACAACAGATTCAGTCAAAGAAAAGGCAATCACAAAATTAAAGGAATTAAAGGGTCGTCCCGATGAATTCGGTATAAAGATCAAGCAATATTTGGAAGGATTAGTACGGATCCCATTTGGTATATACAAGAAGGAGCCAATATTATCTGTAATAAATGAATTAAATGCAGACTTTAAAAAGATACAGGAAAGTGTAGACAATGACCGAACAATTTCCCCCAAACAAAATTATACCTTGTTAGAAATAACGAATATGTTATCAACTATGAAAACAATGACAAAAGGTCGTCTAATTGAGTATATAATAAAAAAAACGTCAACATTAAATGTACAGGTTCTCAATGTCTTTATAAAAATGTTGTATACAGACAGTAAACAACAAAAGGAACTACTGAAACATACCAAGTCATTCAAGGTATCTACATTAACCAAATTTTATCAAGATGAAAATAGCATGTTAGATAGTATAATAACAAAAATCATAGGTGAATTAAGTGTATGCAATGCAAAGGATGTATTATATCAACAGTGGAATAGTATGTGTAAAATAAAAGAAGATATAAAGAGCTTTCATATAGATAGCAAGGTAATGGAAGATGCCTTAGAAAATTCTATATATAGTCACAATCATGCAAAGAAACAAATAATGAAGATAATAGGACAATGGATGAATGGAAAACAATCAGGATATTGTTTTGGATTTGAAGGTTCTCCAGGAATAGGTAAAACAAGTATTGCTAAGAAAGGATTAACAAAATGTTTAATAGATGTAAATGGTGAATCTCGTCCATTTGCATTTATAGCGATGGGTGGTTCAAGTAGTGGTTCAACGTTGGAAGGTCATGGATATACATATGTAAACTCAACTTGGGGTCGTATAGTAGATATTTTGATGGATACCAAATGTATGAATCCAATAATATACATAGATGAGTTAGATAAGGTGAGTAATACAGAAAATGGAAAAGAAATAATAGGAATATTGACCCATTTGATAGACCCGACCCAGAATGAATCATTCCAAGACAAATATTTTACGGGGATAGATATAGACATATCAAATGTGTTATTTATTTTTTCATATAATGATGCAGAACGAATAGACAAAATACTATTAGACCGTATTCATCGTATCAAGTTTGAGAACCTAACTGTAGATGATAAAATGGTAATAGTGAGAAAGTATATATTACCAGACATAAATGAAAAAATGGGTTTTGATGAAACAGTATTAATGAGTGATGAGATAATAGAACATATAATAAATTATTATACGTGTGAACCAGGTGTTCGTAAGTTGAAAGAAATAATATTTGATTTATTTGGAGAAATCAACTTAGAGTTACTACAGACAGCAGAGTTAACAGATACTGAGATACCAGTTGTGATAACAGTTGATAATATAGAGAATAAATATTTAACGAAATATAAAAAGATAAGTGAGAAAAAAATCAATCAAGAACCGAAAATAGGAATAATAAATGGATTATGGGCAAATCTACTGGGAATGGGTGGTATAATTCCAGTACAAACTTCATTTTTCCCATCTTCTGTATTTTTAGATTTAAAATTAACAGGATTACAAGGTGATGTAATGAAAGAGAGTATGAGTGTAGCAAAAACGCTTGCATGGAGTTTGACAGATGATACAATAAAGCAAGAATTATTAAAATATTTTGAATTAACAAAATGCCAAGGGCTCCATATACATTGTCCCGATGGGAGTATATCAAAGGATGGTCCATCCGCTGGTGCTGCAATAACAACTGCAATCTATAGTTTATTAAATAAAAAACCCATAAAAAATGACATTGCTATAACGGGTGAAATAAATTTAAGTGGTGAGATAACCGCGATAGGAGGTTTAGATATAAAAATAAGTAATGGAATCCGCGCAGGTGTAAAAACATTTCTGTATCCTAAGGAAAACAATCGTGAGTTTGTAGAATGGAAAAACATCTATAAAAAGGAACATCCTGACATAACGTTTATTGAGATATCAACAATAGAACAAGTATTCACTCATGTTTTTACAAATGATAATATCACAGTATAATATAAAATTTAGTAAAAATGATTTCTATTAATAATTTTCGTGAAGTCCTATATATTTTTGCACCATTCATAATTGTATGTTATTTTCTACTATTGTCAATATTTAATACTGATATGAAAGGTATAATATATTTGATAGGATTAGTAATATCGTGTATATCAACTATATTTATAGGAAATGGGATAGTTGGAAAATTCAACAATAAAGACAAAGAATCATTATGTAATATAATAACAATAAATCATATTTCTGAGTTTTCAAATATACCAATTAGTTTAACTATATATTGTTTTACTTTGGCATATTTAACATTTACAATGTTATCGTTAACCCCCATATTTATAATACGTGCAATGATTCCAATATTATTCCTTGTTGTATTAATTGGTATGGATATTTTATGGATATCAGGAAAGAAATGTTTTGGTATAGAACAAATAAGTACAGCAGTAGGATTATCAACACTATTTGGTGTTGGATGGGGATATATAATCAATAGTATAAACAACAAGAGTTTACAATATTATACAAGTGAAGACAATACTTGTACCATGCCAAAGAGAAGGATGTTTAAGGTAAATAAACTGTATAAGAATAAACAAGACGTAGATGAACTATATGGTAAGAAATAAGAAACTATACGAGCGAAATTAAATATGATATTTATAATTATATAATTGTAATATTAATATATACAATTATATATAAGAATAATGGAATTAAACATACAGACATTTTTATACATATTTTTGCATTTATGTCCATTTATATTAGTTTGTTTTTTTACTATTTCATCCATATTTGGTAATGACATAAAAGGAATTGTATATTTAGTTGGATTATTAATAAGTATTGGTCTCATAATAATGAGTGATTCAATATTTCTGAAACTTGGTGATAGTTGGTTTAACGATAAACAAAATGCTATGTGTAACCTTTTTACATTTGGTCAAAGTAGTTTATCAAGTTTATCAATTGGACAAATGATAATCGGGTTTTCATTTTCCTATTTGGTTTATACAATGAATGTTGTAAATGAAAAGCCGGATTTCGCATCAAACTGGCCAACAATTGTTTTCTTTTCGCTATTAGTAATAGCTGAATTAGGAATAAATACAAATATAATGACATTTATAAAGACATATTTGGCGAAGATAATAGTAGGAGGCATATGCCTGATTATATTGGCAATTATCATTTATGCATTATACGCTGCATTTTCAATGGATAGTGTAGGTCAATATATTATAGATCATATGTATTTAGTAGTTACGAATATTCTAATTACAGGATATCTGGTATACCAATTCTTTACAGCTGATACCATTACTAAATTAATACAAAAAATATCAAAAATAAAAGAACAACCCGAAGAGAAAGGGCCGGTTCAATCGGGTGGAGGAATGGAAGATTATTGTTATGAATGGCATACCAGTATATTAACCTATCTTATAGCGGGAGGACTTGGTGTAGGATGGGCAACAATCGTTTCTGCATTTGAAACTCCCCGATTACAATATTTTAATAAGGGAGAAACCAGTGATTCATGTGGTAAAGTAAAAAATGACCAATTTGCATGTAAGGTATATAAAAACGGTGATCCAAATAAAGCGGCAATCACGGATGATTCACAATGTCCATTAAATGGTGCAAACAACAGATTATTAGAAGGGATTTATACAAAATCTGGATTTAATACAGGTACATATACGAATATTAGCCAAGCGAATTCTCTCGCATCAGGTGGAACAGATGCAACATTTAATGTTACAATCAACGCTACCGGCGAAATATCAGGTATAGAGGTTGTTAGGAATGGTAAAAATTATAAAAAAGGTGATGAAATCATGATTAGTGGGTCTGTCCTGGGTCCATCAACCAAAGACCTTCATATTAAAATACAATCTAACCGATTACTTGATTGTAGTGAAAAATCTTGATTACAATGAAAGTAGCATAAAATTATAATAATGAATACTTATTATAATTTAGATATACGCATATTAAATTTCAAAAATATGAATATTTTCTTGTAACCATTTTTGAATATTTGCAGCGGACCGTTTGCGATGCATACCATCGGCAATCATTCGTACAGAATGATGTTCCATTTTAAAATAATACAAAAAATGTTTAGTAATATTAATAAGATTTGCATTTTTATATTTTGCAATCAAATCATTATATGAAAACTGGGGTTTATGTTTACGTTCATTGACATTATTATGAAAAACAAATAAAAAATTAACCAAATCGTCCTTGCATTTAATAGTATTTGTATTCATACCTTGTATATATCGCGTAGCATGTTCTGAACATGATGGACAGGGTAAATTATTGCAAACATTAGTAATAATTTGGAGAAGTTGTGTTTTATGTTCTTCAAAACATTCTGTCTTTATTTTAGCTGCAATTGTATGAAAGAAATACCAAGTAGGAGCTCCCCATAACATTGTATCTTTTTTTTGATTGATTGGAGTTACAGTTTGTTGTATATTTTGACGTGGTTTAGGCTTTGGTTGTTGAATAATATTCATTGATATATTAGCTCTGGTTGTAGATTGCACCGGTATATTCGTAGATTTTAATATACTTCGTGAATTTGTAAAATGCATTTAACTATTATAATAGATAAATATAAAAAATATATCACAATACATCATATATGTCATCAAAACAGGATCTAATAAATACAATAAAAAGTTGGGTAAAACTTGATAATGAAATACGTTCGTTAAAAAAAGAACAAAATACAAGAAATACTGAAAAAAAGGAGTTATCAAAACTGCTCATAGAGATTATGAAAACGAATGAAATAGATTGTGTAGATATTAAAGATGGACAATTATGTTATTTACAACAAAATGTAAAAAAGCCAATAACAAAAAAGAATTTATTATCTATTTTATCTAAATATTATAAAGGAGACATAGAAAAAGCTACAAATATTACAGAATATATTTCAACAAATCGTGAAGAGGTAGTGCGGGAGACAATAACCCGTAAAATTAAAGAATAATATAATTAAACCAATCCAAACTCGGGTATTGTGATATTTCCCCCAACATTTACATATTTTGCGATAATTTTAGGATTCTCAACCGAGTTCATGATATCCTCAGTGTTATACACATTTTTATTATGGTCAATATAGTAAACGATACCCATGATTTCCTTTGCAAATACGTCTACAGATTTAGTAGATTCTGTTTTTTCTGTTTCTCCATCAACATGTACAGCACCATGTGGTGTCCCTTTAGAATGTGTTCCACAATATTCACACCCGATTTTACGGCGTCGTGTACATTGTTCATTATTCGCCCGTAATGCATTACATCGGTTTGTTACTGGAATTGCATTTTTTATACGTTTTCTTTTAATAAAATCGTCCTTTACCAATAATAGTCGTTCAAAATCGTATACATATTGTAACAATTCACTTCTATCTTCATTCGCAATAGACATTTTCTCATTAATTTTTTCACATATTTTTGTTTTTAAATCACCAATATAGGTTTCAATTTTAGTATTAATACGTCGCTCCATGATATATAATAATATATTATGAAATTATTATAAATCAATTTTTTAAATTATAAATTCTCCAATGACTTAAACAGATTCGGTTAATTCAACAACCGCATCTGTAGACGCGATGGACTCTGTTTTATCAGTATAAATATCAGTAATTTCTTTAATTTCACACACTTTATCTGGGTCAACATCGTTATATTGGATGCGTCTTGTTAAATAAGCAGATAAGAATATGTTCTTGTCGGTAGCAGTGGTAGTTTGTGTATCATTCAACTTCAATGCCATAAATAAACCATTTGTAATAAATACTGTTAATGTTTTATTGTCCAAGTAATTTTCAAAGACAACAAACCCACTTAATATCATATTGATTAAGTATCCAATCATAGCGAGTTGTCCACTTCTTGCATAATACTTGTCCCAAAACCAAATGCAGTTTCTTTTTTCTTCGGGTAAACGAACTAATGCTTCACCAACAGCGTCATTATCTCTGGGTAATTCAGGATTTATATGCAAATAATCAATCATTTTTGTTTCACGTCTTATTTCTGCAAAATACATATGTAAAAATAGGACGAAGACAATAACATTAAATGAGAATGCACTATCTTTCATATCATCACCGGTGCTAACAGCATCACTCATTCCACAAATATGATCTCCACATTTTTGTGGTACAAAAACAACCAAAAAAGAACCCATTAAAGCTCTGTAAAATTCTGTAATAAAAGCAATATACATACCTATTTTTTGTTTGAAATCTTGGTCACTCACTGTTTCCTTTAAAGATTCTATGCATGTAAGTTTCTTTACTTCTTCGGCTTTTTCTTTAGGAGAATCAATCATTTTAGAGCTTTCGGTACTTTCTGTATTCATTACAGGTTATATATTCAAATCATATTTTTTTTTGAATATATACAAATTTTACTAAATAGCTTTTTGTATCTTTATATATAAATGTCAACACGAAAAAATAATAAATCACCTTACTATAAATCTCCAAAAAACACTTCTTCAGGAAAAGATACTTTTGTAGCTTTATTATCCCCTACTTATCCACGTAATAAAAATAAAACAGACGAGTTAGATATAAAAATTAGAACTCTAACAAATTATTTCAGGAATAAAGAACAAGATGGTATTAATGCTACTTGGAAGGAGGTAACCCCTGTAAAACGAAGTTCAACTGTAAGCAAAAATTTAAATAATTTAAAAGGTGGACGAAAACAAAAGGGTACTAAGAAAAAGAGACGTAATAAAACTAAAAAAAGGGTAATAAAAAATCAACGTAAGTGATAATATAAACATGGTTTTTAATAAAAAAATATTTATATACTTTTTATTAAAGTTTGTAATTAAAACATTTTATGTAATTTAGTAAATACTTCAGCCGCAACAATACATACTTCACGTAGATTTTGTGCAACCAAATTTTTGTCAGTGGTTTGAGCATATGCTACACGTATAATACTATCAGTATCGTGGGGGTGAACTTTTTTAAATCCACAAAAGGTCAATAACTTCTGGTCTATAAAGAATTTCTCATATAAAATATACTCAAGAACTTTACCAATTGTATAGTCTTCATTTTCAAGTACAATATCATATGAAAAGTCCATATTTGTTTCACTTAACTTTATCATTACCATATCAGAATCAATTGAGTTAACCAAATCTGTTAATTTTTTATGTAAAACTTCACACGCCTTTTTAACAATATCTTTGTTTTCATAAACACCTACTGATTGAATTATATAATCAAAACTATCTTCTTTATAATATCGTTGTGCATCCAATAAATAGAAGTTGCGTTTCTGTATTTCTAATTCATCTGCAGTCAATCCATCTGCTCTTATTTTATTTTCATGTTCTTCCCAAACTGTTTTAGCTTTTACCGAATCAACTGTATTTCCATAAGAACATGTAGATACTACATTAAACATACTATTTTCATTTGCACTATTGATCGAAAATTCCGCGGACAATTTCAGTTTTTCGCCTGGAATTGTATTTCCAATCTTTGGACGTAATCTTGCAAAATCAATATACATGTTTGTACGTGAACAGGGAGGGAATATCTTCATAGTTTCGTTTCTTGTCAAATAATTGTCTGTATTTTTATTGCGAATACGGAAATCTTCAGTAGTAACATATTTCATAGTATCGGTATCATTCTCTACATCTATATCTAATACATAATTCTCTGGCAATATTTCCAAATCAGTCATGTGAATAGGAATACAACTTAATCTATGTTTTAAAATTTCATTGTGTAATCGGGTTGTATTTGTATAAATAATACATTGTTTATCTTGATATACCTCTGTATGGAATACTGTTGTCGGTATATCATTAATAATGGTACGACGTAGTGCATTTGCTAAACTTACATTTATATTACTAAGTGTAAATTTAAATGTAGTTTCGTCGTTTATGATATTTGAAAGAGAAGGGTCCATTATTTATATAAAAGGTTATATATTTATATACATTATAAACATATAAATCTCTATCAATTTTTTAAGCATTATCTAAAATATACCTCTCAATAAACTGAGTTCTTTCTTCTACAGTCAATAAACCGAAAATAAAATGTATTTTACGAGAGAGTGATAAATCTATTCGTGATGTTATAAATGGAATCATTTCGTTCATTAATTCTATGTTGTCTAATTGCTGATTTGCATAATAACGGCTCCATATTGTAAAACATAGAGGTAAATCATCTATAGAAATATTATTTACTTCATCTGGATTATCATGCACAATATAAAATAGAATTTCTTCAATTTGACAAAATTGTTTCAAATCATGTAATAAAATATTATTATTATACTGTGTACCATATACATTATCTAAAATATTCTTATCTATACGATAAGTACGAATATCTCGTAATAATTCTTTATTCTGCAATTCATATGTATATGGAATAATACACCATAAGCGTAATTCCAATGGTAAATTATGTATTCGCTTTGTTAATGTATTCATCTATATAATATCTACTGAAGACTTTATTTACATTTATAATATTATGTAAATGTAAATAATATTTATATTTCTTATACAATCCAACGACGTTCACCGTCTTTTTTATTGAACGTATAATATCTCCCTGGATAAGTGTTTGATTCAACTATTGTAATATGGTTGTTTTCACGCGCCAAATTTTCTGCTTCGGTTCTACTTATTGTTGTAGGTGTATTAACTACTGTAGCTGGTGGCATAGTAGTTGCACGTTCTGCTGATATCATGGAGGTAGGTCCATCACCGGCTGCTGGTGGCATAGTAGTTGCACGCATTTTTGATGCAGGTGGTTGTGGTAACATTTCGGTAGTGTCTGCTTTTCGTTTTTCTGTAAGTGTTTTTGTTCGTAAAGCTTCCTCGGTAGCTTTTTTCGCGCGGGAACGCTTTCTTAATGCCTCTCTGGATTGCTTTTTTCTATCTTCCACTTCTGTTTCTCTTTTTCGCATTTCTTCAGCAGCTGCAAATTTTCTTTTTTCATTTTCTTCAGCATCTCTTATTAACTTTTGCTCTTCCTCTTCCTCTTTTTTTTTCTCATCCTCTTTTTTTTTCTCATCCTTTTTGAATTCATCACTTTTCTGGTATTCGTCTTTGTCTGCTTCAATCCATGCATCATTCCATTCATCAATCATATACATTTCGTCAGAATATGAAAAATCACCATAACCCTCATCATATGTTTCACTATATCTATCATCAACACAACGAGGTACTAACCAATCTTCTATCAAAATATCAGTTAACTTTCTACCCGAATCAGGGTTTTTTTTGTTTTCTTCTACTGCATCTTTTTTTGCTTTTCTCCACCCTTCATTCCAACTATCTCTAATATACTCTTCTACATAACGTATACGTTGTTCCTTTGCTTCTTGAAATTTTACAAAAGGGTCCTCTCCATATATGGCAGTTTCCAAATGATCCAATTCATAACTTTCTTCTGGTTTCCATAATGCGTGAGCGTCATTAATTTTTTCAAGAAGGAAAGCATAACCAACATCGTCGGACTCATCTCGTACTTTTTCTAGTTTATCAATGATTATTTCAAACTTCTCATCACGTATTTTCTTCATTGCATCATAATTATCTAATTCAACTTGAATCCGTTTATTTATTTCTCTAAATATCGTATCTTCTACTGCTTTTGGCAATACTGGAATGAGTGATGGAGCTTTGGCTAAGGATTTTTTCTTCTTTAATCTGTCTTCTCTTGTATCTGTCTTCATTCCCTTAAGTTTTTTAATAGCCGCGTGTGGTTTATCTTTATTGTAAAAAGATTTCATTACTCTACGAACATATTTATCATCTTCCTTCTTTAATTCCTCTGTATATTCTTTTGGTGAAGGTAAATCTTCTGGTATTTCGTATTCAGTGGGGTCTTTATAAGGGGACTCTGGTGATGGTGATGGTGTTTTTTTCGTTTTTGCTCCACCTTTGCGTGACCTATTCTTAGAGCGTTTTGCCGTACCAGATTTCTTCTTTTGAGTATTCTTTAAAGATTTCTTTTTTAAGGTCTTCGTTGAAGATTTAAAAGGCATATTATATAGTATCTATAGATTTGTATTTTGTTATATTCTGCGAACTGCTAAATAAAGTCATTATATTATGGTGTAATATAATGGCACTAAAATATGAAAAAATTATTGGTGTACAAACATCATGGCAACTACAACGAAAAATAGTATAACTGGTAACAATAAAATCAACCAAGCGATACTGGAAGCTCCCGCTCTACACATCAAGTTCAATATCCAAGTCCAAAATAGAATATAAACAATATTAATGACAAAAATAGCGGTAACACTGGTTACATCACATTCATATGCACCTAAACAGAATACATTCACATTATTCAAATTTTGAATATACATTACAATTAATAGTATCATAGAAATCACCAAGTACACA
>Ga0228631_1000434_pt1 | contig 24456 bp, 22 predicted proteins | sample 39DmetaG_FD_183049 | JGI IMG/M metagenome (GOLD analysis project Ga0228631, IMG submission 183049) | Seawater microbial communities from Monterey Bay, California, United States - 39D | ecosystem: Environmental > Aquatic > Marine > Coastal | place: USA: California | collected 2016-09-28
CTACTGAACCACCTACTGATTCAATTCCTGATGCAGCCAAAACAGATTTTATTTTTGTGCCTTTAGTTGCACCTTTACCAGCCTTTCTAAGAATTCCACCTGCAACCTTACCACCTAACCTACCTGTAAACGCATCAATAACACCAATGGTTAGACCTCTAGCTAATGCCTTATTTCGCAGACTCGTATATATTTTATCGTCATTTAATGCCTCTCTAATTTTTTCAGGAGTAAGCTCTCCATCAATCTCTTCCTGTAGTAACTCAGAGAATGTCGCACCCATCTCAAGAACTGATCCTGCTGCTGCTGCTGCGTATGGAAGTGTTGCTGCTGCACCTGCTATTGCACCTGGCACTGCTCCAACACCACCTGCTAGAGCTCCTGAACCTGCTCCTACTGCTGCACCTGAACCTAGTATTGTGCCTCCAGCTACTAAAGAATCTTTATTGGTAGCCATAGAGAAGATAGAGCTAAGTATAACTTCAGGAATAACTTGTAATCCTGACTTAGCTAACCCCATAACAACTCCCATAAAACCTTTTCCGTTTTCTTCGTAGGTCTTTTGGTACTCCATCATCTCATCAGATGGACCTAGTTTTTGTGCCTCTTTATTGGCTTCGATAAAACTATATATGTCTTCATCGGTTGCGTTTGCACCTCGTAGTAGTATGTCTGATGCATCCTCAGCAACCTGTCCTTGATAGTAACCAGTAGCAACACTACGAGCCATGTCGTCCACAAAGTCTCCTAATCCTGTTTGTGTATATTTATCAAACCCTCTTAGTATGTCACCAAAAGTTCCCTCAAAAAAGTCTTGTTCAGTCTGTGGTTGTGTATCCGAAGAAATGTCTTCCGTAACCAATCCCACATTTGGATCTTGAGTGATAAAATCTGATTCGTCTTTTTTTTTTAATGGATTGCTTACCCCAATAAGTTGTGCAAATGCGTCAGCATCTCCATTATACCCTGTGCTTGTAAACTGATTAAATCCATCGCTAAATGCATCAGAACTTGTACTCATTAATATTTTAAAATCAGCTTCTGTTCCTAAGTAACCTGTCCTTTTAAATTCTTCGTATAAATCTTTAAATGCTTGTTCGTTCATTAGTTTGTGTTATATTTAGAGCCGTCAATTACTGGACTAGCAGGTGCTGATGTTGTTGTGCTTTCTTCTCTTTTATCACTCTTTAAAATATCTTTTATTTCAGAACCTGGGTTATTTTTTTCCCATTCTTTTTTTTCAGCATCAGTCATCTTTGATAATTTATTTCTTAACTCCTTATCTAACCCTAATTGTTTATATACTGCTCTTATTATTATAGGCAGTCTAGTTCTTATATTTTTTTGAGTGACCTTAAAAACTTTATCTACTCCTGGTATTGATATATCGTATGTATTGATACCAGTATCTACGGCTATTGCACCTAATTTACTAAATTCTTTATCAAACTTAAAAAGGTTAGGAATTAAATTTTGGTCATTATCTCCGTACAACTTAATAGCTTGTTCAACTTTTTTGTTAACAAACGTGTCAAATGAAACATTAAACGTTGCTTCTTCAACAGTATCATCACCTCTTCCTGCCCTTGTTCCTTCAAATGAATTTCCTTCTCCACCTCCAAATATTGATTCTTTACTTAATCCTTTTTCTCTTTTAGCTTTGTCTTGAACCCCATGAATCTCTACTCCTGCTCCTGCCCAATCTACATAACTGTCAGTTATAGGAATAGCATTATCTCCAGTTCTATTACCTGCAGGATTTACATAACTCACTTCCATAAAGTCTTGCATTACCCCGTCTTTATTTTTTCTTGAAACAAATTCTATATCAACTAAAGTATTCTTAGCTTGTTTATTGTATGGACTAGAAATAATAGAACTAATAATACTATTTCTTTTAGCAGGGTCTTTTGTACTATACAACGAGTTCCATAAGTCAACAACACTTCCTTGTTGTTCTTCAAGTGTTTTAGCTGCACTTTTTTCTCTTGGTGGCCTAGGCTCTGTTTTAGTCTCTGTACGACTTAGTTGTTTTTCAATCTCTCTATCAATAAAACCTTCTGCCTCTTTATACTGTTTCTTTCCAATCTCACTACTGAAGTCTGGTACAAGCCTTCCTGAACCTGGTTGACCAGGGTCAGCAACTAATAGTATAGTGTTTTCGTCTTGCTTGTTAGGGTCTCTTGTATAACTATACGCTTCCCCATTAGGTGCAATTCCAACGTAATCAGACAACATGCTACCTACTGACTGGCTTCCTAAAGCCATCTGCTTGTTTATCATGTCCTGCTTCATTTTCTTAAACTCAGGCATTTGCCTCACATCGTCAATAGAAAAATTTGGCCCGAATGTCTCTACATATTTTGTAGCCAACCTGTCTATGTCTGCATCTAAACTATCAAGCTTATACTTGTCTACTTTTTGTGCAACAGAAAAATTAAGTTCCTGAACAGTAATAAAACTTCCAGGAGCTTTATCCATTGTAGTAACAGTCTTTCCGTCTAATTCTTCTGTTATTAACTTACCAACACTTATTTTACCATTTGTAGGGTTAATGTAAGCCTCATGATTAGAAAAGTTTGCAAAGGCTTCAAGTTCTGCCATTTGGAATTGCTCTTGCATTCCAGACTCACCGTTTTTAAACCTATCCATTTTTTCTTTGTAAACGGCCTGATATTTTTTTCCTAAATTAAAAAGCTGAGTAGTTCCTTCAGTAAGGTTAGCACGCCCAATATTATAGTCTTTTAAGCTTAACTGACCTGACTTTAGTAACTGATCCTGCATTAAACGCATCTGTTGTGCGTTATTTGCATAGGTCATAGCAAACTCATTTAAACCACTGTGCTCTCCTTGTGGAGCTTCGGAAAGGGTTCTACTTAACTCTGTAGTAGCATCATTAATAGCCTGCCTCTTAGACTCTCTAATAGCCTCAACCTCTTTAAGAGAGTTTACCATATTAGAGGTAATCTCCGCCCAGTTTACCTGACTGCTTGCATCCCTTTCTGCGTACTTATAATATGTTGTCATTTACCTTATTCTTTTATTACTTAGGTATCCTAATAAATTCATTGGATCAATACCTGATAAATCCTGTTCCTCAACTACAAACTGATCTTCATCTTCTATAGGACTCATTTGAACTCCAGTTAAAGCATTATTAAATAAAGCCTGCTGTTCTACACTACCCCTACCTATAAAGCCTTGTGGGTTAGCTAAAAAAGATTCTTCATTAAATTGAATACCTTGTTTTCCTTGAGCTTTATTAAATTGATCTATAAAATTTGGATTGTTTTTTGTAATCTGATTGAATGTTGATTTATTTAAAACTGCCTGTCTACCTAAATTTCCTGATGCTTTTCTATATCCTGTTCCAATACCCAAAAAACCAGCATTTGGATTAGCCTTCATGTAAGCCTCTTTACCTTTTATATTAGCGTCTCTATATGCCTTGTTAGACGCTCTAACACCTGCGCTCTTTGAAAACAATGGAGCGGCCTCTAAAGCCTGTGCACCAAACGATGCTAACTGTTGAAATCCTTGTGCCTGTGCTGCCGCTGCTGCCTGACCTGCATCTGCTGATGCCATTTGTGCCCCTGCAACTTCACCTAAATCTAACTGAACACCAACATCACGAAGCCTTGATTCTTCTGCTGCTGCTGCCCTATCTAATGCAGTCATCTCTCCACTCATTGCTTTACGAATTCCCTGCTGACCTTTTTGTTGCGCTAGTTGTATTCTACCAACACCTGCTGCCGCACCTCGCTCAGACTCTCTAGCTGCATCAACACCCTGTGCCCCTGCAACCAATAAAGCCTCACGCTCTAATTCGTATGGTAGCTTATTTACAGCTAACGCTTGTAAGTAGTTTACCTCAAGTTTTTTTCTAGCTGCAGCCATTACCTTTTCAGCCTCACGGTCAATTTTTTCTTGAGCTCTACGTTGTTTACCTGCCTGCAAAAAGGATGCACCCATTCCTATTGCCGTCAAACCTAAACCAATCCCTGCTGCTATTCCTGCCATGTTTTTTCTTTTTTATTATATTCTTCTAAAGTAATTGAAAAAAAATTATCTTCTATTTCTTTCATGTCCCTTGTGTCTGTTGGATTCGCTATTACATTTATCCACACACAATCTTCTACACATTTAATTAATCGTTTAGTTCCTTTCAATGAGTAAGACCAACAAGGAGCTATATGGTCTATAGTTTCATTTTCATCTTCTACTATAACTTTTCCAGACAATAAAAACCAAAAATGATTGGTATGATGTATAGCACTTACTACTATAGAGCCTGCCATCATTTTCATCTGACGCATATATAATCCATCAGTAAAATTGTTTGTTATTGGAAACTCTTCATTATTAACTAAATTTTTTCCATCTCCACATGTTTGTTCGTTATCGCTTTCTATAATTATATTTTGTAATGATTCTAATTTTTTTATAAAATTAACCGATAACTTACTGCTCATTTAATTTAATTTAAAATATATTCTTACCTCAAAGATACTAATTTTAAGGAAATGATTTCATAACCTCTGACTCTATTGCAAACAACTCGACAGCACTTGTGTTTCCGTTTGTTAAAGTAAACACCGCATAATGACCCAACAATCCATGTGACTCGGCAGTTCCATTCTTAATAAAGAAATAATAAACAGGAGTCTCAGGAGGTAAATTACCTATAACGTCTCCAGCAGAGTTTGTTATAGTGGTGTCAACAACTAAATAATTTTCTCCGTTTGCAATATCCTCCACCTTGTCTATAACCTTACCGATTAAGGTAACAACACTTCCAGACTTTATGTACAACAAGTCTCCAATACTTATAATGTTTCCAATACTTACAAGTGGTGAAATACTAAAATTAATTACAACAGCTGACGGGTCTGTTGTGTTGGCAAACGTATTACTTCCAATCCCATTAGCTGACCTTAAAGTATATTGAGATGATAAGGCTGGGTCTGAATTAGATGCCCTAATATAACCAAAGTATCCACCCTCCTTTTCCTCAAAGTCACTAGAAGAAATAAAGTTACTAGACTGCTGGTCGCTATCTAAACTAGCACTCCATGAAGAATCAGACTCTAAGGATAGTGTCTTAAAAATCTTATTCATTAATGGCTCATCATTAAACACTGAAGTAATCTTAGAATCATAATCAACACCATAGTAATTATTTCTTGTTTCGTTTGTATTATGCCTGTAAAGATTTCCTTGCTTGAATGTATAAAAATAGTTATTCATTCCTATCATGTAGTCAGGAAAATAAGAGTAGAAAGATGGAAACCCTTTTACCCCATCGTCATATGTTAATGTATATTTTGGCATATTTTTTATTTATTGAGATTGACATTGTCCATTTACACATAAACTAATATCAACAATTTGGTTACTTAATATTTCCATTACTTTAAATGTACCAGTCGCAGTATTTGTACTAGTTGCTGCATAAGCATAATATCCATTAGCCAATCCTCCAACTATCTCATCACCTATTGTTAGTGTGGAGTAATCGTTTCCGCTAACTGAGGTTTTTGAAACGCTTATTAAGTAGTTTGTTGTACAAAAAGAATTACAAGTACTACTAAGACCTGATATAAAAAATCCTCCCGAACAAGTAGGTCCTGCGGTTAATGATCCTAAAACACTAGATTGTTGTTCACGATAATTAGCATTAAAAGGCTCTCTATAAAACCCATCTATTGCAGGAATTGTTAATGCTGAGTCTTGATAAATTTGAGTGGTCGTACTAAAAACATCACCAAGAGCCATATAAATAATAGACTCTGAGCTTCCTGCACAAAACAAATCTGATGCTGAGTTATTATTAAATTGAAGCTTTAATCTGTTTTCATTACAACCTGAACAGGTTTGTTGTGTTAATAATTTACAACCAACTAATTTTCTAGAAATTACTCCATCTGAATACCATCCATCAGGCGCACATATAGTTAAATCAACATCGGTAAATATTGCCGTTGCAGTAGATAAGCTAGGCCCATTCAAATAATAATTTACAGATACTGCCATTTTAATTCTTTAAAGTAAAGTTCAGTAAAGTTAATATAAATTTATTACTACTATTATCAAAATAAATTTTTACAAATGTAATACTACCTAAACGAATAGTAATGTCAATTTTATCTGACTGTTTTGCACTTGATTTCCAGCTATTTATATACTTCATAATTATTTTTTAAGGTTGCTCTCCGCTACACCCACAACAAGAATCAAAAGGACTAGTTGTTGAGTAGCAAAGGTTTGATAAAACAGGTTTTCTGTAGTCATATATTAAATACAAATAATCACCATCATTCCCTGATGGCATAGTAAATTCTGACAGATATGTAGATGGTGCACCTGATGCATCAACTACACCAGTAGTGGCAGCATTTATTAAGTTTTGAACAGAGACAGGTGTATTTGCATACAGTGTTGCACTCCTTAAATACTTAAAATTATTTGGTGGGTTAGAAAAAACAAACGTGTCAGTAGGTTTAATCTTGTTAGATATTATCGATACAATAGCACCGTCTGCAGGAATAATACCTGCACCTTGAGGTCCAGACACAGAGCTATACTGAGAAACAATAGGATAACTCGTTGATGTATCTAACTGAATTTGTTCTTGATGTAGTGGAGAAACAAAAGCTCCATCTACCCATCTATACTGGTTATGTATAAACTTTCCTGCGTCTGCATTATCCGAAACGCATACCTGAATAATTTCTATTGTATTAGCGTTAGGACAGGATAATGATAAGCTTACATCTGCAACAACAGATCCTGAAAAAGATAAATCAATTTTTTCAACTAAAACTTTATCTTTATTAATTGTAATTGTGTTAACACCTTCAGATAAAATTGTTTGAGTAGATGACCCATCATATGTGCTTTCCATTTCAAAAGAACCTGTCTCAGAAAATTGAACATTTACTGTAATTTCTACTTGACCAACTAATTGACCAACATTAAAACATAAAGTTTCTGTCGTTAAATTATAATTAAAAAATTGGTTAATCCCACACTCAAAACATTTTACATCAATAGGAAGTGTTTCGTCATTAATAGAGAACACATATTCATCCATGTAAGGGTCATAACCACCTAGTTTCTGTGTGCTTGGAGATGCTATAAATTTATCCCTAAACCATGAACGCATACCTGCCTCAGAAATAACAGTCAACTGTTCGTTAGAATAAGCACTACCTGTTAGCTGAATTAATACCCCTCTTTTTTGGTCAGAAAAATATTTATTGTATCCGTACACTGCAAAACTTTCAGGATTAGAACTTATACCAAACTCTTCTAGTCTAGCTATTTGAGTTCCTAATACCTCTGGTATAGAAGTTATTGCTCCACCAACAGCTGCGTCAGATAGTAAATTTTTACCTGCCAATACATAAGATATTTTATCCTCTTGTAATGTAAGTACATCTGTGCTTCTTGCAAATAATTTTTGTATTGGCCCAAAAGATTCCTCTGTTCTTTTAAAATTTAAAAGACCTAAATTAAACTCATTAAGTTTATTAACGTTACTCTCATCGTTGTATATCCCACTGTAAGTTATATCTGCAAACCTGTTCGCTTGTCTATAATCTTCAGCAGATGTAGTAGTTACCCTATTACCTAATAGTAGTGGAGCTCCAACAATTGAGTCTCTAATTTTATAGCTCTCTACACCATTTCCAAAAGCAAAACAATTAAAGAATGATGTGTCTATAATTGCTGGTTGATTTGTTGTTTGGTCTTGTACGTTTCCTGTGTGAGAGTTTTCTAAATCTGTAGAAACTATTGTTACGTTTGCAGGATTACTTGGCGGTGTAGATGTTGAAACAACCATAGACCCACAATCTCCTATAGTTTTTTGTTGAGAGCCTGGCTGAACAATAAGTTGTTGTGAAATATTATCTAAGGTATACTCAAAAGCAATTGGCTGAGGTTCAGACGACCCTACAGTTGCTAAAAACTTACATCCTTCTTTTACAATATTAAAAGTTTCAGAGCCTTAATACCATACATCTGGTTGAGCGTCAGACGGCTCAGTTTCAAATACTATAGTATTTTCTGATCTATACACCTCAAAGGTAATACAAGAGTTAGAACGTCTCTTAGGCTTTGAACCACAGGCTGTTGTTCCTGAAGTAATAAAACGTATCTCGTTTGTATTAGGGTCTTGAAACCATGCGTAGTAGTTAATGTCTTGACTACCATTACCAAAACCATAATTATTAGTGTCGCTTGTTTTTAATATAGGGTCATATTGATTTTCTATGTCAGCACCTCCACCTCCAACTTCTTGAGTTCCTGTGTTTATAATAGCACCTATATTGTCTCCATTCCACCACTCAATAATATTGTCATAATCTTTAGAGGCAGTCAAGGTGGTTTCTAGTCTATACTTTCTTCTCTCACAACTTAAATTTCCATCTCCAGAACCTCTCCTTGTAAAGTCAAAGTCTATTTTTATTCTACTACCAGATGGTATGTCAAAAGGAGAGTAATTTCCTAAGTTATCTGGAGTTCCAGACAACCCTCTATATACTCCAATAACAGATTGGTTTCTTTTTTTTGATACAGAGCATTGTTTTCCTGGTAAAATAAATGGGTCATCTCCTAATTGCACAGAAAAGTCTTGAGCTTTTATTTTCATATAAGTTCCTGCAGGAATAGAAATATCTTCACCATCAGAATTTTGTGGTGCAGGGTCTAAAAAATCAGCCTCTTTAGCTTCCTTTTCTAAAACTGTTGCGTATGAGCATCTTAATAAAGGTCCTTGAGTATCAACCTTTACAATATACCTGTCACCCGTTTCAACCTTTCTTTGGTTTTCTCCTTCTAATAAAAAATACGTCTCATTAGTCGTTGGGTCTATAAAATATATGCTAGTGTAAATAGTCTCGTAATTTTCTCTACTAGGCTTTATAGCAAACTTATATTTTGTAGCCCAATATGGTGGTTTTTGTTGGGTAGGTATTGTTACCCTTATAGAATTTTTTTGATCAGAAAACCCACATGGAATATGTTCACTATTGTTAGGACTAACCAAAGCAGTAGATGACCTGTTAAAATTATCCATGTAAACAATTCCTATTTCATAATCTCTGTTACTATGTAAACTTCTAGTGTTGCTTATTGTTTGAAAAGAAACCTCTGCAAAATTCCAACTAAAATACTCGTATGCATTTTGCGTAGGATTATTAGTAGCATCCACCCTTCTCATAGCAATCAATTCTATTCCTATTGTGTTTGATCCTGGTGATGTTATAATAGCCAACGGCTGATTTGCTGCAGATATACCACTCTCAAACTTAGTCCAACTAGTAGGCTGTGAGCTGTCTAAAATATTTGGTATAGCACAGTTAATTACGTCTGTTAAAGTAGACCCTTGACATGATGTTTCGTCTCCTGGGTGAGAACTATATACAGGTTTTATGTTTGACGCAATACCTATTTTTTCTTGAAAGTCTATACTTGTAGCTAGTTCGTATACACTATTAAAAGATTGAGGTAATACATATGTAAATATAATATCCGTATTAACAGTTGTTTCAGACGGAGTATTTCCTGAAAAGGAGTTATGAATAAAACTTGCGTCAATAGAAATAAGAGAACCAGAAACTAAGTCTAATTCCTCTAAATCAATAATTAATTGAGCATTAGGTATGTTTGTAGTTGATCCAAAAGTATAACCCACATTCCCAAATGTATCTAAAACTTCTTCACGACCTATAAGTTCTGAAACTAATTCTGTTTCATACTCAAGTCTAACAGGAGAATTACTAACATCAACGAGGTTGTAGTTTTCAATATAATTACCATACATTAATCTATTCCCCATTAAAGTTTGAGCTTGAGCTAATAAAGGAACATTGTCATATAATCTAAGTAATTCAGATTCAGGAAGTATAGTAAATATTTTACTATTTCTAAAAACAAAAGTATAGTTAGTATTGTCAGCAAGACCTAGCTCTGATTTTTTTAATTTTTCTATAACCCTAATTACAGTACCACTGCTGTCTTTAAATAACAAATCAATAGCTGTAACCAATGAACTACCTGAGTTGTATGTTATAATTGCAGTGTTAAACCTATTTGTTACTCCCTCGTTTAAATATGACTTAGAACTAAACTCAAAAGGGTTTGTAAAAAATGCTGCGTCTGAAAACTGTGACGTAGCTGAGTACTCATCGTCTTGGTACTCATACCTATAGGCAAATGAAATAAACCGTTCTTCTAAGTAATTTTCTTCACCACCACTTGTAGTGGTCATTTCAATAGTTGGCGCACTATGGGGCGGTTTTTTTATAACCAAAAAAGACTCAAAAAATAATTCTGGACTACCATCTCCATCAACCAAAGGTGTACCACTTGGAGATTTATAGTTGCGCTGCGTGTTTAAAAACCTAGGTGGATTATAATTGTCTGTCCAAAACAATAAGCCATCCACTAAATTTATTCCTGTAATAAGATGTTTTTCATTAAAGTTTAAAACTGTTTCAGTAGGATTTACACTTTTATTTGAAACACTAATAACATGATACACTAAGTTTTCTGTAGATAAATTATACGACAGTATTAAGTCAAGCTTACCTGTTGGAGATGAAGTAAAATCAGAGTCATGAATAAACCAATATAACGTTTCATTAGCACCATCCTCGTAAGCACCAATACACCTAGCACTAGTGCTTAAAAGCTCTCCCTGATAACCTATACTTGTAAGCTTAGTGTTTCCTTTTGAGTTTTCAAGAGCACCCACCTCAGTAGACTCAGAAGAACCTAGTCTAACATTTAATGCATCAATATACTGACCGTTTGGAACAAGTCGTTCATCAACGGATTTATTCATCTTACCTGCTATAAAATTTCTTTGAAATGTAGCCATATTATTTTATCCACTTATCTCTACCTCTAAGATTCATTAATAATCTTCCTGGGTGTATATTGCTTAATCTTATTTTTGCGTTTCTAAGAAGTGCTGATTTAGCTTTTCTAGCCCTGTTAACAACATATTCTTGTACTCCTAATTTACCGTTTAATATTTGATAACTAATATACGCATAAACATAATCTTCAAACAACTTATTTACAGTTACTTGAGTGTCGTCTCCACCTTCCATACCGTCAGACACATACTCTAATATACAACTATTGTTTGCCATAGTTGAATCAAAGTTTATAACGCCTGATTTTTTATCAATTCTAAAAGTAGGATTAGCATTGGCTGTTTCAGTGTTAAGTCCAAACCTAGCACCAACAGCAAAATCAAAATACCAACACCCCTCATATTCGTAACCCATTAATCCATCATAAGGGCTAAGACTGTTTAAATATATGCTTGGTTTTTGACCTGTAATTCTTGAAAAATCTAAAGGAGAATACTCAGGCTGTAAAGCCTTTCCGTCTTGGTCAAAAAGTATTCTGTTGTCATTAGCCTGAAGGTAAGCTTTAGCTGAGTTTACTTGGATATTTTCCACCATAGGCCTTATAACTCCATCTTGAAAGTAAGATATTCTAACCCAATTCACATAGTCTGAAGGCAATATAAATCTAAGGTCTTCAGAAACATTTAATTGGAGCACTTTAATTTCCTTAAAAGCATCATAGTTTAATTCCTGTATCGCTCTTTTTGCATGAAAAAGTATCTTATATCTTTCTTCATTATTTACTAAGGAATGATTACCAGAATACATTAACTGATAGTTTACAACTATATCTTTCAATGAAACATACTGATATGATCCCCAATTAGAATCTTCAGGAGCATTACCTCCATTTTCGTAGTAATCGTATTGGCTAAGGTATGACATAATTATTTTTCGCTATTATTTTCAGTAGCCTCTGCAGCTCCTGCGTATTGAACAACTGATGCCTCTCTTATTGAAACTCCTGCATATTGTAGTATTTTCATTGTTAAATCAGTGGCATCATCTGGAAACAATTCAAAGTCTTGATAGTCAGGTTGAGTTTGGTCAAACACTGGCTCACTATTGTTACCTAAGTCTACATAAGTCCATTTTGGTGGCTTAGGGTAACGTATGTATTGACACGTAACTGTTGGGGCTACTGTCAAAGATGGATATATTGTTGCAATATTTCCTTGAGTTGTATACGCAGGAAACATTGTAGAAGGTGCAGTTAAAGGAGAGGAGTTAAGTAATAATATTTTACCCTGCTCAACTCTTTCTAACTCTGTACCCCCTATAAATATTTTATTAATTAAATAAAAGTCTGAACCTGTGGTTGCAAGTGAAGGTAAAAAAAATCTATCAGTAGCACCTCCATTTTGACTTAAATTTGATGTTACTGAAAAAAAATCAATAACCTCTACATAACCTTTTTTTATGTCTGCATAGCCTGTACCTGAAGTTCTTTGGTTCTCTTTATTTATTTGGTAATTATACGCATAAAAATAGTCCTCAAATAAATCCATTTGAGCCTGTTGTGCATATAGATTGAAATCTTGTGGAGATATGTAGCCGTAGTTGTTTTTATTTAATACGGCTAAAACTGTATTTCTAATATCGTTTATCATCCTAACTATTATTTACACAAAGATAGTTAAAAAAAAAAAGAGGTCTTAAAATAGACCCCTTACTTTTACTAAACACTATAGTTCCCTAATACAATTACGAGTCTAGTATTTTTTCTAAAATCTTTAAAGATTCAACACCATCATCAGTTTGGAAATATGATGATACTATATAAATTGGGTCTTCTCCAAAAGGTATTACACATAGTCGTGTTTTGTTAGTTTTGGTAGCAAACCACACTTCTTTATTTTTGTTTCTGTATTTAATAAGACCTTGTTCAAACAACTTATGTACAGTTGCTTGTAGCTTTAATACAGGGTCGTTTATAACCGACATAAAATCTTGAGGTTCTCTTTTAGCATAAACTAATATATCTCTCTTCATTTCATCCGTACTAACTCTAGATGGGTCTTTTTGAAACAATACTCTTGTTAAAGTCTCTAGTTGTGATATAGACAAAGAACGAGCTTCTATCATTGCGTCAAGCTCTATGTTAATGTTTTCAACAATTTCTTGAGCATCTTTTGCATTATCTAATTCTTTAAACTTAATACCATTGTGGGGGTGAACATCTAAGAATCTTTGTAATACTTGGTTAGATTTAGGTACTCTTAAAAATCCATCCTCAAAAACAACAGGCTCTATAATTGCATTACCATCTTGCTCATCCACAAAAGGTGAAGCTTGATTTCTAGCATAACGTAATTCTCTGTTTATTCCTGTCTCAGGGTCAACCCAAAGTAATGGGAATCTTCTAGTGTGTCTAGTTGCAAGCATGAAAGATAAAGGTGCTGCATTCCTTGTTAACTTGTAGACCTTGTCTACTCTTTTTACTGTAGTTTTCATTTGATAAAATTTAATTTAATTTATAAAAAAGGAGTCTCTTTGAAGAGACCCCCTTTCATTTGTTGGTATTCTTAATCTTGGAAGATGAAGAAGTTATTTGCACCTAAAGTACAAACTGCTCTTTCACTCAAGAAGTTTACTTCCATCGCATCTAAGTCAGATGTTCTTGCACCTCCTGCTGAACCAGTGATCCAAGTTTTGTAACGTCTGTCTTCAGTTTCAGAAGCTCTGTATCGAACATGTAAGAATGGTCTCTTAGCGTTCTTTCCAAGGATTTGGTCATAAACAGTTGTAGAACCTGCAGGTACTAACAATCCGTTGATGCTTCCTGTACCATCAACTCCCCCACGCATTGTTGGGTCGTTTAAGTATTTCCAGTCAGACTTGTAAAAGTCATAACCTCTACGGAATCCTGTAAATCCTAAGTTAAGTGCCATCTCCTCATCATTGTCAAAAAGACCATAAGAAGTTCCACCTGCTCCATAAGAGTTTTGAGCTGCTAACATATCATCGATGTCAAATCCAAAGTCTCTGTTCAAGAAAATTACATTCTCTTCAATAGCACCTTGCTTGTCTAAACGTGAAATGATTGCGTCAAAGTCTGCTAAAGCATTAGGGTTTCCACCTGCCCATACATTACCTCTTTGTTGTACTACATAAAATACACCTTCAGACCCTTTGTCTCCAACTTGGTCAGATGTAGTTTGTGTTACAACACCAGAACCTGCTTCAGCAGGAACTGCTTCAATCATTGCAGTTTCTAAATAGTCATCGTAACGTAAACGAGTTTCGTGCTCAGACTTCAAGTACCATAAGTAACCTGTTGCTCCATTTTCAGTAGTAACCTCAATCCATCCGATTTGAGCCATATCAGAACCTGATACTGCATACTTATCTTTGATGATAATTGGAGAGTTTTCGAAGATGAAATCGTCAGCTTCTAATGAACCTTGCATTCCATTTGTTCCTTTCTTAAATTCAGAACCATATATGAAAATACTTGCATCAGCATTTCCTAATCCTGAACCACCTGTATAACCACCTGCATCGTAGAATGCAACAGTGAATTGGTTGTTTGCAAGGTCAACTGCTATTACAATAGCTTTGAACTCCCCTGATCCATCGTTGTTTACAACAACAACTGTTTGACCAACTCTAATTGCAATCTGAACTGTTGCACCAGAACCTGTTTGTACAGTTGAACCTGCAGGGTTAAGAACGTCATTTACTTGGAAAACTGCTTCTCCACCTGCTACTACTGCTGCAGTACCACAATCAACGTACTTGGTGTGTAATCTTCCTTGCTCTGCCCATTTGATAAGGTCTGAGTTAGAAGGCATTTCTGCTCCTACCATTCTAATGAATGAGGAGATTGTTCTGTTACCATATCTTTCGAATTCTTTTTCGTAAGTATCTGGTAAATACTGATTCAAAAAGTTGAAGTCAGTAATGTAATTCGAAGCCAAAGGTGTTTGATGCGAACTTGGTTGCAAATCAAAACCTGGCGTAGCTTGGACTGATCCTGCCATAATTTTTATTTTTTTAAATTAATTATTTTCTTTTTATACTTCTAATTTTAAGTCCTCTTCCACTCTCTGTGTTTAAAGACTTAAATTGTGTTCCTCCTTTGCTTGTCACTTCTGGTGCTCTACGATCAGACATATTAATATTTTTTGTCTTACGCATCACATCTTCTGTGGCATTAGCTTTACCTTGCTCATAAAAGAACTTAGCAAATTTTTCAGGATTCTGTGCAATTGCTATACTCCTATGAAACCCTTTTGAATCTTTTAAAAGACCATCGTCATCTAAATACTTGGCTGCCCAACTACCTGGATTTAATGCATTCTTTTTTAACTCATCAGTACTGCTTGGAGAAAATGTTATTGTTTCTTCACCTATATTAAATTCAAAACCTTTGAACTCAGGTGTAAATACTTCTAACGTCTTGGAGTCGTAAAGCTCTTTCTTTCTAGCAGTCTCTTCTTCATAAGACTTCGCATTTGCGATGTATTGCTTATAGCCTTCCATTTCTTTATCAGATACATTTGAAGCCTGCGTTTCACTTGACTCAAGTGGATGCTTGTACTTTTCTTGCATTCCTTTAAAATAATCTTTTGCCTTAGCAATAGCTTTTTTCTTCTTTAACTTAATTTTCTTTATAACTGCTTCTTCATCTAAGTCTTTATCAAAAGAATAGTCATCCATCAAGGTTTCTATATCCTCTTCATCAAGACCATCTTCCGTAGCACGCAAATAATCTTTAAGTAAAGAATCAGGGTTCGCTTCATCAAAATCTTTTTGTAGTTCTACAAAATCTTTGATTCCTCTCCCTGTATCTTTTTTATATTTAAAGTAAGCAGCGACATCTTCAGGTAATTCTTCCTGAGTTTCTCGCTCACTCATTAACTCATCAAATGAATTAATTTCTTTATTATATCTTTTACCAATATATGAAAGAACGTCTTTCTCATTTAATTCAGTAGGTTCATCTGTTGCTTTTGGTTCATCTGTCGCTTTTGGAGTATCATCTTTAAGACCTTCTTCATGCTTATCTAAAAGCTCTTGTTCTACCTGTTGTACAGACTTTTCTTCTCCTACTTTTACTTCTTTTACTGTAAATTCCATATGATTAAATTTAATTGTTACAAATATAAGAAAAAAATAATACGGTTTTTTTACACTACCTAGGGTTAAACTCAGCTAAATCAAATCCATCAAGGCTATCTTCATTAGACTCAAAAGACTCAAAATTTACTGGAGGTAAATTATTTTTTCTTTGTTGTATTAATTTTGATTGTTCTGTGTTTGCTTGGCTAATTCTTTTAGCTTTAGCATTTTCTCTTTGACTTTCTCTTTGACTTAGTGCTTCAGACTCTATACCTCTTAACTGTAGGTTGTATTTAAACTCCTCAGCCATTAATTTACTTTTAAGATTAGCTTCATTGTTTTGCTTTTCTATTTCAAAAGCAATTTCAGCCTGTTTCAACTGCATTTTACCCTGTATTTCAGCCTGCTGCTGCTGCATAATAAGTTGTGCTTTCATATCCTGCGACTTTAATGCCTGTTGAGCCTGCATTGCTTGAGCTTGCATTGCTTGTTGTTGCTGCTGATCTTGTAATGCCTTACGTTTTACTTTAAGTAATTGATTGGCAAGCTTAATGTTTTTAATTTCTCGTATATCAATTGCATCTTCTAAATTTATATCACCCTTAGACAGAGCTATTTGTATATTAGCTTCTAGTTGTGCCTTTTGTTCTTCGTCTGGAGCTATTTCAATAAAAATACCAAAGTCATAAATATACAAGTCTTTTATTTGATTAAGAATACTAATATTGTATTTTCCTATAGCGTTAGCAAAATCATCTTTAAAGTCTGCATATTGTAATATATCAGCAACTCTATAAGTAATTGCTTCAGCTAAACTTCTATATATATACAAAGAGCCTTCAAGGATATGCCTAGTCGCAACATTAGAGTTTAGTGCTGCTAACTTTTGCAATCCAACAAGAGAATTTGGATCAGGAGTAGATGCATCTCTAGCCTCATTTAATCCTGTAACCTGTCTTATCATTCCTAAGTAGTGGTTGTAGTTTGCAATTAACATTTGTGTTTTACTTGCACCTGAACTAGATTGTAACTCTTTGATTGGAACTTTTCCTTGGTTGTAGTCTCCATCTTGCGTATAACTCCTACCTATAACAGAACCTGTTTGGAAGTACAACCTTAATGCATCTTCTGGATTATAAGCATTCCCTGTTCCTAAGTCTACTTCGTTTAATCCATCAGCATCAATATATACACCATCAGGCACAACTCTAGAGATAACCTGCTGTAGTTTTAAGTGTGTAACTTGTATTAAGTCAGCAAAAGGTATCATGCGCCTAGTTAGTGATTCGATAACGCCTTTATACATCCTTGGTGCAACCGCTACATAGTTTGGTAATGCGTGCTGTTGAGCTGACTTAGGTCTAACCATATTTTCAGCAAGCTCCCACTTTAAAATAATATTCGTACCCATAACCATAATACCCTCGTACCAAACATCAATGGTTTTTTCTATTTTTTCAAACCTACCCTCCTCCATCATTTCTACTGGAGGATTAAATTGGTCATCTTTTTCTATCACTTTTACTCCACCATTTTCTAGTATTTTTTTCTTATAAACCACCTTTTTAGTAGTCTTATAATTAAAGTACATTAAAGTAACGGTGTCTTTATAAAATATGTCATTTTCTTGAAACTGAGCAACATTGTAATAATCATACCAGCTTTGAGAATACTCTGATATTTCTTCTAAATCTTGTTTAGTTAAAGACTGATCAATCTTCATCAACTCAGTAATTGGTAACGTCTTAATCTCGCCCCAATAAAAACAATCCTTAAAATGTGGGTCTTCTGTATAGCTATATACAATGTTTGCAGGGTCTACATATTTAATTTCAACTCCTGCGCCTGCTAAAAATTCATGTTTCGTACATCCAATACCTAAAACGGTTAAATCATAGTCAACTCTTTTTCTAATATCGTTATAATGATTTTCTGAAAATATAGTATTGATAGCCTCCTCTTCAGCGATTTCAATAGCAGGCTTATATTTAAGTTGCATGTATAGGTTTAACTCTTCGTCAGTCTGAGGAAGGTCGTCAGGGTTCATTACAAATGGGTCAGCTCCAGTTTCTTTCTGAACAATTTCTAGTATATCTTTTGCTGCTGCCTGACCTTGTATCATATCCTGATACTTACTTCTCTGTGCCTGAGACATTGCATCTTCTGCATATGCCTTTACGTCAAACAACCTGTCATTCATTCCATTTACAACAACATCTACAAACTTTGGAATAACTGGAACAGGAGTCCAATCTAAGTTTAAGTAACTTAAATCACCATCAACTGCTAACTCATTTTTATACTTATTAACAGACTGTTCGCCTCTAGCATAAAGACGTAGCCTTTGAAATTCTCTAGACTGATTATAGTATCTACATTGGTTACCGTCTTTTTTAAACCACTCATATTGAATAGCCTGACCTATTTGTAAGCCAAAATTATCTGAAGATTTTTCTTTATCAGAAACAAACTGACTTGGAAACCCAACAGAAGAAACATTTATTTTTACGTCTTTCATTTATCTTATTATTTCACTACGACTTCCTTTATTGCTATATCTAGCAAAGTTAACAATAATATTTGATTGTTTTTTAATAGGTTGATAGAGATGTCTTTGACAAGCCATAATAGCTAATCCTGAGCTAATAGAGGCATCAAACTTAGTTCTATTACTTATATCAAACTTTGCCCAATCTTCTAGTGTTCTAGTAAAAGGCATATATCCCATTTCATCAGGACCAATCAATCCAACGTTAGATTCAATGTAGGACTCGATAGCTGCTGCGTGAGCCTGTTTTACTGCCTCGCTTGAGTTAGGTATGCCCCCTAGTTCTTTCTCTGTCTTAGAGAGCTTGTGTTTAAGTTTATCAGGTCTGTTAATACTAAAAGCTCTATACCCCCTATTCTTGAAGTGATACAACAGTCTTGGTTTGTTATTTTCTACTAATATAGGCATTCCATAAAAAACACACGCCATTAAGACTTCTTCAAAAAATATTTCTGCGGTTTGAGGTCTAGCCACGTACTCTAAAAAAAACTGATTACTAGGAGCATCATCCATATTAAATTTAGTAACTCCACTTAGTGCACCATTAGAAGCACCCCCTCCAACAGTTCCAGAAATATCATAACTATCACAACCAAAAGCACCAAGGTGTTCGTTTGCAGGAAAGAAGTCACCTCTATGGTTTTTCTTATATCTATTCTGCATGTTTTTTTTTGGAATCCAACTCACTAAAAATCTACCTCTTGTGTTTGGAGTCCATATTACCTCAGTATCTTTTATTCCATTCTTCCAAGAAAATGACCCCCTAGTTAAGTGATGCTCCTGTATAAGTGAATCATTGTAGTCTATCTTTTGATATATCCTAGTTAAATTAAAAAGAGACTGCTTGCTTTCATCTCTAAATGCATGAGATTCAGTTCGTGGAAATTGTCTATAAAATTCATTTAAAGCATCAGGATCATTCTTTAAACTTTCAACTTCGTTATTCCAGTAATCAACAACATCATCCATAGGCATTCCATAATCATCGATGTACCCCTCAAAGTTCCATTCCATTGGAATAAATAATGAATACATTCCACTTTTTGTTTGACCGTTATTACTTCTTTCCTGTGGATTAGAATCGTAGTATAGTTTTTTAAACTCTTCACCCCCCTTACTAAGAGAGTTAGAGGTTGAACCCATCATACACTTACCAATTATTCTTCTACCCAACCTTAAACAAGTTTTAGTAACACGATAATTATTTAGTATATTGTTAGGCTTTAGCCATTTACCACTTTCATCATGAGCCAATAGTAAAAGTTTTTCCCCATCATAAGAATTGTCATCTGTATTCTTCCAGTCAATAGTTGTATCAAGACCTTCCATTTCTTCATCATCAACATTGTACATATTCTTTTTTGTAATCTTTGATGCAGGTATTCTAAAAGCTAACTCTGTTTTTGGTTTATCCATACCATCCTGAACAGGTTTGAAAAAGAAAGGATAGTTTCTTACAATTGGAACAACCTTGTCTGTAAACATTTTTTTAGCATCAGAACCAGATTTAGATAATATTCCTATTCGTGAGTTCTTAGATATTGTCCCAACATTTGCACATTCTTCAGATGCCATATACGAAAAACCTGATCGTCTGATTTTTAGATATATCATACCAAAGCATCTAGGGTCTGCTTTACATGCCTCCCAAAAAATGTAAAAGATTCTGTTAGCTTCCCTGAAATCTGGATAACCAACATCAATCTTTGTCCATTGAAGATACATATAATGTGAACCTGTTATATATGTATTGTTGTTATTGTTTACAAACCAATAACCTTGCTCTCTTTTATCAAACTCGCTTTCAATATAGTCTACCCACTGAGCCTTGAAAGTATTAGGATGTTCATTCCATTGGAATATAGATTGTATTTTTAAAAGTAACTTTGGTGGTTCTAATCTTTTCCACTTATTACTGTCTTTTTGAAGAGACTCTGGAGCTTTAGGTAGTCCAATCATAAGTCCATTAATATCATAAACTTCGCCAACTTCGCCTGTTTTAGATATTACAACAACGTCATACTTTTCATTATAGCCATATTGCCATGACTTATTTCTATTCTTTTTTTTAAGAATACCTTTAGGGATGTAATTATCTACAACTCTGTATAAACTATGAAGACCTTCGTTCTGCAAATCCTTGTTTGGTGTCTAGTTTACTTGGACCTCGTGCTTCGATTTCCATTAAATTTTTTTCATTCTCTATCCTAGTCAGTATATCGAAAGCATCAAATATAGCTAACTTTTTTGTAGCTGCAGCATTCTTTAATCTATCAGCAGCTAGCTCGTCTTCAGGGTCTGGTTTAATTATATCTTCCTTAGCAACTTTAATTAGTTGCTCTACGGCTCTCATTCCTGCCTGAATAATATTCTTCTTTAAAGTTTTTGGGTCTAGTGCCATTTGGATTATATTTTATTCTTGGTCTTTTTTTTCTTTTAGGCTTGTCACTCATAATTTTATTGTTATTTGATGGTCAAACATTCGATAAAGTTTTTCACCATCTACTTCAAATTCATACTCACTTTCTGGTTTAAAACAAATTTTATCTCCCGGATTCACATTTTGTGAACGCAAATAATTATTGCTATATTTTATTTCACCAATTAATGGTTCTTCGTTAGTGTTTTTGTATAAGTAATAGTCTTCTGCAGCAACAGGTTTAGTAAAGCAATACCTGCCATTAGTATTCCATTGCTTACCATTATGGTACATGTAAAACTGATCAGGCTCAACAAAAAACAAGTCATCCATAAAATAACTTCTACCACTTTTTCTTCTACCCTGCATGTCATTGTAAAACTTAAAAACATTGTGATGAACTAAAAGTTTATCTCCTGGCTTTATAGGACCATCATACACAATAGGTGTGGCTACCACCTCAGCAATACGATTAGATGCTTTATGATTTTCCTCAGATGTGTTTGTTATTAAATCTACTCCACCTATTTTTTTGGTATTGTTATATCTTTTACTGTCTAAAGGAGTAGTGATAAATAAGTAAGGTGATTTCATTAGAAGTTAATATTATATTCGACAGATACAGGCATGCTGATAAACTTTTTCCACAAAACAACCTCTTTGTTATATATAGATTCAATCCATATTTTAAAAGCATCTTGATTGTCATCATATCGTATATGATGTATTTTGTATTTCCCACCTAATATTTCTTGCCCAACAACATAGTGCATAGCTCCTCCTTTATAGTCAGGACCTATTGCTATCTTACGAATATCATTCATTTAATTAGATTTAATTTATAACAAATATAAACAAAAAAAAATACCCCTAAAAAAATAGAGGTATTCTAAGCGAAGAGGTGACGCTAATTGCGCACATCTCAAGGATGTGACGCTAATTGCGCACATCTCAAGGATGTGACGCTAATTGCGCACCTCGCATATTTTAAAAAGCTCTTGAAGCAGGAGCATTAGAGCCTTGTGTTAAAGTATATCCTGCTACAATTTTATAATCAAAACTGTTATATTGATATTTTAACATTAATGCGTTTGATAAATTTCCAAATATATATGGCAACTCATGGTTTGTGTTTGTCCATGCAGGGTTTGGAATACCTATAGCAAATTTCATTATAATCTGTGATGTTCTTTTGTTATCTAGATTATTATCGGGATTTACATTAGCAGCAGGTCTTTTAACTGAAAATCTTGTACCCCAAAAATAATCTGTTGTTGTCGCAGGAAGTGATGTCACTTCTGTATTCGTGCTGTCATACAAAAATCCTAAAGGATTAAAAGGCACTTCAATATATGTATTAGGTCTTAAAGAAGCAAAGTCAGTTATCAGTGACCCTGTCTTAGCAATCTTTAATTCACTATTTATATCCCATTCTGTTGGAATAGGAAATAAAACTTCAGCTGAACTAAAACCAAATTGCTCGCTTGATGCCCAATTGCTACCTGGAAAATTAGTTCTCTGATATTCTCCATTGTTATGAGAAGGATGAATAAAATTTGCCCTTTTCATAACATATACCTGGGCTAAATTTTTAACTTTTTGCTTTTTATATCTAAACATAAAAAGCCTAGGATTTTTAGTTAACCAATCTGTTTCAACAGGTTTTTGCATAGCCACAAAAGCTTTATTATTTCTTGTAGTTGCATCAACATATGGTCTTTTCAAAACATACATATAAGGTGTAGGAATATCATCAGCTTGTTTTATGTAATTTTTTAAACCCTCAACAGTAATGTTCTTAGTAACATCTGTTGGTGTCCCATTTTTTTGAGTGATAACTATCTTATCATCACCTTGAGGTGTAACCGTATTATATGAACTAATCTTTGGCATAACTAATAATTTACTTCATCAAAGATACTAATTTTTACTTAATGTATTTTGATAAAACTTTTCGTGCAAAACTCCTAAACCCAAGTACATCAATAATAATTGCAGCAAGCACCCACTTGTACCACGTTGGTAACTGGTCTAGGTTTTGATATGATTCTTTTACATAGACAGAAAGCTCTGTCCATTCATTGTTATTAAACGCAATTAAAAATGGAGTTATTGTGGCTATAAACACAGGAACTAAAAATATATAGGTTACAACCTCATCTTTTAATGTGTGTCTTTTGTTTTGAGCAGTAACCAAGTCAATCTGATTATCTGAATCAGTATTAGATAATATCCTATCAACTTGAGCTTTTGTCTGTGCCTCTATAATAGAATGCTCTTGCTTTGCTTTTAACTTTTTTAATTCTGCTCTACTATTCAAAGCATCTTTACCTAAACCTAAAAGGTTACCAATTATTTGTAACAGTTTCATAGTAAAATATTTATTAAATAAAATATGCATGGTAGTATTGTGTAAACAAAGTCTTGAACTTCTGGTGTACCTTTACCTAAAAAGTCATCATATATAATTTCTTTTACAGCAGCTGTAGCCACAACAATAGACACCGATACGGTTGTATTAAAAAAAAGCAATGATAAAAATAATATAATACTACCTACAAAAAAATGTAATAGTTTATCTTTTGGTATTTTGTTTAATATGTCCATAATACTGATTGAGCTTTATCAAAATCTAGGTCTACATGAATAAATGTTTTTGCAACGCCAATTCTCTGGAAGCCTATTTCTTGAAGTAAAAATAATAAATGGAATCTATCTGTAGAGTTAGTACACTTTATGTCTACAGCTAATCCTTTTAAATGAGATGAGTTAGGCTTACCCCCAACTTTAGCGTTATGTTCTACGGTTCTATATCCACTATTTATAATAATAGCTTTTCCAAACTTTTCTCTAACCTCGTTTAGCATTTCAACTAAAACTTCGTTCATTAGTTTTCCACTGCCAGGTTGGTCAGGAGAATCAAACTCATGTGATGGGAAGTAATTCATTTTTTATTTTTATGTATTTGGTCAAAATTTTCTAATACCTTGTTTGCCTCTTTTAAATCTTCAAGGTGTGTTTTTTTACTTAACAAGTCTTGCTCTTTTAATTCGTTTTCAAGTTTATTAAATTTATGTTTTGATATTAATTCCATAACCTTAAAAGGTAATTGAATAAGTAAGTAGACAAACCCAACAATACCAAAGTAAGTTTTTAAATTGTCATCAATATCTTTAAAGAAATCAATGTTAGATATAGCCATTATATCCATCAAATTTAATCCCCACATAGCCAAGCTAAATTTTTCTAAGTACCAAAAAAATAATTTTATATTAAACATTTTACATTTCAGTTGTTATTGGTGGTGGAACTTCTGCATTTCTAGGAAATCCATAGAACTGATGTGCTGAAGCATCACCTGGGTAAACCTCATTACTTCCGAAGTCTAAGTCATCTGTACTCATGACATCATAAGCCCATCCTGGGTAGTATACAGGATTTTCAGGATCTGTTGTTTTAGCAGGGTCTATAACCTTACCAATATTAACAACTGCCTT
>Ga0228631_1000435_pt1 | contig 24385 bp, 19 predicted proteins | sample 39DmetaG_FD_183049 | JGI IMG/M metagenome (GOLD analysis project Ga0228631, IMG submission 183049) | Seawater microbial communities from Monterey Bay, California, United States - 39D | ecosystem: Environmental > Aquatic > Marine > Coastal | place: USA: California | collected 2016-09-28
TAGACAAATAATTGTACTCGTAGTTAGTTGAGCTTGTTAAAGTAGAAACACTAACATCTTCTATAACTCTTACAGCTTGTTCATCAGAGTTTTTTACTAATATTTGTATTTCTTGTATTTTTAACGCATCTTTAAGTAGGTTTCCTCTATAAGGTAGAGTAGTATTAAGCTTTACTTGGTCAACTCTGTTTTCCATAAACTTAACATTACCTGATTGCAATGTAATGTCTTCGTCGTTGTTTACAAAATACCCAAACTGTTTAGGTACAAAAGCTGATTGAGTAAATGGAGCCATTAAAGAATATTCTCCATCATCATATTTAAATCTATAGCTAAACTTAGAAAACTTATCTTTTAATAACCTAGTATCTCCTTTGTAGTCAACATCGTAATCTTGATTACGTCTTTGTATTTTAATTTTTAAAGTTCCCGATCCTAGACTTAATCCTGATTGTATATTTACAGATTGTGTCGCAACTGAAACAGCTATATAACCTCCGTTTTCGTCATTTACTGTTACTAAGTCGCCATTATTGACATTGCCAAATAAATCAAAATTATCTGAAACAGTAGAAGGGGTAGTGTAAGTTCCGGCTAGAGTTATAGCTCCAGTTGATTGGTTATATGTTCCAGTTGTTATTATATGAGCTGGTAAATACTCTTCAGAGTTGGATATTAGCGTGCTATTATCAGAAGAGTCTAAAAAACTAAAAGGCTCTACAGGTGCGAATTTAGCAACTGAAATATGGTCTTCGTTATAGTAGTAAGGATTATTAGTTCCAGAAAACTCATAACTATTATCAAAAGCTTTCTGTATATTTATTTTTCTTGGTTGGTTTCTATTATCAGTCCAAAAAAGTAAATTTTCTAATAAACTTATATTTATTATTTGGTGTGTTTTAGAAAAATTAAGAAAGTTTCCAGCTATTAAAACTCTTTTTTCATTAGTTAGTACGTTATATTGAACTATATAGCAAGCAGCACCTTTAGCATTGAAAGTAGTTTGTGGTGGTGGCTGCGGGTTACCTGGCGGTTGATAAGTAGTTGTTATATCTCCAGGCGCAAAATTACTTAACCTATCATTAGATGAATCTGCATAATCAGTTAAAAATAAAAATATTCTATCATTAGTTACATCCATGAAATAACCAATAATATCTAAACCATTTAAAACAACATCTCCATCTGTAGCATAATACTTAGCGTTGTTTTTAGCGTCTTCTAAGTAACCTAAATCTGTTTTTAAACTTGTTAACTTTCTATTACCTAATATATTTTCCAAAGCTCCAACATCCGCACCTTCAGATCTACTAATACTAACATTTTTAGCGTCTCTATATTCACCATTTGGTATAAGTCTAGAGTCTAAGGTTTTATTCATCTTAGACTTTAGAAAAGTATTTTTAATTTCTGGCATACTTAATGTTTAATCCATTTAGATTTGTTTCTAAACACTTGAGCTATCTCTTCTATCTTTATGTTGCTTAAACGTATTTTAGCGTTTCTAAGAGCGCTAGAACGATCTCTTTTAAATCTATTTACTACATATTCTGGAACACCTGCTCTACCTGACAATATAGAATAAGCTATATGCATGTACATTGCTTGCTCTGCCATTTTAGGTAATTTCATATCTAAGTCAACGGCTAAACCGTCGGATATATATTCTAATATTATTAATTTACCTGCTAAGTCGCTTGAAAAAGAAAACGTACCTGTTCTTTCGTTTATAGTAAACATACCATTTACTTGAGCTTCTTCAGGCTGTAATCCATATCTTTGGCCTATTAAACCTTCGTTAAAAGGATATCTATAATCATCTGGTTGAAAGTCTGTAGTTAAAGATCTGTTTTTCCATCTTTCTTCAGTTAATGATTGCTGTGAAAGTAAGTTAGCACCTGTTTGATCTTGAGTAGGTTCACCAGTGTCATCTTGTATTGGAAGTTCAGTTGGATTAGAAGTAACTCTAGTTGGGTATATAATATGCTTAGCTCCAGCACCGTCTACCCAAGAGCATTTAACATAGTTTACATAATCTTGTGGTATTATTATAGATAAGCTAGGTGGTATAGTTAATTCTTGAGATTTAATAACTTTTAAAGTATCATAACTAAATTCTTGTAAACCTCTTTTAGCATGAAACATTACATCAGTTCTTTTAGCAGATGGTATTAACTTGCCAGCTCCAATATATGCTACTATAAAGTTGTTTATAATATCATCTAGACTTATATATATGTAGCTACCGTAATTATTTCCAGTGTAATATTCAGCATTAGTTTCTGTTATAAGTCCCATTTATTATGATTTTTCGTTTACTTCTTCTTGTTGTACTTTCGATGCGGCAACTTGTACGATTTGTGGATCTCTTATTACGACACCTTGGTATAATAGCATTTTTAAAACTACTTCAGTTTGCTCTGAATTATGTAATTCAAAATTTATAGAATTAGCAGAGTCATAAACTAATTGACCTAAACTACCAGTTGTATAAGCCCAGTTAACATCAGTTGGTTTTTTAACATACTGCATTTTAACATGCGTAGGATCAACTATTGTATCTGGATAAACTAAAGCTTTATTGTCTTCGTATAAATATATTGGGTAATTAGTTGTAGGTGCAGTTAAAGGAGCTTTTCTAATATTGTATATTTCAGCTCTACCTACTCTTTGTATTTCTTTATATGTACTAGCATTTGGTTCATAAGTAATTGAACCTAGTCTATACAACTCAGAAGGAGTTGTAAAAGGATTTGTACCACCAATAGTTTTTTCAGCTACTGTTTGGTCGTTTTCAGTTTTAAATTCTGCAATTTTTTCATCTGTAATAGCAACTCTATCTGAATATTCTACATCAGACTGTGGTATACGTAGCTGTTGATTTAAGTCTTCAAAGTAAGCCTCAAATATTTCTCTTTGTACTTGGCTACCTATTTTATTAAATTCATCAGGTGTCATATAACCCCTTTGTTCTTTATTTAAAATAAGTAATACAGTTTTATATACAGTATCTACGCTTATTGCCATTTTTAATATTTTAAAAAGAGGCTACTAATGTAGCCCCTTGTAATTATAGTCACTTGTTATTTTAACTTTTTCTGGATAGATTTATAAACCTCTACGCCTTCATCAGTTTTAAACCACGCAGCTAAAGCTGAATATGGGTTTTCATCAAAAGGAACGTTCATAAGTTTTCTACCATTACTAGCCCAAGTAAATGTTCTTTGATCTTGAGATAGCTTCATAATGCCTTTTTCGCAGGCGATTATACCAAAGTTTCTTAATTGAACATTTTCATCGTTGGCTAGTTCAATAAATAGTTCAGGGCTTTTTTCAGCAAAAAGCATTAAATCTCTTTTTAATTCTTTACTACTCATCTTGCTAACGGCGTTACCTAACTCAACTCTTAATATAGCTTCAGCATCGTCAATTTCCATTTCTCTAGCTATATTTAAAGCGTCTATTTTAATTTCTATATCAACTATTTCGTCTTTAGCTATTTCTTTAGCATCCCATTCTTCGTATATTAAACCTTTTTGAGGATGGTATAAAGACAAAAGTTTTTGTAAAGATTGATTTTTTTTGTTTACAAATAAAACTCCATTTCTGAATACTACATGACCTAAAGTAGCTACACCTTTTTGTTCATCTACTAAAGGTGAGTTTTGATTAGTAGCATATCTAATTTCTTTATTTTCACCTGTTTCTTCATTGAACCAGAGCAAAGGAAGTTTTCTTGTATGTTTACTTGGTAATCTATATGTTAAAGGAGAAATATGTTTTAAAATGTATTTTCTATCTTTTATTTCCCAAGTATTTTCTTTAACTTTGTTTTTTATTTTTTTTGTTTCCATAATATAATATAATATAATAATAAATAGCTAGAGCGCTTTCGCGCCCTAGCATTTTTTTGCTTTTTATGCTTGGTTAAACAATACAAAATTGTTTGCACCTTGAACACATAAGCATCTCTCAGATAAGAAATGTACAGTCATAGCATCCAATGAAGATGTGAAAGCACCACCAACAGAACCAGTGATCCATGATTTCATTCTTCTATCATCTGCTTCAGAAGCTCTATATCTTACATGTAAGAAAGGACGTCTGATATTTTGACCTAACATTTGATCATAAACAGTAGATGTTCCAGCAGGTATTAATATACCTTCTACGTTTCTTCTTCCTGGAGTACCAGTAGGATCGTATTCAATACCACCAGTAGCAGAATCATTTAGATATTTCCAGTCAGTTTTATAAAAGTCATAAGAACCTCTTCTAAAACCAGAGAAACCAAAATTAAGTGCCATTTCAGCTTCGTTGTCAAAAAGACCATAAGAAGCACCATTACCATCTGCGCCTTGAGTGCTACCATTTACTTGAGCAATCATATTGTCTATTTCTAAAGCAACAGTTCTATTTAAGAAAAGCATATTTTCTTCAATAGCACCTTCTTTATCTAAACCTTTAAGTATTTCATCAAAGTCATCTAAAGCTCCAGAACCACCAGCAGCAGCAGCAAATCCAGCCATAATATTACCTCTATCTGCTACAGCAGCAAATAAACCTTCAGATCCTAAATCAGTACTTAAATTAGAAGTAGCATCAGCTTTTTCAGCTTCAACCATTGCCATTTCCATATAATCTTCAAATCTTAATCTAGTTTCAGATTCAGCTTTTAGATACCATAAGTATCCAGATGTACCATCTTCAGTAGCAACTTCAACCCAGCCGATTTGCGCAGCATCAGATCCGTTTATTTCAAACTTATCTCTAATGATAATTGGTTTGTTGTTGTATTGTGTAAAATCTGGTTCAATACTAAATACATTATTATCATAATCAGTACCAGATCCTTTTTCAAAAGCAGAACCATATACAAATACAGCAATTTCGTCATCAGCAGCAAATTTACCACCATTAGCTACTAATAAACCAGCAGAATCATAAGGATCTACAGTAATAGTAGCAGTTCTAGCAACACCAGCGCCACCACCAGCATATACATAAGCTGTGTCTCTTACACGGCACTTTTGCTCACCAGCTGCACCTAAAACAACAATAGTTTGGTAAGGTTTAATAGCTAATAGCTTGTTACCAACACCAGCCGCTGTGTCAGCAGGGTCAATAGTTATAGTTATAGTTTGAGTAGTAGGTACAGTTGCAGTATCATAAGATACGTGTAATCTATTTTGCTCAGACCAAATTACTTGATCAGAAGTCATAGGCATTTCAGCTCCTACCATTCTCAAGAAACCACCAATAGTTCGGTTTCCGTATCTTTCAACTTCAGCTTCATATAATTCAGGTAGATATTGCTGAGCAAAATCTCTAGTACCATCAGTAAAGCTTAAGTAGTTATTGGCTAAAGTCATCTGTTTTGGAGCAGGCTCCAATCCAGGTAAATTTGCGCCAGGATTTAAATTTCCCATTTTCTAAATTTTAATTATTTATTTTTATTTACTCTTAATTTTAACTTAGAACTATCTACACCACTAATTGCTTTTACTTTTAATCCATTGACAAACACATCACCTGTAGACGTAGTCCTTGGTTCATTACTTACGTTTTTGGATTTAGCCATCATATCTTTTACAGCATCGGCTTTGCCTTGCTCATAGAAATGATTAGCTATTGTATCAGCGTTTTCAGCAGCATAAATGGCTTTGTGGTAACCAGCATAATCTTTTACTTCACCTTTTTCATTTAGGAACTTCCCAACAAAATTAGTTAGATCAGATTGGGTGTTAGCAACACCATCAGTATCCGAAAGTCCATATCTAAATTTCTTTTCACCAATATTGAAGTCAAAACCTTTGAATTCTTGGTTAAAGAAGTTTTTAGTGTTACTTTGGAACCTCTTGTGTTGATCTTGAACCATTTTCTGTTCTTCGTTGTATCTATTGAAAAAGTCCATAGCCTTTTGTTGGTCTTGAGTTACGCCGGGTCTCAACTTGATTTCGTCGTAGTATTTACTCTTAGTGTCCTCTAAAAATTTACGGGCTTTAGCAATTTCTTCTTTGAAGGCAAGTTTCTTTTTCTTTATATCTCGCTCTTCATCCACGTCTTCGTCAAATGAAAAGTTATCTTCTAATAAGAAGTTAACCTCTTCCATATCTAAGTGTGGTTTAGTCTGTTTGTAGTATTCTCTAATTAAAGTATTGTCATCTACGTTGCTATAGTCAGCATTTAATCTAACGTAGTCTTCAACTGTACCACCTGTTTCTTCCATAAACTTAACTAACTTTTCTACATTTTCAGGTAAGTTAACTTCTGGTTTAGCAGGCTCTGGAGCAGTTTCCATAACTGGCTCTTTCTTTTCTTCTACCTTTGGCTCTTCAGTAATCTCTTGTATTGGAATTACTTTTTCTTCTTTGCTTTCTTCGGTAGGTTTTTCAGTTGTTTCTTCGATGTTTTCTTTAGAAACTTCTTCGCTAGCTTTGGGTTCGTCGCGAACAAGTACTTCATCTGTTGTTTGCTCTTGAACGGCATCTTCTACTTTTTCTTCTTTTTTAGATAAATCTACTTTTATTGTTTCTCCTTTGTTGGTAAGTTTTTTAGGTCTACCTGGTTTCTTTTTTATTTTAAAAGAACCTTCCTCTTTTACTTTTTCTGACATAATATAATATAATAGTTAATATAAAATTACTTAGGAGCAAATTGCTCTAAGCCAAATCCACCCATAGTATCATTACCTGCGGATTCAAAGTTCTTCGGTAATAAATCATTTTTTCTTTGATCTATTAACTCAGATTGTTGCGTTGCTTGTATTTTAGTTCGTTCGTCTTTACGATCTTCTTTAAATTCTTCTTGAGACTTTTTACTTTGACCTTGAGCTTGAGTAAGTTGCATATTGTAATTAAACTCTAGTTCCATTAACTGTTGTTTAATTTGTGCTTCTCTCTCCATCTTTTGTACTTCAAAATCAGATTTAGCTTTTTCAAGTTGCATTTTTTGCTCAGTTAGTATTTGTTGTTTCTGAGCTTCTGCCATAGCTGTTTGTTCTGCTAACTGTGCATTAGACTGTGCTTGCGCTTGCATATTAGCTTGTTGTGCTTGTTGGTCTCTAGCTGCTTTATCTTTTCTACGCTTTTTCAACATTTGATTAGCTAACTTTAAATTAGCAACTTCTCTAATGTCAATAGCATCTTCAAGATCTATTTGTCCAGCTTGTAAAGCTATTTGAATATTTTGTTCTAGTATTTGTTTTTGCTCTTCATCTGGCTCTAATTCTAAGAATATACCAAAGTCATGCATATTTAAACTAGATAGCTCTTCTAATGTTCCTACATTATATCTAGATATACTAGACATTAAAGACTGTTTAGTCATTGGAAACATTAAAGCATCAGCTACTCTTAATGATATGTTTTCACAAGTTCTAAGAGTTAAATATAAACTAGCTTGTAACACATGTCTTGTAGCTACATTTGAATTAGCGGCAGCAAGTTTTTGTAAACCAACTAATGATTGCTTGTCTGGTAGCGTACCATCTCTAGCTTCATTAAGTCCGGTCACGTCTCTAATCATTTTAAGATAATACTCATAAGTTTGTATCAATGATTGTATTTTACCCATACCATTTGATGTAGCAAGTTCTTGTATTGGAACTTTGCCTGGATTCATACCACCATCTTGCGTCATTGATCTACCAACTATACTACCAGTCTGGAAATACATATTTAATGCCTCAGCTGGATTATAATTAGTACCATTACCTAAATCTACCTCTGCTAAACCATCTATATCCATATAAACACCATCAGGCACTATTCTAGACATCACCTGTTGTAGCTTTAGATGAGTTAACTGTATCATATCAGCAAAACCAGTTATTCTGCTTACAATTGATTCTATACGGCCTTTATACAATCTAGGAGCTACGATGTTATAGTTCATATTAACTTTAACAGTGTCAGCATATGGTCTTGTCATATTTTCAGCCATTTGCCATCTTAACATTTTTTCGTGCCCTAGTATTTTAGCTCCTGAGTATAATACTTCAATTGATCTATATGCCTTTTTAAAGTTGTCACCATCTGGTGCTTCTATAAATGTATCTTGTTTTTCTAATGCTTTTTCAAGTCCTGATGCAGTTTGCTTTATTTTAAATACTTGGTTAGTAAAAGTTTTGTATTCAAAGTATAATACTTGCACTGTATCATCATCATAACGACCACTCCAGTTCCTAGTATAGTTTTGATTACCTGGATACTTTTGTATTTCTTCTAGTTCACTAGGTGTTAATTCAGGAAACTGCTTTTTAAGTTCTGCTAAACTAATAGGTTTTACTTCACCTACATAATATAAATCTTCAAAATTAGGATCTTCAGTATATGAATAAACTAAACTTGCTGGATCTACATAATCAACTGTAACACCTTCTGATCTGTTAAAACAGGTTTTAGTAGCTGCAATACCTAATATAGTTAAATCTTGATTTAATCTTCTTCTAGTTAAATCATATTTGTTTTTAGCTAATATATTATTAATAACTTCTTCTTCAGCTACTTCAATAGATTCTTTATAATCCATTTGCATATGAAGCTGTAGATCTTCTTCGCTTTCCATCTCTAAACCTTTACCTTGTGATTTAGAAACATCAAGACCTGTCATTTGTTGTATTTGGTTGATAAGATCTTTTTGCATCATGTCTCTCTGTAGAGCTTCAGCATAAGCAGTTCTTTTCATTATAGACTCAGGATCTTGAGCATAAGCTTTAATATCGTAAGATCTTTGAGACATACCATTTACAACAATATCTACAAACTTAGGTATAACTGGTACGGGCTTCCAGTCTAAGTTTAAATAAGATAAGTCGCCATTAATAGATAATTCGTCTTTGTATTTTTGAATAGATTGTTCTCCTCTAGCATAAAGTCTTAGTTTATGGAAATTATTATAGTTCGTATTAAATCTATCGTACCAACCTCTGTCGTTTCTAAACCACTCAGACTCTATGGCTCTACCTACTTGTAAACCATACTCATAAGAAGCTTTTTCAACATCTGGCACAACCTGATCCGGAAAAGAACTATTGTAATTAGTATTTATCATCTATTTTATTTTTGAATTATAACCCGTGTTATCATATCTTTTAATACCTAAAGCTACAGTTTTTGTTTGTCTTTTGTTAACAGGTGTATACCTATTTTTATTACAAGCCATAATAGCTAAACCTGAGCTTATCGAAGCATCGTGCTTTGTTCTATTGTTAATATTGAACTTAGACCAATCTTCTAATGTCTTTTGATGGTACATATCACCGTAACCATCTTCTTTTAATCCTACATAGTTTTCTATATAAGATTCTATAGCAGCAGCATGTGCTTGCTTAATATCTTCACTTGTGTTAGGTATTCCACCTATTTCTTTTTCAGTGGTTGATAGTTTATTCCATATTTTATCAGGACGATTCATAGAATAACCTCTGTAACCTCTTCGCTTCAAATAGTATAAAAACCTAGGTTTGTTATTTTCAGCAAGTATAGGCATGCCATAAAATACCATAGCCATTAATACATCTTCAAAGAATATCTCAGCTGTTTGTGGCCTTGATATATATTCTAAAAAGAAATGATTTGGCGGTACGTCTTCCATTGAAAACTTTGTAAGTCCGTGTAAAGCTCCGTTAGAACCCTTGCCATCAACTGTTCCTGATATATCATAACTATCTAAACCAAATGCTCCAGTGTGTTCATTTCCAGGGTATTTAACTCCATTCTTTAGTATCACTCGATTTTGAAGACTTTTAGGTGGTACCCAACTTATCTGGAACCTACCTGATCTATTTGGGCTAAATATAACCCTTGAATCTTTAATACCATTTTCCCATTGAAAGCTACCTGTTGTGACAGCTGCTGAATTATTAAGCTCAGCATTAAAATCAATTTGTTCGTATATTTTAGTTAAGTTAAATAAACTATCTTTTGTTTCATCTCTGAAAGCATGTGCTTCAGTTCTTGGAAACTGTCTATAGTATTCATTTAAACCATCAGGATCTTCTCTTAAACCGTCAACTTCGTTTTCCCAGTGCTCGATAACTCCCGTTGTAATTTCATAGCCATCAACTCCTTTGATTGGAGTTTTGCCTCCAACGAAGACAGGTAGTCCATTAGTATCGATGAATCCTTCGTAGTTCCATTCCATAGGAATGAACAAGCTATAGAGCCCAGAAGATGTTTGTCCGTTTCTATTTCTTTTAGTAACGTCTGAAGCGTAGTATAATTTTTTGAAGTTGTCTCCACCTTTGTCTAAAGCATTTGAAGTTGAGCCCATCATACATTTACCTACGATTCTTGATCCTAGCCTTAATGTAGTTTTTGTAACTCTCCAGTTGTTTAATATATTATCAGGCCTCTCCCATTTACCACTTTCATCATGAGCTAATAGCTTTAGCTTTTCACCATCATAAGAGTTATCACCTGTGTTTTTCCAGTCAATAGTTGTATCAAGTCCGTCTAGTTCTCTAAGCTGTTCATTCGATTCAAGCTTTCTTCTAGTAAGTTTCGATGCTGGAACACGATATGCCAATTCAGTTTTCGGCCGGTCCATACCATCTTGAATGGGTTTAAAAAAGAACGGGTAGTTAACTGATATGGGTACAACTTTATCTGTGAACATTTTTTTGGCATCTGCTCCAGACTTGGAAAGTATTCCAAATCTAGCATCGGAAGATATTGTAGCTTGGTTGACAAGCTCTGCGCTTGACATAAAAGAGAATCCAGATCGTCTGTTTTTGAGGTAGCACATGCCGTAACATCTTGCATCTGCTTTACATGCTTCCCAAAATATAAAGAAGAGTCTGTTTGCTTCTCTAAAGTCTGGTGCTCCAATGTCAATCTTTGACCATTGCAAGTACATGTAATGAGTGCCAGTAATGTAAGTATTAATACCATTATTGTAAAACCAATACCCTTGTTCTCTTCTTGTAAATTCATTGTCAATATAATCGTACCATTTCTCTTTAAATTCAGCTGGATATTCCTCCCAGTCAAATCTACTTTTAATATTACTTAATTCTTTTGGGTATTCTTGCTTTTCCCAATACTGCTCCGCTTTTTCTTTACTTCGTTTAAACGGTTCATTTGCTGCTGGTAAAGCAATCCTGAGATTCTGTATTTCAATGATTTGTCCAATTTTACCTGTTTTACTTATTACTATAAAATCATAATCAGAATTATAACCATAATCCCATTTTTTAAATCTATTGTTTTTAGCTAATATCTTAGGATTTACAACGTCCTTAATTTCTTTCCAAAGAGTTTGCTCGTAGCTCACTTGCTTCTCCCTTCTGCAAAACCTTTAAAAGTTTTTTGTTCTTTTACTTCTTTAGGTTTTTCATTTAATATATCCTCCTCTTGTTGAATACGATTAAGTATTTCAAAAGCATCAAATATAGCTAGTTTTTTAGTTGCGGCAGCGTTTTTTAATCTGTCAGCGCTTACATCATCGTCTGAGTCAACAATCTTTTCTTTTGCTACCTTAATAAGTTCCTCAACTGCCTTTTGCCCAGCTTGGATTATTTTCTTCTTCGTTTCCTTGGTATTCATGAGTTAAAGCTATATCATTAGATTTCATACAATAAAGTCGTTCACCTTCTATAATAAACTCAAACTCAGAGTTAGGTGTAAACGTAATAAGTGTTCCAGGTGTGATTTCTAGAGCTTCTAAGGACTTGTTAGAATATTTTACTATTCCAATATTAGGTTGTTCTTTTCTGTTCTCTAAGACACTTTGGTTTTTTAGTGGTTTTACGAAGCAATAGTCTAAATGTGTTTTTAAATTATACATATAGATTTGCTCAGGCGCAACAAAATAAAGATCATCTTTGAAATGAGTTGAACTATTTCGTTCTTTGCCTTTTTGATCATACCATCTTCTAAATATATTATGGTGAATATATAATTCATCTCCTATATTTATTTTAGTAGTGTAAGCTGCAGGAGTCGAAACTACTACAGCTTTTTTACTAATAAATCTATGATCTTCAATGCCGCTGTTGATAATAAGATCAGTACCAGCAACTGTTCTTGTATTGTCATACCTATCATTTAATGGTTTGACAATGAAATAATACAAGCTTTGCACTAGTACTTAAGATCATACTCTACAGATATAGCCATATTAGCATTAAACTTTTTCCAAGGTAAGACTTCATTATTTTTAGTTATAAAAATATTATATGATTGGTCTTGGTCTTCAAAAAGAATATCGCTAATAGTATGTCCACCGTATACTTCCTGACCAGTTGAATAATGCATTGCATCGTTCTTGTAATCAGAACCTATACTAATCTTCCTTATTACTTTCGACATTTTCTTCTATCTTAGTATAAGAGCCATCTTCAAGATCAATATTAATAGCGCCGTATTCAGCTTCTAATATTTCTTTATAGTCTTCGATCTCTTTATTAACACCAGCTATTTCATGCAATAATCCATGCTTTTGGCTTTCTAATAAACCGATGTTATGGACTAATTCGTTAAGCTGTTTTTGTTGTTCTTGAATTAATTTTAATTCTTCTTCTTTGATTTTCATTTGATTAGATTTAATTGTTTGTTTTATTTATTCTCCTGGTCCTGGTTCAGCAGGTGTCCATTCTGGAGTAGCTAATAAGACTAATATTTCTTCATGAGTATAAGTCCCAACAGGCGTCAACGAACCGTTTGTAATAAAGCTAGGCTCTACCTGAAAAGACAAAACACCTTCAGTATTTGCTACGTTTCTTCTCATTGTTTGAGCAGAAGACTGATTTACTTGGCTGAACAAAACAGCGTTTGTATCAGATAAGTTAATTACTACATAAGTTGTTGCCATTGTTTAATTGTTATTTGTTAATTACTTGTTATTTATATATTTACTTGTTTTAATATTTTTTTACGAAGTGTTAATACTCCTATAAAATTCTTATTAATAAAACAAATTATGTTAAATTGTAATAATTTATTATATTTTGATTTATACTACTAAGGTCTGTTTCTTTACTTCCATTGTAATAAATAGCTTCCATAAATTCAGGGCCTGCCGCCTTGTTGTTTTGGTCATATTTAATACCACTTATACTTGATTTGTTTGGATGAGTAAAATTTGTTCTTGATGCTTGTAAAGTATTGTTTACATAATATGCAGTTGTATCTGGTGCATCTTGTATTAGAACACTGAATAAATATGGTGTATCTGTTGCAAATGTATTTGTTGAGCTTAAAATTTGATTTGAATTTACACTGTTATTTAATTCTAATTGGTCTGTAGTATCATCATATAAAATTTCACTTGCTGGAATATTATAAGCTGTAGGAGTAATAGAAACACCTTCAAAAGTAAAACCACCAGCAGGGTCTTTTACATTAGTAACTGTAAATGTACTCAAAGGCGTTCCCCCCATAACACTTGTGCCTGGAACAACTGCATAATTTTCTCTATAAGCACAATTTAATGCTACAAACGTACTACCGCCTCTTGTTATAGTTTCTAAAACACCATTTGTAACAAGTTCATTAAGCTGGAATGATCCACCAGAAAATTGAGTTATTGCTGTGTTCTGTGTTTGATTATAAAATTTAACAACTTCTACAGTATCAGCAGATGGCATTGAATCAGGATTACTATACCCAGGAGCCGCACAAAACTCTCCTAATGTAGTAGATAAAACACCAGATGTGACAGCTGTTATTGGACTATCTAAAGATGTGTAATCATTACTATCAAAATGTAAATCCGCTTGGTCATCTGCGGTTCCTGTTGAACCAGCTGTGCCTCGTCTTTGTATTCTCATAGAAAAACCAGTATAATTTGTTCTAAGCTTTCTCATAGATACAGCTAATAAGGCATCTGTTCCATAATCATCTAATAATAGAGGAGGCGTTGGAGCTACATCTGTAACTCTTGACACAACACTCATCCCACTTGATATTGCATTTGCCGTACTATATGGTGCATCACCTACTAAATTACCTTCTGACATTCCGCTAGATACTCCATTAGCTGTTGTGCCTACGCCATTTGTTAGTTTTGCTTCAGTCATATTTTGACCATCTCCATTATTACTTCCCTTTTCGTCTGCAAATATCCAACCGCCTGTAAAACTACTGTTTTCACCTAACTGCCACCAAGAAACAAGGTTAGAATATGCAGAATGTGAATTTAAATTACTAGGAAGGCCTTCATTGTAAATTTCTGATACTTGTGCAGATGTTAAAGCAGCATTCCAAGTTGAAAAATTTGAAAGCTCACCTGTGAAAGTGTCAGAAAGTCCATAATAAGCTCCAATTGTTAGCTTTTTATTTTCAAGACTAACATCCCCAACGTTTACAAAACTTAAATTTACATTTACAGAATCAATATAAACTTTGCAATTACTTGCACTATTTGGATCATAAACAAAAACCATATTATGCCAATTTGTTGTATCTGAAAAGCTATAACCTCCAGAAACCATATGCTGATTACTCCTTAAAAAGCTAAATACACCTGATTCGTGTCTAATAGCTAAACCTCCATAGTTGTTGTTTAAGTCACCGAAACCTACTAAACCTTTACTTGCTGAAGATGAACCAAGCTTGAACCAAGTTGAAATAGTCATAGTGGTGGTTAAAGTTGTAGAGCCCCCTGAAATAGCTGTTAATGCAGAATTACCACAATCTATATAATCATTATCTGTTCCAAGAAAATTCATAGCATATTTACTATAAGGCGCAACTGTTTGTAAGTCACTTTGAACAAGGTTTGCTTGAGACATTCCTGAGCTTGTGCCATCGTTAGAACCAGCGTGGTCTTCAATCGTCCAATTTCCTGTAGAAGAATCATAAGTATCAGAAGCATCTAATTTCCACCATCCTTGAATATTAGAGTTCTGAGGTATATTAGATAAAGTTCTTATTGGTGAGCCATTATTATAAAGAGTTTCTATTTCTGTAGATGATAATGATGTATCCCATATTTGAGCATTTGAAATTTCTCCAACCCATAAAGAAGATGAGTCAGTATCAAATTGACCTCCAATCACTAAATCATTATTTGCAGATTGTGTAGTATAAGTTGCTGTTGCTGTTTGTAGTTGTCCGTTAATGTACAGTTTTAAGTTAGTGCCATCTCCTAAACCAACAACGTGGTACCAAGTATCATTGTTTATTGCACTATCACTCAATACACTTGTATTTCCGCCTGCTATCAATCTAACTTTTCCCGTATTATCAAGAGAAAGCAAATAAGGAAACTGTACAGCAGTTGAATTTCTTGTTCCAAAAATACCAGCATAATTTGGAGCAGTAGAATCTTTTTTTATCCAAGCAGATAAACAAAACTCATTGTAGGTGCTAGCTGTTCCACAACGTATTTTACTACTACCATTAAAATCAAAAACATAATCTCCAATTGCATTGTTTTCAGCTAAATAATTTCCGTTCCAAGCAGATTTACCTAAAGGATAATAAGCGATAGGTGGACTTGGTAAAGCCATAGGGTTTGAAACGGATGTTCCACCGCCCCAAAGAGTTGTTATTTGGCTTGAAGAAAGAGGGTAATTGAAAATTGCTACTCCGTCTATTTGTCCATCAAATTTTCTATCATTTACACTCCACCCGCCAATACTAAAACCATTATTAGTTGAATAATTAAGAGAAGGTAAACTTGGAGTCGCTTCTAAACTTCCATCAATATAAACTTTTAAAGAAACTTGGTCGTAAGTCACTACTAAATGATGCCAATTTCCGTCATTAGTTGCTGGAACTGTTATTGGTGAAACATCGTTGCCTCTTCCAAATATTGCAGCTCGAGTTGTTGAGTTTTGCCTATTAATACAATATGCAAATTGTGTATTTGTACCACCTAAAGTTGAATCTGGATTACCTAAAGAAAATGGAATCATAGGAGTAGACAAAGTTGTTTTGTACCATAAAGAAAAACTTCTTGGTTCATTTCCAGATATTAAAGCACCTGTTCCTGTTATTTTATCACTACTTGCAGAATCAAAGTCCATAGAATAGTTACTAAATTTACTCTGATTAGCATTTCTTGGCATTCGCCAGCCTGGACTTAAAAACTTTGTACTCATATTTTTATTTTATTAATCTCCCATTCTGTACCAAGCTACCGGATTAGGTAGGTTTGGATTATTTACGAAATCTGCTGTTTGGTTAGTTCCTGTTGCAGTCGGTTGGTAAATATCATTATAAATTTGTCCAGCATTTAAAGCTGTATCGAATATTGCTACTTCGTCAATTTCTCCAAGCATTGGATTGTATTTCCCGTTTTGATTTTCTCCTATATATAATGGTGAATTAGAAGTTTGTAAAGGACTTGAATTTATATTGTTTGTATTATTTAAAGTCTCGTCAACTCCATTGATAAATATTTTACACTTATTCGCCTGTGTTGATTGTGTTTTATCCATGGTTACCGCAACGTGAGTCCAAGTGTTTGCGGTTAATACATAGTTACTATAACAGTATTCTGAAGTAGTACTTGCAAAAAATCTTAAATGGTTATCTATATTACATAGCATCCAAACAAAATTATTTGCATTAGAGTCTCTTGTTACTGATGCTAAAATTCTATAAGAAGAAACATTATCCCATTTAACCCACATTGAAATACTTAACTTACTTAATCCATCAAAAGTAGAAAAAGTATTACCAGTTGTAAAATAATCATTTACCCCATCAAACGTCATACTAAAATTATTAGCTATTTGATTACCTACATATGCAGGTACATAAGGGCTAATATCACTTGGAATCATATTATAACTCTGAGAGTTAGAGGTTGATAAAGGTGCATCTCCTACACGATCTAAGATGTCTAAATTTGTTCCTATACCATTTGCATAAGTTCCAGGTGCATCAGCTGAAATCATTGTAGTAATAGTACCAGAGCCAACACCATTAGGCGCTCCAGTAATTGAGTTAGGAACAACAAATGAATTATTGTCGAAATAAGCATTTTCACCAAGTCTCCACCAAGAAATAGGTGCAGTTCCAGAGAAAGTACTTAAATCTTTTGGTCTACCATTATTATATATTTCTAATACTTGAGCTTCTGACAAACTATAATTAAATATTGAAGTTTCATCTATGTTACCATTAAAATACTTACTATAAGCTGTACCATATCCTATTAAAAAATCACCTATACTTGGACTTAATGATAACGGTATATTACCAAAATAAGACATAGAAGAACTTTTATCAACTCCATCTATATAAAATTTAATTTTATCAGTATTAGCAGAACCACTTGCATCATAAACCATTACAACGTGATGCCAAGTACCTACTGTTATCACAGAGTTTAAAGCTATAGAAGCATATCCAGGAGCATATTCAAAATACATTTTATTAGCTGTTCCAGCAAACTCAAAAGAAAAAATATAACTACTTGAGTCATCACCCCAAACAACTTGATTTGTTGTAATAATATTTGCATTTAACCAGCAAGAAACTGTTAAATTTGTTGCTGAAGGAATTTGAGATATTGCACCACAATCTATATAATCTCCTGTTCCATCAAAACTTAAACTATAGTTACTATAAGGTGAATCAAATTGTAAATCACTTTGTTGTAAAGCTGTACTTGGTAAAGTTGTACTTACTCCATTTACTGGAATGTTTTCTGCATATACATCTGAAGTTACTTTTGTAGCTCCATCATTAGTTAAATTTATTGATCCAGCAGAATCTTGTATTCCAGTAGTCAAATTATCTAATTTCCACCAAGTAGCAAGAGTAGTAAATGAAGATAAATCACTAAGAGGTTGCCCGCTGTTATATAAAGTGTTTATATCGCTATCTTCTAGCTTGGAATTAAATATTGTTAAATTACTTATTTTACCATCAAAAAAAAGAGCTGCATTTGTAGCGCCAGGTCCTCTACCTCCAACACAAACATCAGTACTAGCAACAAGAGTAGCTGACGGAGCTGAAAATTCTTGTTTAAATTGACCATCTAAAAACGTTCTTAAAGTATGTGTTGAGTCATTATAAGTAAAGGCTATTTGATGCCATTTATTAGTTGTAAAACCAAAATTTCTATAACCACTATCTTTCGCGTGTGTTCTTGTACTTCTTTTTATTGAAACTCTTTCTAGATCATTAATAGCTACAGTAATCCCTGCTTTGCCGCTATTGAAAGAATTACTAAACACCATTCCAGAAGTTGAGCTATCATCTTTGAAAACCCAAACAGAAAAAGAAACATCACCTGTGTCGAAGTCTGTTACAGCTGTAGTGTTTAAGTTGTCATATTCACTTCTATTAAAATCTAAAGCTGTTGTATAATTTACAGTTGGAATAGTAAGTGCACTTGGTATTTTCCAAGATGGGGTGACAGCCACTCCAGAGGAGATGTCTGTAGCGCCATTATTAGTTCCTGTATATCCATTACCAGAAGAATCTGTTATTGCGTTTTGATCATCTAGTTTCCACCAAGCTTGAGGAGAAAAAGATATATTAGTTTCTGGAGTACCAAAATTAAATAGAGTTGAAACTTGTGAAGCAGATAAAGCTGAGTTATATATAGCTAAATTAGATATTTCACCATCAAAATATCTAAATAAAGCTCCTCCAGTAGTATATCCAGCTCCTATTAATAAATTTTTAGAGCTTTGTGGGTCTGTTAAGTTTTCATCTCCAAACGCCGTATTTAAAGTTTGAGAAACTCCATCGACATATATTTTATTATTACCAGTACCAGCCCTAACTATTACAAGATGATGCCAATTACCATCAGTTAAATTTGCGGCATTTCCTGTTGTTGAATATATGCCATTATTTACTCCACCAGGCCTATAAAATAATACACCAGTACTTGGGCCGTTCCATTGAATAACCCAGCCGTCAGTATTTACGTTTCTTGTACCTAAAATAGTTTGTATTGCATTACTGGATGTTTTTAACCATACTGAAAAAGTCCTAACTCCTGTTCCAATTAAACCAATCGAAGAGCCAGCATCTATATAATCTGACTCTGAAGCTACAAAATCTAAAGCCTTTGTGTAATTAGGTGCACTAGGCGTATAAACAGAATCTGCATTTAGTTTCCACCAGTTTTGTGGAGTAACTGTATAAGCTGTTTGAGGAGAGCCGTTGTTATATATGTTATCTATGTTGGTTGATTGGTCAGAGTTCCATATAGCTAAATTTGATAATTCACCATTAAAAAATCCTGGAGTACTTGAACTTGTAATTGTAGAACCTATCGAAAGATTAGAGCTGCTTTCTGGTGAAGTTCCGTTCTCGGTGTTTATTGTCAAATTTATAGAATTTCCATCTACATAAATAGCATTGGTTGCTGTTGAACCACCTCTTATAATTACAACATTATGCCAACTTCCATTTGATAAAGTTGGTGACAATGTTGTATATATCATTTTATTATTTTTTTCATTAAAAAACTGTACAGTAGTACTTGTTATTTGTATAACCCACCCATCATCAGTTGATTGATTTCTTGTACTAAGTATAGTTTGACCGCCAGTATTAGATGTTTTTAACCACATTGAAAAAGTTCTAACTCCTGTTCCAACAACGCCAGCTGAAGAACCAGCATCTATATAATCCGTACTTCCATCAAAATCCATTACATAATCTTGCAATACACCATTTGGAAATTGCCATTCGTTTCCTGTAGCTGAAGGATACCCAGAGTTTTGTGCTTGCTCGCCTAATGGATAATAAGCTATAGGATTTAAATTTGAAGCCATTATGTTAGATGGATATATGTTGGGACTAGTCCCTCCATATAGTGCAGCTATCTCTGTAGAATCTAAAGCTCTATTAAATATAGCTACTTCGTCTATTTTGCCGTTAAAATTATAACTACTATTATTATAATGTTTGGCAATAGTGCTATTTGCACTTGTTAAATCATCTGTTAATCTTGCTGAAGTGTTAGTTTCTTCTAAAACACCATCAATCCACATTTCCCAATTAGTTCCTTTTTCTCTTTGTATTACTATATGTGTCCAACTACCTGTACTTAACAAAGCTGAAGATTGAAAAATTTGTGTGGCACTCCCACTTGCAGAAGCATAAGTTCTAACAGTATTATTATATATATAATGTCCAATTGCACTTCCTCCGCTATATCCAGAACCACTAAATAACATTTGAAATCCAGATAATGAGGAAGGATTAATCCACATTGAAATACTAAAACTATCTGCAAAAGAAATAGTTGATGTATTTAAAGATATGGTTTCGCTACCCCCATCAAAGTCCATAGAATACAAACTATTGACACCGGTATCATTAGCTGGGTTAGCTGAGGTATTTAACTCGTTAGGTAATAAAAAACTTGGACTTTTATACTTTGCTGACATATTCTATAATTTAACTATCTCCCATTCGGTTCCAATATACAAGAGAGGACGACAGTCCACCTGTAAATAAGTTTGCTGTTTGTGGTACACCATCTACTACTGCTGTAGCGTCGTATATTTGTTGTATTTTACTAGCTGATAATGCTTTATTAAAAATTGCTACTTCGTCAATAGAGCCATTAAAATATTTGCTTAGAGTACCAGAAATTCTTCTTGCTCCAATTAAAAAATTATCTGTTGCTGTAGTTAATGGAGTAACATCTACCGAATTACTAATACTTGAGCCATCTATGTAAATATTCATACCTGAACTATTATAAGTAAATGCTACGTGATGCCAATCACCGTCATTAACTATTTCTGTACTATTAAGAGTTGTAAAAGAACCACCGTGATATAATATTAATCTAATTTCACCAGTTGTTAATACTCTGCATTGTAATTGGTTATCTATAGCAGTAATTATTTGAAAATCACTTGTGTAGCTTGTTTTAATCCAAGCTAAAACTGCACCTTCATTAGAATTTAGAGAAGCAGAACCAGCATCCACATATTGATCTGTCCCATTAAATGACATAGCTTCCATATTAGCTATTCGCTCTACTGGAGTACCTGTAACTTGGTATATATATGGATTTATTAAAAAAATACTCATTAGTATATTTTATTGATTTCCTATTAAAGTAACTTTTAGTCCAGTTCCTGCTGTACTACTACCTATTGTGTCTATGTCTATTGTGATTTCTGCGTCGTCTGCTAAAGCTGAAGTGCTTATTACTGGAGCTGTTCCTCCTACAGATGTTTTTGATCCATCGGCTATTGTTATATCAGTACTTAATATACTAGTTCCGTTTTGATTTATACCTACTGTTATTGCTGATCCTGCTGGAGCAGTGGTAACACTTGCTCTGACAGCTGTTAAAGTAAATGCATAAGGCATTCTAAAAGTAGCCTTAGCTGTACCTGTAGCTAAATCTGTTGTTTCATCTGAAGCAGCTATTATAAAACTTTCTGTTACAGTACCTCCTGCATCAGCCCACTCCATAACCGCTTTATCATTAGCAAAACTACTTACTTTTAGTATTTTACCAACTGAAGGATCAGGATCTGGAAATTTAATAATATAACTATTACTACCCGCGTGAGTTGGACCTTCTAAGCCTACATAATGATTTGCTCCAGCAGATTCACAGCCTAGTTTAACTATACCAGCGTCAGATCCATTACCATCTAAGTAAAGAGTGTTTTGAACTTTTAACTGATCAGTTGTATAAACCATATCAGATGTAGCCGCAAAAACGCCGTTTCCAGTAGTATATTGTAATTGACCAGTTGTACCATCGGCATTATCTGTAGTATCTGTCCAAGGAACATTTACAAAAGCTTTTTCCGAGCTTAATTGAACTGCATATTCTTTAGTCCCTAAGCCAGTAGCTCCAATTTGTATACCACCTCTAGTTCCATCAGCTGCTAAAGGTAAACTATAAGCAGTAGCTGTAGAAGCTATAGTTAAATTATTATCATCTACTCTAGTAACTGAAATATCAGTTCCGCCTGTGAATACTATTGTATCAGTTGTAGAATCGCTACCAGTTAGTATAACTTCAGGATTTGAATCGCTACCTGAGTTTTGGCCTATACTTATAGTATAAGTTGTATCACTTCCAGCAGCTGGAGAGCCCCAAGTACCATCACCTTTTAAAAACTTAGTAGTTTCATTAGCAGCTGGAGCAGGTACTAAACCGTTTTGAGCGGCTGGATTATTGTTAGTATCGTAAAATAATGGATATGTAGTATAACTAGGAACTTTAAAAGTCCCATCTTCATTTAAGAATTTAATACTATTACCACTACCACCTGGGCTAGGCACTAAACCTTCGCTTGAATTAGTAAATTCTGAATATGTAGTATCAGTTCCATCAATAGTTATTATGTTATTACTTTGAGAAGTTGTAACACTGCCGCTACCTTTTATTAATACATCGTCATTATTTGTGCCACCTATTAAACTAATACCAGAGTCATTGTTGCCACTTCCAATACCTTGTAAATCATATGTAGTGTCATTGTCAGTTCCAGCTTCTATTGCGGTTACTCTACCTTTTACATCTACTGTTACATTAGCGTTATTGTATTTAGCAGCTGTAAGACCACCTACAGTAAGTAAAGAAGTAAAACCATTTGAAGCTACAGTAAAATAAGAATTATCAAAACTAGCTTTACCAGCTACAGCAGTAGTTGAATTTCCAGCAGTGGCTAAACCAACAGTAGAAGGAACAACTGTCCAATTAGATTCTGAAGTAGGATTATCTTGCTTAGCTATAATAAATTCACCTACATCAACAGTACTAGACCAGAAATTATTAACTCCTGTTCCAGCAACTGTAACAACATAAGTAAAACCTGTTAATACTCCAGTTCCAGTAGCAGGATCTGTAGTAGCATCATAATCACCCTGGAATACTGTTGCACTAGAGACACTAGCATCTACATAGTTTTTTGTAGCCGCTTCTTGATTAGCTGTTGGATTTAATAAGCCAGTGATTTTTTGGCTGTTCATACTAAAAGAAGATGTAGGAGCTGTTAGATCTGTTACACTTAATCCAGTTACGTAAGTTGCTATTTGACCACCTGTAGCTAGTTTGGCTCCAGAAGTGGCAACAGCAGCTGTATTAGCAGCTACAGTAGGAGTAGCAGATGTTCCGCCAACAATAGTTATAGTATTTGGATCGCCTGAAGTAACAGAAGTTACTGTACCAACATGCTGGTCAGTAGAAGCTATTGTTATACTGCCATTACCATTAGTAATAGTTATATTACTACCTTCTGTTAGCGTAGCTTTAGTAAGTGTATTATTGGTGGTATTACCAATTAGTAATTGACCATCAATATAACTATTTTCACCAGTACCTCCTTTGTTTACAGCTAAAGTACCACTTGTAAAATTACTAAGGTTTAGATTAGTTTCTAAACTTGCTATTAATTCAGTTCCACTTATCTGTACATTTGCGCTACCTTCATAACCAGCTAAACCACCCATATTGTTTATGTTAGGTGGTGTTCCTGAGACCGTGCTAAAAGCACTTATTTTTACGTTTGCCATATCTTTTTTTTTACTCTATTTTTATTGCGTCTGTACCAGTGTTAGCCTCTAACTGGATAGCAAATGAATTATTTTCTAACTCTATTAAATCATCAACCACGGGAGGTGTTACGTCACCAAATATCTTTCTTAAAGAAGGTACTGTTAATTTTATACCTATTATCATTTAGAATAATGCTAAAACTTTTGTTATATCACCTGAAAAAGAAACAACTTTAGTTACTAGTACAGGTAAGAAACTTCCAGCTGGAACAGCATAAAAAGTAGCTTGTGAACCACTTTCCATAACTACTGTTATATCTTTACCAGTTCCACCAGCGGCATCTCCTACGTACAAACAAACTCCTCTAGTTTCAGTACCTGGTATAGTCACGTTTAAGCTTACGCTTTTAGCATCGTGAGCAAATACTCTTGGTTGGGCCATTTCATTGCCCTGTAATCCTGCTATTGACATTTTATTTATTTTTTATTATTTGTAATCTTTTCAGCGCCTCTTGACCCAAAGTACGCTACATATACTGTAACCAGTAAAGTTTTTAATAAATCAACCCAAGCCGTATCTACGTCAAACATAGTGTGGAACGAGTCAATTATTATTAATGTTGTTGAGGCAAATGTTAGATATATCAAAGTTAGTGGTCTAGTGTTTTTACTTAACCATGAATCTGATTTCATATCAGCTCTCCATCTACCTGAAATTTCTTTTAGCTCTTGTAAGTCTTGCTCGATTAGCTTCATCGCTTGTTCCTTATCAACAGCTTTAATCTTAGTATCACTTGTTATAAGATTTTTTACTACACCTAGCGTTCCTTGGTTAGGTAATACGTCACCTAATGCAGATAAAACCTTAGGAGCTTTACTTGCTAGAAAAGCCCCTATTTTAGTTTCGTTAAACTTTTTAACTTCAGACATTACTTACCTCTTTTGTATTTTTTAGAACATCCTGTTTTAGCAAGTGGACTTTCACT
>Ga0228631_1000439_pt1 | contig 24331 bp, 19 predicted proteins | sample 39DmetaG_FD_183049 | JGI IMG/M metagenome (GOLD analysis project Ga0228631, IMG submission 183049) | Seawater microbial communities from Monterey Bay, California, United States - 39D | ecosystem: Environmental > Aquatic > Marine > Coastal | place: USA: California | collected 2016-09-28
GAGCTTGTTCTAGAAGTGAAAGATTAATCAAGGATTTATCACTATTATTCAATTATTTTGATATATTTACTACATTAATAGAAAATGTTAGACAAAATAAACCACTATATCACTTTGCTATTTCATCTAGCTATGCTACTATTTATAAGCAAAAAATTGGTTCAGTATTAAAAGAAGATAAATTAGAAGAATTATGTAATTATGTAAATCGCTCTAATATTCATAGCTTATCTAATGATATTGATAAAATAGAAGGACTTGGTGAAATTATTGCCAAATGTGGTAAAGAATTAAAATTACCTGGTCAAAGTCGAAATTATGGAAGATGGAAAAAGAAAACATCAATTGGGAGAAGAACATTAGAAAAATATCTGAATATTTTCAAACAAGAAATTGGAGAACAAAATATTTTAGAAGATGAAATTAGATTATTAGAACAAGCAATTAATTCAAATGTTATCTGGGATGAAATTACAAATATTGAAATATATACACCGGATCAGAATGAATATGTATATGATTTCACAGTTCCGGGAAATCAAACATTTATGGAAGATAATGGTATTATAGTTCATAATACATTAAATACATTCCATTTTGCTGGTGTAGCATCTAAATCTAATGTAACTCGTGGCGTTCCAAGAATTGAAGAAATTCTATCATTATCTGAAAATCCAAAGAACCCTTCATGCACAATTTTCCTTCCAAAAAATATTTATACTAATCAAAATGAAGCTAAAAAAATTCTTCATGAAATTGAACATACTAAACTTAGAGATATTGTAAAAGGTATTTCAATTTGTTTTGATCCCGATGATTCAGCAACCAATATTGAAGAAGATAAAGAAACATTAAAACAATATTATGAATTTGCTAATATGATTGAAGAATGTAATGGTATCAAACAACTAGATGAAAAACAAAAATCAAAATGGATTATTCGCTTAGAAATGAATGATATGCAAATGCTTGAAAAGAATATTACAATGGAAGATGTAAACTTTGCTATTAAAAATATTTATCAAACAGATGTAAATTGTATTTATAGTGATTTCAATGCTGATAAATTAATCTTTAGAATTCGCATTAATAACATTATTCAAAATAAAAAGAAAATTTTAGTAGCATCTTTAGATCAATCTGATGAAATTTATCTATTAAAGAATTTTCAAGAACAGTTACTAGATAATGTAATTTTGAGAGGAATCAAAAATATTTCAAATGTTTTAATTCGAAAAATTGTAGATTATTTAGAACCAACCGATAATGGTTATGAAAAGAAAGATATTTGGGTCTTAGATACAACAGGAACTAATCTACTAGAAATTCTTGCTTTAGATAATATTGATGTAAATAATACTGTTACTAATGATATTCAAGAAATTTATAGAGTATTAGGTGAAGAAGCTGCTAGACAATCTATTTTCAATGAATTATCAGAAGTTATTGAGTTTGATAGCACTTATATTAATTATCATCATTTAAGTGTATTATGTGATAGAATGACATGTAATTATAAATTAACATCTATTTTCCGTCATGGTATTAATAATGATAATATTGGACCAATTGCTAAAGCTTCATTTGAAGAAACACCAGAAATGTTTTTAAAAGCAGCAAAACATGCTGAATTAGATAATATGAAGGGTGTATCTGCAAATGTTATGTGCGGTCAAGAAGGATATTTTGGAACATCCTCATTCCAAGTTATGTTAGATATTAATAAAATGTTGAATGAAGAAGAAGAAAATATTTGGAGTAAAAAAGATCCAAATGAAATAATTAGTAAAGAATTTGCTGATATTGCTGATCCTAATGATCCATGTAATATTACAAATATTGGAATTCAAACAAATATTAATAATATCAAAGCAGTTGATATGGGTGACGATAATGACTATGACCCATTTGCTTAAAAATAATAAAATAAATAAAAAATAGTTAACCTAATTCTAATTTAAATATTTTCAAATAATTTTTAAAATATTTAATAATTTTTATTTACATTTTTTTTACAAAATTTTCTAACTAACTTCAACATTATGTTTTGAATTAGCATATTCTTGAATTTGTTCTTTTAATTCAATATTCGAAACTAGTTGTTTATTAGGTAAAATAAGACCTGTAAGTGGTGATGTGCTATGTTGCTCAAACCATTTTAATATCGCAACTCTATCATACGTTTGACCATCTACAGTTTTAACTGGATCATTCATAATAGATTGGGTTATACAACAAATAAATTCTCTTGGGATGCTATCATCGTCTAAATCTGCCAAAATATCAGATATGCTTCTCGGAATTACATTAATATTTTTTATTAATTCTTGAAGTTGGCCTACTGTAACAATTTTCCTTCTAATAAGTCTAGATTTATTATTTACATCATCATATTGATTTCCAAAACATGAATCATTGTTGAAGTGAATTCTTCTAACTGAATAATCAAAAGGAATAGTAATATTGATATCATTTTCTTTTTCTTTGAAAGCTTTTTCAATAATTTTATTTTGTGGATATAGGTAAGGTGTCCACCAATTATCTCCTAAAATCATCAAATTACCCTGTTTTTCTGGAACACCTCGACACCATTGCCATACAACAACAGAATTATTTAAATCAGATTGGTTTTCCATATTTAAATGATCTGGTTCCCATTCTTTCAAATCTTCAATATTCAATAAAGTTGTTTCTATTACACAATTTTTATCTATTTTTTCATGAAAAATAATATCACTATCTAAATAACTAGAACAAATTCTCCATTCACCATTAATTTGCTTTGAATAAACATCAATATATTCATCTGTTGAATTAATATTGATTCTTTTAACACTTCTATATCCTGGTTCTTTGAATCCAGCTCTTCCCATTGACATACCAGGTGTTGTTTGATAACATGATCCTGATGTATGAAAATGAATAGTAGAATTAAAGAAATCTTTTCCAAGCACTATTTGATTTGGAACATACATATCTCTTTCTTGAAATGCTCTTTCAATTCTCGTTGCTATTGGTCTTGGGTAAAAATCAACTTTGCGACGAACTGGGTCAACAGAAAGCCAAACGCAATGATTTGTCATAGTTATTTTGATTAATAATTTATTTTAATTATAAATGTAAATCAATTTTTATTATTTTAATTTTATTTAAATATATTAATACATATTATATTAGCATAATATGGAAATTTTCACTAGTCTTTTTTTAAAATATAATAAATATACTTCAAATATTATTCTTGAAGAATTTTTAGATAATATTAATAACTACAATGATAATATATTAATATTACATATATATAATTTTGTTAGTGCTATAATTTTTCATAAAAAAAATGAATATAAAACTTATACAGATTATAGAATAAATTATTTTCACTATTATATATTACAAAATGATAAATTAAGCGAAGAAGATAGAAACTATTTATTCGATATATTTTCAAAAACACAAAAAACATATAATTCCTTGAATAGAATTAGTTTTTTATACAAAAAATATAAGGCAAAACATTATGATGTAAATTGTGATTTATGTATGAATGATTTTAATAGTATTAAATCAAATATAATATTTTCTTTATTTTGTAAAAATGATAAAAGAATATATAAATTTAGAATTTCAGATATTATAACTATAATTAATAATGCATTAACTTATGATTATAACTTTATATCAACACCTCAAGAAATAAAAAATCCATACACTAATATTCCATTTAATAAAGGAGAACTTTATTATATTTATTTTAAAATTAAAAATACTACTTTTTTTATGCCATATTTATTTCATAGATTATTCACTGATAATTTTGATTTATTTAAATTTAAAATGAATAATGAATGTTATTTGAGAGAAGAAAGTATCAAAAAATTTATAAAATCAGACAATATATTAGATAAAAAAAATTACATATTATCTATGTTTGAAGAATATTTTATTTATGCTAAAACAACAATTGATTTTTTTTATCCATCAATTATTTTAGTTAATCATTTTAATAGACCATATCTTGAATTATATTTAAAATCTATATATTCATTAAATCCAGATCTTAAGTTTCTTTCAACAAATCAATTAATACAAAAATTAATTGATTTTAATAAATTGAATCCAAATTATGGCAAACCATTTATAACAAAAAAGAGAGATAATCAAAATAATATACATTTTATATACAGATTTAATACTAGTCTAAATACCAATTCAACTGATTTATTACAAAATTTACAAAATACTCTTATTCAGCAAAATGATAATGAAGAAAATAATCAAGAAACTAATGAAGATGAATACGAAATTGAAGATGAATATGAAGATGAATATGAAATTGAAGATGAATATGAAGATGAATATGAAATTGAAGATGAAAATGAAGATGAAAATGAAGATGAACATGAACATCAGGAAGAATTAGAACCGATTGAAATTCATGATAATAATTCAGATGAAAGAGAAGCAGAAACTAGTGAACATCTAGAAGAATGATATGAAATTAATTATTCATAACTTTCATTAATTTATTTCAATCCATATTTTATATATCGAAATACTATAAGCGATTAAACTGGAACTCCTTTAACAAATTCATCTTTATTTTCTTCTTGGCTTATTAATCTGTATTTATACATTGTTTGATTTTGACAGCAAAATATAGTAGAAAAACAAGTTATTGTAAATAATATTAATAAATAATTATTGAATAAAGACTCAAATAATAGATAAATTTTTTAATTGTTAATATTAACAAGATTATTAATAAAATTTTCAATAACTTTAGTATCTACACTTTCTTCTAATAAAAAAATAAAACTATTATCCATTTATATAGTAAAACATTTAAAATTTTTATATATTTTAATATTTATTTAAATTATATGACAGAATATTTAAAAACTTTCTTAATAGGAGGATCTATAATAACTTTTAGTAAATATGTATCTACTGTATTTCCTCCAGCATACTCCGGTTTAGTAGGGGCTTTCCCTGTATCTTTAATAACATCATTTTTTTTACTAAATGATAAAGTAAGAGAAAAATTTTTCCAAGGTGCTATTTTATCTGATATATTAGTAACAACCGCTATAACATCTATATTATTAATTAGATATTATAACAAAACTATTCCTGTAAATTATATTACCATTTTAGCTCTAATTTTATGGATAACTTTAGGTATTACAATTATAAAATTTGGCTATAAACAGTAATTTAATTATCTAATATTATTATTTTTTATTTTTCTTAATTTTTATTTTTATTTCTTGTTTTTCTTCTTGTTTATCATCATCTTTATCTTCTTGTATTATTTTTAATTTTTTCTTTGTTTTCTTATATTTACTTATAAACGTATCTAATGTTATATATTCATTATTATTTATTTGTTTTTTAAATTCTTCTGATAAATCATGATACTTTATTTTATAATCATTATTACACTCTATTAATTTATATATTACTCTTTGTTCATCTTTAATTTTTGTTTTCTGTATTTTTACTATATAAAATATATCTATATTCTCAAAATCTAACTTATTTAATTTAAATATAAGTTCAGAATTATATTGTATTTTTGTTGGTGATATTAATAAAATAGGTAATTCTAGTTTATTTGATAATATCCATAAATCAAAATTAGTCATATAATATTCTTCTGATAATATGATAATATCCAAACTAGCGGTTCCTAATTTTATTTTATTAATCATATTTGCTTTTCCTTCATTCTCTAAAATATCATAAATAATATTAATATTATCATCATTTATTAATTCATTATAGCTTTCTATTAAAATATTTTTTAATTTATTTATACTATTTATTTCATAAATAGATTTTGGATTTATTAAATTATAACTATTTATTATATTAATTAATATTTTAAAAGAACAATTATTATTATCCATATCATAATAAATTTCATTACAATCATTTGGTAAAATATCCTTCCATTTATCTAGTATACTTCTCTCTATTTTTTTACAATATATTTTTTCTTTTTCTTCAATTGCTTCTTTAACACTCAAATCAGTTTTAATTTTTAATTTTTTCTTTTCTTTTTTACTATCATCTTTTTTATCTTCATCTATAATTTCATTTGTATAATATTGTGTTTTTTGTGGATTTGTAGTATAATAAGAATTATAATTAATATATGGATTTAGGTTCATTATTTCAATATTCTCAAAATAATCTTGTGTTAACAATGATTGTAATAATATAATTTCATCATCATTTAAATCAAATTTTATTTCATTGAAAGAGAGAAAAGTTTTAGATTCAAAAATAAATTCTTTAATTCTAATATATCTTATTAACTCATCTGATATCTTAGAAAAATAAATTTTTTCATTATCATTCTTATTTATTAAATTAATTTTCGGTATTAATAATTTACATTTATTATTTGTTTCATCTAAACTACAAAACTTTTTCTCTCTACATTTATCATTTGAAATATTGTAACAAGAAGATAATTTATCTATTTTCAAAAGTTCATCTTCTTTATAATCTATAAATTGTATGGATTCTTTTGTTAATTCTCTTATTTTTGTATCTATAATTTTTAATTTTTTAAAATATAACATAGTTTCCAAATTTAATATATTCTCTATTTCTTTTCTTATTATTACATGTTTTTGTAAACCCAACAATATTCTAATTGTATTTCTAAAACTATTATAAAATGATGTTTCTAATTCTATATTTTTAATATAGTTTATTCTCTCTTTATCTTTTTCGTTACTTATAGATGATTTTATATCAGAATTTAAATAATTATTCTCTTTTATACTTTCTAATTTATCATCAAAAGTATCTAATTCTGGTTCATTTAAAGCAATAAATTGATTAGTTTCTGTTATTATTCCTACAATGTATTCATCTTCAAAAACTTTTATTAATGGTTTACATGGAATTTTTTTATTATTATCTTCATATACAAAATTTAAAAAATTTAAAGTATCTTTAAAATTATTCCATATATCATCATCCATCCATGTATAATCATAATCTAGTATTATACTAGATGGTAAACATGGTATAAATCCTTTTTTATTTTCTTTTTCAGCAATAATTCCAATTGTGTTACTATTATAATTTATAATCTGCTTTTCAATAGTGTAATTATTAATTAATAATAATTTAACTAATTTTGATAATTTAATATTTTCTTTGAAAGTATATACGTTTGGTAAGGAAGGATAAGTTCCACAATATTTATTAACTGTTTTATCTATATTTTCTAAAACATTTATGATATTTTTTGTTAGATTTTTATTTCTAATATTAAATAATTTTGTTACAACAATAGATTTTATTTTATCTTCTACAGCATAAATTGGTTCATAATAATTACCATTCTTTATCAATATAGCTGTATTTCTATTTATATCAAATAATTCACTTGAATAATGATTTGTTGGACATATTAAATTTATATTATTTGTTATATCATTTTCATTCATTTCTAATATTATTAAGTTCAATCCATCTTTGAATAAATTTTTATTTGGTAAACATATTAAATCCCATAAATATGTATAATCTATAATTATATTATCATTATTTAAATAATCTATAAAATTTTGATATGCAGAAATTACTTGTATCAAATAATTTTTTTGATTTTTATCATCAAAATTTATACTTTTATATATGTTAGAATTTTTATAAGTATCATCTATTTTCATATTATAATTAATTTTTTTATCTTTGAAATTACTTATTAAACTTGCATTTTGTAGACTAATAAATAAATCTAAATTGAGGGAAGCTATTAATATATTTTTCATATCTTTTGTAGTCAATGTTTTAACTTTTGGAACTATATAATCAATATATAAATCACTTAAACATGAAATAAATGATTGATTTTTATTAAATTCAACTCCTCTTCTCAATAAACAAAGATGGTTAGGTTTCAAATTTGTATTTGTAATACTTATTTGACATTTTTTGTTATCTGTTTGTAAATATTTCTGTATTGCTATAGATAAATAACCCCATCTATTTTTATCTAAAGGAAATTTATCACTTCCTTTAATATAATCATCTTGTTCATCTAGTTCTTTTTCTACAACTTTATTATTAATACATTGATCTCTTCTTTCTTTTTGTGCGGGACTATCCCAGGATTTGAAGCAACAAGGAACACATAAATCACCAGGATGACTTCCTTCTTTTAAAAATCCAGGATAATGTTTAACATAATTACCTTGATTATCAGTATGTTCTTTATTATCTGTAAATTCAAAAATAGAACTATCTTTTGGCACTTTTTTGCTTTTATCAGGTATTATATTTCCATATTTTCCTGATTTAACATCTTCTTCAGTTAAACTAGTATCATATTTTAAACTCCAATATCTAGGACATATATACCAATATTGATTGTCTTTTGAGCTTCCATATTTTATTGCTTCATCATAAGAACCAGGATGATTTTTATCTATATTTGCCTTTTCTTCATCTGTTAATATTACAGGTTGACGTTTTACATTCCAAGGACATAAACGAGAATATGCTTTAAATTTACCATCTATATCGGTTTGAAATAGTTTTGGGTCTCTTGTTTCCATTCTTTTATAAAAAGGGTTTGGATTTGATAAACTCATACCCGTAACATCTTTTTCTAATTTTTTTCCTTCTAATTGCTTGTCTAAAATAATTTCCTCATCATCCTGTTTATCATCTTTAATAGTTTTTTCAAGAATTTTTATTTTTTTCTTTGTTTTTTTCTTTTTATCAGAAGATTCTTTCTGTATTATTTCCTCATCGTCAATTTCTATATCACTATTAACTCCTCCTTCTTGTATTTCCTCATCATCTAGTTCTATTTCTTCTTCATCAATTTCTATTTCTTCATCATCTTCATCTATATCAGAACCCATTAATATATTTAATAAATCTTCTTTATCATCTGAAACTTTTTCTGGAGAATCAAAAATTAGTTCCTCTGCTATTTCTACTTCTAATTCTTTTTCAGGGGATGGAGCAATTTCTTCTATTTGTATTTCTTGTTTTATTTCTTTCTTTGAACACATTTTACTTATTTCTTCTAATTTTACATTAGTAGTATCTGGATATTGTGTTATACGTATTAATGAATCAATATATATTGATAAAATATCAATATATTTTATATTACTTATATTATTTATACTTATAGTAATATTATTTTTAAATTGGTCTTGTTTTATTGTAGTTAAAAATCCAGGATTATTTTTTAATTTTATTTTCTTCTTTTTCCCTGTTTTTTCTATTACTTGTATAGAATTCAAAACATCTTTTAATCTCTCAATAACATCCTTTTCATTAAGTCCATAATTATCTTTTATAATTTTTATTATATTTTCTTGTTCTACTTCATTTTTAATTAAATCAATAATTGTAGATTCGATAGCACTCATTTCATTGTAATTATTTACTCTTTTATATCTCATTCTAATAATATCTTTTAAATTTCCTTGTTCAACATTAAATATAGATGTTATACACGATGTTAATTTTGATAATATTATATTATTTTTTATTGGAAGATAATATTCATAACTTATATTTTCTATTTCTACATTATTATCATATAAATTATCAAATAAATTCAATGTATATCCAGATTCTTTTATAAAATCTGATACTTTATTAATTATGTTATTAATATTATTTTTAATTAATTCTTTACACTCTATTACACTATAAGGATTATCCAAATCTAATTCAATATTTATAGAAGCATCCTGATAAATATGACAAACAAAATTAATTATATTATTATCATGAATATTTATATAAAAAGCAATTGATTTTTGAGTAGCTATATTTTTAATAATTTTAAAAATCGTGCTTTTTGATAAATATGGTATTTTTTTACCATTGGTAGCTACTTTATCACAATATAATTTGTAAATTTTTTCCATTCTTTTTGATGGATTAAATTTAATTAATGGTATATTTTTATCAGCATGTATAATTTTGAATATTACTTCTAATGGTAATATAAAATTATATAATGGAATTATATTAAATGATATATATTTTATACCTTTTTTAATATAATCAATATCAGTAGTTCTTTTATTGTATATTTTATGAAATAATTCCACATTTTCTATATTTTTAATAAAATTTTTATCTATATAATCTTTGCTTTTTTTTAATAATAATGGTTTACTATTATTTAATTCTGTTTTATTTAATATTTCATTATCATATAAATAGGGATAATACATTTTAATAATATTTTTTTCATCTATGTTATTATTTATAGCATAATTTAATACATCTTCAGCTTCACACAAATAGATTATATTACTTTTAATATTATTATTTGATAATAATACTTGTTTATTTGTTGTATTTACAAAATATTCAACATTTTTTTTAAATATATCATCCACTTCTAATAAATTAAATGGATTAACAATATAAGAAATATTAATATTTTTGTAAGTAAATTTCTGTCCTAATGGTTTATTGACTAAATCATATTTATCTAAGTTTAATGATAATATATCATCATATATATATATAGATTTATCTGGTAAAGTTTTAATATCAAAATTTGATATGTTCAACAAAAATTCAATTAAAATACTTTTTGTCAATTGTATTTTACCATTATGCGTTAAATTTTTATAAATAGTTTCACTATTAAAATTTTCATTTACATTACTAAATAAATATAATTCATCAATAGAAATATTTTTTTCTATGTTTATAAATTTTTTCTTTATTGATTCTATAGTATCATCTGGATAAATATTTGTATTTATAATTTGATAAGTAATATTGTATTTGTTTATAATGTCTAATTCATATTTTTCAAAAATAACATCTATATTTATAGTATTATCTTCATTGAAAATATAAATTTTTTCTACAGTATTACTTTTTAATTTATATATTTTATATATTGTAGACATACTATATAAAATAATCACATAATATTTTATATAGTTATGAACTATAATATTATAGTTGCTATTTGTGAAAATAATGGTATTGGTTATAATAATAGTTTACCTTGGAATATCAAGGAAGATTTAAAAATATTTTCAAAATTAACTAGAGGAAATAATAATAATGCTATTATTATGGGTAGAAATACATTTGAAAGTTTACCTAATAATTTTTTACCTAAAAGAGATAATTTAATTTTATCCTCGTCTATAATTATCGATGAAAAGAGAGAAGACAATATAATTAAAACTTTTGATAATATTAATAGTATTATTAAATTTTGTAATAGTAAAAATTATCAGGAGGTATGGATTATAGGTGGTCAATTAATATATGAATCATTTTTACGAAAGAATATTGTAAATAAATTATTTATTACAAAAATTAATAAAAAATATTTATGTGATAAATTTTTTTATTATAATGAAAAAGACTGGAAACTAGCAGCTAATAAAAAACTTGAAAATATGGAAAATATAGATATTGATTTATTAATTTATAAAAAATAAGGATTATCATTTATTTCCATACCACAATATTTTTTAGGATTCTTACTATAATCAACCGGTTTATAGATATTTATTTTTTCAGCTTCTTGTAATAAAAATTTAAAATTTGCCCAAAATTCTGGAGTATGACCAACTGATTTAGTTGCTACATGGGATAACTCATGTATTGCTACAAACGTTAAAGTATTTAAATCTATAAGTCTACCCTTATTATTTTTTTCAGTATCTAAACAAAATGCTATTTTTTCTCCCTTATTTTCACTATATGCAGTAAATTCGCTTGTTGGTAATGTTTCTGTAATTTTTTTTGGGTTGAAACCCTCTGTTAAACGTTTTATTCTCTCTTCGCTATCAAAATTATTTTTACAATGTTCAACTAAAGATTTCATATTTTGATTTACTTTTGCTAATTTATCAGCTGCTAATTCTAGTTTACTTCTTTCACGAACACAATAAGTATTACCATCTACATTCGAAATTATACATTTTAAATGAAAAAGATCAGAATCTCTATAAATGCGATATGATAATATAACAATTAAACAAATTAATATGAATCCTAATAAATCACTATTCATTATATATAATATCTATATAATGAATATTATAAAATTAATAATTTTATAAATTTATAATTTATTGTGATCCACAGCCAATCTCTAATGGAACTCTCATTAAATCAGGTTCAATAGTAGAGTTCATCCAAGGGCTAACTTTGTTAGTTGGATTCGGGGGTTCTGATCTTAATTGTAAATTAGAATTTCTTAATGTGCTACCAATTGTATCAATACCTGCATGGTAACCAGCTTTTAATAAATTAACATTTTGTAAATCACCACTACCATTTTGATTCATATTACCAAATTCATTATCTTGTCTAGGTAATAATTCAGATGGGTTAGCTATTTCTTGGCGATTACAGGATGATGGAACACCAGAAGTAATTGTTTGAATACCATCAGCATTTGCTGGGCCACTGTTCATTCCTACAGGATTTGCCGCCATTGGTGCTTTGCTAGAAGCGCCTGCTGCACCTTTATGGGCTTGTTCAATAACACCAGGAGACATTTCACTCCATAAAGTTCTTGGTTTGCTTTCCCATGATTCTTCTGATGATCTTTCAGGAGCTGAACTATTAGTCATTGGTGAAAAGTTTGTTCCTTGTTTTCTAGAATACATTACAACAGCAACAACAGCAACAATTAATCCAAGGACAAATAACATATTTTTTTGAAGGAATTTCATGAACTCGTTTAAAGTTTTCATATATATAAAATGAATGATAAAATAATTTTAAAAATACACATTTTTTCTAAATTTATAAATCATATTTATTCGATATCTTCTATCTCTTCATTTTCTCCGAAATTGCTATTTTCATCTTCAGATAAAATATCATCCAGCAAATATTTATTTTTTATATTTTTTGCTTCTAAATATGCCTCCACCGCAGCTTGTCTCATTTTTTTCGCTCGGCCCCTTGCATTTTTATATATTTCCAAATAAACATCATTTGGTTTTTTTAAAGTAATTGGATTTTCATCATCATTTTCTAAAGTTATATCACTTTCTAAAGATATATCTAATTCTTTTAAAGAATTTTTATTTTCTAATTCATTATTATCAATATTGGCATCTATAATCTGTAATTCTTTTGTATCTTCTAATGCTTTTGTATCTTCTAATACACTAGATTTATATAATTTATTTGATTCATCTATATTTTTTATTTGTTCTATATTATCTGTTACTTTTAAATCATTAACTATTTCTAAATCTTGATTATCTACAATTTTTTCTAAATCAATAATTTCTTCTAAAGTATTTTTACTATCAATTGATAATTCTTGTTTTTTCTCTTCAATTTCTTCTTTATTAACAGTAGTTTCGTGAATATCATTATTTTTACTTTTCTTATTTATAAGAAATCCTGTTTTAATTTCTTCAGGCATTTTTAATACCATAATTTGTGGAACATTTATTTCTATTTGAAAACTTTTTGATGAAAATTTAATTCCTTCAATTGCTATTAAAGGAATTAATTCTAAATTTTCCTTAACATCTTCTACATTCAGAATATTTTCATTTTCATCATAAATTAAACAATAATTTTTTCTTATAGTTTTATTATTTGGAATATAACATCTAATAACAATATATTTCCCAGATTTGTATGTTTTCATACAACTATTGAAATGTGACTCTATATCATCTAAATCTAATTCGCTTTGAAACCAATTATCTTTTTTTTCAAAAATTAATTCTCTACATCTGTTTTCAAAATTTTCAAACCATTTTATTAAATTATTTTCATAAGAATTAAATATTAAATCAATATAAATTTTTTTAGACGATGTTGTTTTACATATTCCTTGTTTACTTCTACATTTAGGTAATTGTAAATATAAAGGTAATTTTTTTTCACCACAATTTAATTTAGTAAAAAAGCTACCCCCTTGAACTGGCGTGGGATTATCTAAATTAATTAATTCATAATTAAAACTATCTGTTGGATCAATTATATTTTCCATTATTATTAATTTATTTATTAGAAAATTATATATTTCTAAAGACGCATAAATAATAAAAAAAAATTATAAAATATTGTAATGAAAGAAAATTTTTTTGAACAATGTTTATTTCTACTCAATAAAAAAGAAATTAAGGAACAAATTAAGGAAATATTAAATCCATTTTTACAAATAATTACTAAAACTTTATTAAATGAAATTTATCCATATATCTATTTATCTTTAATTTTTGTTATTGTAAGTTTTATTTTACATTTAGGAATTTTTATTCTTTTATTTCGAAATAATAAACCCTCATTTTTTAAATAATATTTTTCTTATCATATTATATATGACTAATCGTATTGTTTTATCTGGTGGAACTGGTTGCCCAACAGAAATGCTTGGTGGAAAACGTAGAAAATACCACAAAAAATCAATGAAAAGACGTGGTTCGCATAAATCAAAAGCTATGAAAAAATCACGCCGTCATTCAAGAAAAATGATGAAAAGAGGTGGTTCACGCAAATCACGTCGTCATTTAAAAAAAATGATGAGAAAATCTCGCAAATCCCGCAAATCCCGCAAATCCCGCAAATCCCGCAAATCCCGCAAATCCCGCAAATCCCGCAGAGGTGGTTCCCGTAAATCGCGTGGAGCCGGCATGGTTCAAAGAGCGGCCCTTCCTTTCGGTCTTTTAGCTTTACAAAAAATGATGCATCGTCGCAAAAGCCGCAAATCTCTTAAAAAATTCGGTAAAAGAGTTTTAAAAGCTCCTTACAGAACCGCTAAATTCTTATTATAAGTTATTTATCTCTTTTAAATAATATTTAAATCTTATTAAATATTATTTTTAACAATATAATAAATGTCTATGGAAAATAATATTAAAAATTGGTTAGTTTTAGATAATAAAATAAAACAATTGAATCAACAAATAAGCGAATTAAGAGAGAAAAAGAATTCTTACAAGAATGATATATATGAACACTTTGAGAGAAAGAATTTAAATCACGCTACTATTAAAATAGGAGATGATTATTTAAAATTTATAGAAATTAAACAACCATCACCTATATCTTATAAGTTTTTAATACAAGCATTAAATAATTGTCTTACAGATGAAAATGATATTGAAAAAATTATGAATTATATCAAAACAAATAGAGAAACTAAAATTATTAATGATTTAAAAAGATTTAATAAATAAATTTCTATAATATATAAATGCCATATTTAGAGCAAAATTTATTATCACAAAAAGGTATTACTAATCTAAGTGATAAATTTAAAGATTTAGCTATTCCATCCGCTTTAAATTTTAAAAATATATTATCTGGTGGAGCAAAATATAAAAAAATTAATAGCAGTGATTCTAATTTAATTACTGATGAATCTTTTGATAATTTATTGAAAAATGTAAATCCTAATGAGTCGTTTTCATTAAAAACAAAACCAAAAAAACATAAACGAACTAAAAGTTTTAAAGTAAAATCTAAAACATCTAGAAAAAAATTTAATAAATAATTTAATAAAAATTAAATAAATTAATAATTAATTTTTATCAGTGCATACTCCAATTATTACTATTAAAAGGAGCAACTATAATATTTGTTATTTTATTTTTCCAATATTCAATGCGTTTTTGGAAATCTAATTCTTTTTGAGTTTTTGGAAATAGTGGTATATTTTTCATCATTTCTGCTTCTTGTGCTGTAATTTTTGGTCTATAACCATAACAATTTACACCAAATCTTACATTTGGATTAGCAATATAACCACCGTTTATACCAGGTCTTCCACAATCATTTTCATGTCCTTCTATTTTTTGTAAACGCTCCCATCTTTCCATTTGAGTAGGAAATAATGCCATTTGATCTTCTGACCATCCATAACTACACCAATCAGCACCATTTTGATAAGCATTTTCTATTTCTTTGTAATTCGCTAATCTATTTCCGTATGCTTTACATACTGCTCTGGCATCATCAAATGTATATTTATTACCTGGTATATGATATACTTGTTTTTCAAATTTTAATTCTGGAACAGTTGTAGTTCCAGTTATATCACCTTCTGTTTCTCTTTCTACTGTAATATCTATTTCTGGCTCTCCCGAAAATAAGTTTTTAATACTTGTTATAATATTTACATTTAAAAAGTAATTTATACCATTAATAATAATAATAACTAAAAATACTCCCCATAACAATATTTCTAAACCTGCTTTGCTACTTGAAGAAGCATTCATGGATTCAGTGTTATTTCCTAAAGATGCAAATAAAACAAAGTAAATTACTAGTATAAAAACTAATAATGTTATTATTAAAGGGTTCGCCATATTTGTATTTAAAAAATTCATTGAAGGAACCCCCAAAATTGTATTCATATCAACATCCATATAATATTTATTTTTATTTTTTTTTTCTATAGAATAAACTATAAGCTTTATTACTTACTATATCTTTTTCATTTATTTCTTTAACATTTGTATCATTAAAACAATACCATTTACCATTGACATTTTTTACATATGCAAAGTAATGCCCACCCATTGTCATACCTGAATGATTACAAACACCATATAAATCATAAACAAAGGTTTCTTTATTATAACCAACAACAAATTTTTTTAATTCTAGATTTTCAATTGGATAATCTACCAAACAATTTAATTTTCTATTGTTGTTTGTAAATCGTTTTAAATCAATAATTAAAATATGTGGAAAATTCCAAAATACTGTTTTTTTATTAATATCTTCCTTGTCATTTGTTTTTTCATTAAACCAAGCATTATCTCCGTTCATTAATTCATTTTCACAATATTTATCAAAACATTGATATATGTTACATTCATTAGCCACAATAGGTAAACTTATTACAGAAAAAGGTTCGGGTTTACAAACTAATATTTCATTATTCAAACTTACTATTTGTGTTACAGAAATGCCATAAAATAAGTGTAAAATCTCTGAATATTCCTTTTTATACATATTTATCATCATATTATAGCAATCTTTTGCTAATTTATCATTATCATTTTTTATTTCACCATTTATTGACATATTTACTTCTCTCTGTAAACCTAAATGGAAACAATCTAACATAAATAAAATAAATTCAGGTAAATCATTTTGCATAAAACCGGTAAATAACATTCTATCCTTTTCTTTAGCAATTTTTTGTATTGTTTTTAAAAATCCCCATGGAGCAATAGCACAATTTTCTTTCCACAACATTCTTCTTAAATTATTCCATTCTACCAACATTAAACCATCCTTTTTATTTACTCTATTTACAAATTCTTTAGAATCTAAAAAATCATTTAATTCATATGTATGTGATAATACTTGAATAAAAGAATTTATATAACATGTATTACCTAAGTTACCTAACCCACTAAGACCTTTATCTTTATATTTATCCATAAGTAATTATTTATTTATGAATTTATTTATTTAAACATTTTTATTTTATAATAGTAAAATATGAATGATAATAATATAGAATCTTTTGTTAACTTTACTGAAAATACCAATGCTATTTTTTCAAATATCATTCAAGTAATTAATTCTCAACAAAATACTTATAATACAATATTTAATAATAGTTATAATAGAAGATATAACGATAGAAATGTATATACACGTGGATATTCAAGAGAGAATAATGTAAATACTAATCTTTCTAGAAATATATTACAGCAAACTTTATTAAGAAACCTAATTTTGAGAAGTGCTTCACTAGCAAATACAGAAAATAATAGAGAAAATAACATTCCGACAGAAGAACAAATTAGTAATTCAACAACAAGAACTACTTTTCAAGAAATTGAAAATCCAATAAATACAAGTTGTCCAATTAGCCAAAGTGATTTTTCAAATAATGATATTGTATTACAGATTAATCATTGTGGTCATATTTTTTCTGAACGCCCATTATTACAATGGTTTAATAGAAATAATTGTTGTCCTATGTGTAGATATTCTATAATTTCTGATTCTTCAAATCAAAGTATAGATGATGATACTCAATTAAATAATATTACTAGAAATAATAATGGAAATATTAGTAGAAATAGCAGCACTTCAACAATAAATAGAAATAATAGTGACCCTAATATTACAAGAAATAATAGTGGTTCTAATAGTAATTTTAATAGAGTTCCAATTATTACAAGAATAAATTCTAGCCCTAATCGATTTAATAGTTTTAATAACTTTAATAGTAATGTAAATAACAATACTATTTCTAATGATATGTTAAATCAATTACAAACTATTATAGATACTTTTAATAATGAGATAGAATTTGAGGTTGCGCTTATTACTCCATCACAATAATAATTTAAAATAAAAAGAAAAACTCATAAAATTGATAATTAAAAAAATAATTTTATGAAGGAAAACTTATATTAATTATTAATATATGGATACAAATTCATATATTAATTCAAAATTAGAATATTGTAAACCTCAAGAAAAAGGATATCATTATTTAGATGAAAATATTAAAGAATTTTATCAAAATTATCTTACAGCTCTAAACTGTATTTCAAATATAAATAGTAAAAATATATATATTGGTATATGGAAAATGTTAAGTATAGATGAAATAAATAGTCTATATGAAAAAAATTTTTCTAGAATATTTTTCAGATATAAAGATAGTGAATATGAAAAAAACATTATAATTGATAGAAAATTAAAAAATAAAGGTATTGATTTCAATACTTTCATTTCTAATATATTTTCTTCATATAGTTTTAATAAAAATTTCAATGTAGTTAAACCATTGTTTTAATTATTATATTATAGTAATTATATTATTTATTTTTTGATATATTTATCAAATATAATCGACTTAATTTCTTTACATCGCAATTCTTCATATTTTTTTAGAAATTTTTCTTCTTCTGGCCATTTTTCTTTTAATTTATTAATTTCATCTTTCCATGTTCTAAGCGTATATCCTCTTTTATCTTTGAATTCTTTTATTTGCTCTAATACTAAAGCAAATAGTTGTTGTAATGGTTTCATAATTTGATTTGTAATATAAAAGTTATAATCTAACTCTAAATTATTTTCTTGTATATATTTTGGATTTTCAATTTTATCACATTGTAATGCTTTCTTATTATCATTTTTTATATATGCAAATGGAATACGATCACCAGGTCCTGGCTTATTTCCTGGATCTCGTTCACCCATTCTTTTTGCTAACATAAAATGAGCAATTTGCTGAGGATTCTTATATTCGCTTCTTAGAGACTTTGTAATAATTAATTTATCAATTGGATTCTTTTCATCAATAACATCTTGTAATGAATTATGTGTAAAATTTAAAGCACTTGGAACACTTTTTTCTTTCATTAAAATATCAATTACACCTCCATATATATCTTTTACAATTGAAGCATTATCGCGTCGCTTCAGAACAATACCCATCTCTTTACGTTTTCCTTTCTTTGGATCTAATTCATATAAAATACCAACATAACGTTTTTTTGATAATAAGCAAAATGGTAAAAATGTTTTTTCATATTCCAAATCATGTGGTTTCTTCAAAAATTTTGTTGCTAATTCTCCCGCTTCCTGCGCCAATTCAATCGTAATTTCTAATGCTTTTTCATCTTCAATAGGTGTTCCATCTAATTCTTCAAGATTAAATGTAAAGAATACACTATCAGTGTTATGAACAATCATATTACCAATACCAGCTGCAAAATGATGATTAACTGTTGTTAAATCATATACATATTCTTCATAATAAGGTAATTCATTTATTATTTTTTTAACGGCATCAGGATTTTTTCGCTGTTTACCATTTGTTAATGTTATTCTATAAATATTTAGTTTATCATTTCTAATATTAATAGAACTTTTATATCCAATACTATTAGCTAACCAACAAATATGCGACGCGCTTAATTGATTTTTTTGGTCTATTCTAATATAACCATTTTTATCTTTATCGTCATCTGTATCATATAAACCTTCCCAAAAGGCATTTCTTATATTAGAAGAACCATTTAATATTTCAGATGGAATAATTTTGATATTTTTACAGTATAATTTATTTCTATAATTATTGATAAAATCTACTTTTTTTCCATATTCTTTATTTACATTAAAACTAATTTTTTTTACCCCTGAGCTTTGTAATGTATCATATATTTTCCATTCAAAGTCTGGATACACTTTTTTACATAATTCATAATATTTATTTAATAAATTAGTATCTGAGTTATTTAAAGCCCAAGAAGATTTTTTTCCAGATAAACAATTATATGTTCCACAACTTCCATCACCAAAGAAGAATCCCATTATTTTGGCCTCATCTTCAGTTATTATTGATTCACTTGTTAAATAATTTACTTCCATTGTTTTATGTAATAATTCTGTTCCAATTTTAACATTTTTTGGTGAAATATCATGTCCTATTTTCGTAACTAAAGAATGATCTTCTGTTACATCAACTAATCCTGTATGTGTTAATATTCTTACCATTTTTTTATCAGGATTCAATTTATGTCTAATTACACGATGACATTTTGTCCATCCTTTTTCAGTCCAACTTTCAATATTATTTAATTCGCAAAATTCTTTTGGATGATTATCTTGAAAAATTTCTCTACTATAATTATTATCGCTTATCCAACCATTTTCATTACCGTATTTTTCTGCTAATTCTTCTACTGTGCAAATTACAATTTCTTTTTTATTATATCTTACATTAATTGGTGTGTATTTTGCTACACTATCGCCATAAATATATTCAGCATTTGTTCGAACTTTACCATGATTTTTTGTATCAACAATTCTATTTTCATATGATTTTTCAATAACTTTTTTTCCATATAATAATAATTTTCTACCAGTTGCGGTAGTAGAAGCTGCAACATCTTTATCATAAAAGGCGCTTGTTTTTGCTCCTGTTTGTCCATACAAACTATTTGCTACAATTTTAATAGATAATTGTCTATTATCTAAAATATTTTTCATAAAAGGGTCATCTTCTTTTGCTGCTAACTTTTTTGTAGATTTTCTTGCTGCTAATAATTCTTCTAAAATAGATGGTAAAATTGCCTTAGTTCCATCTTTAAATTGAGCATATCGACATATTTTATAACCAACACATACTTTTTGAGCAGCTCCTTTTGGCGTTTTTCGTATCCATTTATATGTGTCATATTTTACATCCACATAATCATAATCATCTAAATTATCATAAATATAATTATTATCTTCATCTTTTACTCCTGTTTCTAATACTAAATTATTTTCCAAATCATATTCTTTAGTCCAAACTTTACTATCATGTGATAAATTTTCACTAATAATACTTGATGGATACAAAGAACTATAATCTACACAAGCAACTGGTTTTTTCAAATACAAGTTACATTTTGGTGGTAAAACAATAGCACCTTCATAACCACCATCATCCATTAATTTATCAATAACTGGCATTAATGTCTTCTTTTCTCTACATTTTTTAGCAACATAACTAAGTCCTTTAATTCCTTGTCCTCTATAAACTAAGAAACTAATTGGAACAGTAGTTAATTTTGCCATTTCAATATATCCAGTCATAATATCTGTTTTTTTAAGTAGATCATCTACTAATTTGCAATCCTTAATACAATATTTGGCAACAATTTTTCTTCCTTCAGGCCCTTCATGAGTTAATCTAAAAATATCTTGCGGTGTTACATCGTCCTTACCAAGACACCATTTAACAATTAGTTTCATATCTGGTGTCACAATATTTTTAATTTCAAAATAACATTCTTTATAATCAATATTAATTATTTCATATTTTTTTCCTCCATTATATTTATTTGTTGAATGACCTATTTCTTCAAAAACAATATAATCATTTTTATATAATCCAGTAAAATTTTTACTATAAATTCTTGAAATACTATTTTCTTCATCATATTCAATTTTATTTACTTTATCACTGATAAAGTGGCCTGAAACATAATCTAATTTATATGATGTTAGTTGATATTCTCTTCTAAAAACATTAAGTAAATCAATTTGTAATCTTCCAATTGTATTGATAAATTTAATATCATATTGACCACTTGCTATAAATAAACTATTTCTTTCAATATCTTCTTTTCCTGTTCTCCAATCTTTATTTAAACATACATTATTTTTCAATCTTGATAATTGTAAAAATCGATTAACACAATTTAATTCAATCGCTCTTTTATACATAAATTCTTCATCCCAACCATGAATGTTATACCCAATAATAATATCTGGATTTTCTTTTTCCATTAGTTTTGTCCATTCAAGTAGTGCTTCTTTTTCATTTTCAACACATACAATTTCACAACCCTCAACTTCATTACAGTCTCCTACTACAATACAATGGTTTAAATATGGTTCATCTTCCCCATAATTTCTTATAGTTGATCCAATAAATGTAACCTTATCTCCTTCTATTTCAGGAAATATTAATGATAATGATTTTGTTAATTCATGTATTTTAATATTTTTATCACAAGTGTCTTTCAATACATCATTAATAGTTGCTTCTTTATTTGTATATTTTTTTGTTGATACATATTTTTTTGTAAATTTTTCTTGACAATTATCTTCTTTTTTTCCTTCTTCAGAAATATCATTTTCATCATCTTCATTTTCATCATTATCATCATTATCTTCTAATTCATTTTTTAATGTTTCATCTACAAAAGTATGATTTGCTGGTTTAATTTTTATCCAAGTATCAAATAACTTATCTACTTCTTCTTCGGTTATCTTCTCTTTTAAATATACTTTATTAATATCTTTTTCATTTCCAAATTCAAATGCTGTTTTAATACATGATTTTAAAAATTTATCACTAATATCTTGTATATTATCTAATTTAATTTTATCAATTATATCAACAGCTAATTTCTTATAATTTTTAATTGGTAATGGAAAATCTCCATGGCTACTGCTAGCCTCAATATCAAAACTCATGATTTTATATGGAACCATTGTTTCGCGATTAGGAAGTGCTATTATATTTTTATAATGAATTGTAAATTCATGATGGCAACTGGTTGTTTGTTCTTTATGCTTTGTATATTTTCCTTTTAATAAAGCAATCCACCCCGATGGACTTATTTCTTTAATATGAAATAAACGAAGTAATGGTGGTATTTGTGCTTCGTAAATTTCAATTTTTGAATCTTTATATGAGATACCACCATCTATTAATTTTTTTGAATAAGTTGTTTTGTTATATTCATACCATAAATTTTTTGCTTTTGTCATAGCAATTGTATTATTAAATTTTAATTGAATAAATTTATGATGTTTTTTAGCATCAAACCCATATAATTTATGACGATTAACAATTTTAGCTGATACTAACGAGTTTGCAAAATATTTTCCCATTTTGTTTTTAATAAATGTCAAAAATTCGTTTTTATCTTGTTGAGTCCAGTCATCATCTACTTTTACATAAAAATATGGTTGAAAGCCTTTAACATATATACAAGCAGTATGTCCGTATTCATCTATTCCAAACATTTTAACTAAAAATTCTTTAGTATCTGTATATGTATCTTCTTCTTCTATATTCAGTATCGTATCGCATATTTCAAATTCAAACAGTTTAAATTGCCATTGCATAATTAATTAGTTTATATATTTTTATATCATAATATTTAATTCAATTTTTCAGGATAAAATAAATAATTTTATTAGAATATTATATATGTTAGATAAATTATTATCAAATACTTATTTTCTAATTTTTATATTAGTGATAACTGCTTCATTAGGTTGGTTATTTAATTTAAAAAATAAACATTATACGAAAATAATTAACCCTACTTCTGTATTAGCATTAGATACCATTATTGGTTTCATATTTTTTATATTAATTTATTTTATCACTAATAAAAATAAATATATTATAAGTGATATTAGTAAATTAAATTATAAGGATATCTCTTATTTTTCATATTAGCTATACTTTCTACATTAGTTTCTTTTATATGGATTGAATTTTTAAGAATACATAATATTAAGAAAATTAGAAGTTTTGATTATTTAATTGATATAATAATAACAGCAGTAGCATTTTCTTTTATTATGAAAGGAGAATTTACGTGGAAAAAAATTATTGGATTACCATTAATGGTTATTGGCTTGTATTTAATTAATACATAATTATTTTCTTGATTTTCTTATTTTTCTTGATTTTCTTACTTTTCTTGATTTTCTTACTTTTCTTGATTTTCTTACTTTTCTTGATTTTCTTACTTTTCTTGATTTTCTTACTTTTCTTGATTTTCTTACTTTTCTTGATTTTCTTACTTTTCTTGATTTTCTTACT
>Ga0228631_1000444_pt1 | contig 24107 bp, 30 predicted proteins | sample 39DmetaG_FD_183049 | JGI IMG/M metagenome (GOLD analysis project Ga0228631, IMG submission 183049) | Seawater microbial communities from Monterey Bay, California, United States - 39D | ecosystem: Environmental > Aquatic > Marine > Coastal | place: USA: California | collected 2016-09-28
GCATTAGCTAAAAATATGGAATCTAATGCTATAACTAGTGGTCAATCTTCAAATGTTCATGCTCACAGTAATGTCACGGTTGATGGTGCAAATATAGGATTTTATACAGTTCATGGCTCAGGCCTAATAGCTAACGGCTCTACAGCAAGAAATTGTCGCCATACCGCCTATTATTCGGCACATAAGTCCGAATTACATGCTGCAAGCACTTCTAGTAAATTATCAGGAAATGCTGTTAATTATTCTCCTGCCGGATCTCATGCGCTTGGAAATCATGATTCATACACTTACATCTCATAAAATATGAAAATAGTAATAAATAAAGGAAATATGATCATTGCAACACATAGCAATGATCAGGACATCAAAGATTTATACGATAATGAAAATTTAGAAATTATCAGAATTCCTGATGATATCATAATTAAAGATTCATCTAATGAATTTATAAATAGTGGTGAATCTTCTAAGGCTAATCTTCCAACCGATCCAAGGCTTTCTTGGTCGCTAAAAGAGGTAAAAGAAAATTCTAAAAAGTTATTCCTGATATTGAGGAAGAATGTCGTGCAAAAATCATATCATCCTCACCTGGAAGAATAGCCGCATATAGGTCAAAAGAGGAAGTAGCTAAACGTATATTAGAATCTACACCTCCAGACAAATTTGATTTAGAGCTCTTAAAATTGGAAGCAGATAGCAGGAATATCAAGGTTACAGAGCTTGCTAAAATTATTGTAGAAAAAGCTCAAAATTTTAGTAAAATATCAACTTTTATTGATGGTGAATCTCAAAGGATTATTAGCATTATTGATAATTGCAAATCATATAAAGAGGCTTGGGAAGCATTAAAAGATTTTGAGCAAACAATCCTAAATAAAATTTCATCAAACTAATTTAACAATAAATAAAATGCCTGATCAATTTCTACATGGTGTGGAAGTCATTGAACTTAATGACGGAGCACGCCCAATTCAAACAGTTAAATCAAGTGTAATCGGACTTGTTGGCACAGCGCCACAAGGCCCAGTAAATACACCAACCTTAATTCTTGGCTCAAGAGCAAAAGCAGCCGAGATCTTTGGTGAAAATAACGATGCCAATAAAGACTATACCATACCAAAAGCTTTGGATGGAATATTCGATCAAGCTGGTGCGATGGTTGTTGTTATCAATGTTGCTGATCCAAGTAACCCTGCTCATTTAACAACTGGCGTTCTTGATCCTGCAAATATTATAGATGCTGATGTTGTTGGTGGTGTTGATGGAACAACTGGTCAATATAAAGGTGTCCATGCTCTTTTAGCAGCTAATACAGAGCTTGCGGTAACTCCAAGAATTTTAATTGCTCCAAATTTCACGCATGATATGCCAAGTGGAAATGCAAATCCTGTGGTTAGTGAGCTACTTGGAATAGCAGAAAATTTAAGAGCGATTATTATTGCTGATCTTCCAAATACTAATGACACCGATGCAATCGATTATGTCGGTGATTTTGGTTCGGCCAGAGTATTTGCGGTCTATCCTTGGGTAAAAGTTCTTGATACATTAGGAGCTATTGTTGAGGAGCCATCATCTGCAAGAGTAGCTGGGTTAATTGTTAAATCTGATAATGACAGAGGATTCTGGTGGTCGCCATCAAATCTTGTTATTAATGGTATTGTTGGAATTTCTAAACCAATTGACTTCGTCCTTGGTGATGTAAATTCAAAAGCCAACTACCTAAACGAAAACAACATCACAACCATAATTCAAGAAAGTGGTTTTAGATTATGGGGCAATAGAACTTTGTCAGCTGATCCTAAATGGGCATTCTTACAAGCTAGAAGAACTGCTGACATGATTAATGATTCTCTTCTTAAGGCTCACCTATGGGCAGTGGACAGAAATATTACCAAAACCTACATCGAGGATGTTTTGGAAGGAGTTAATAATTATCTCAGATATTTAAAAAATATTGGAGCAATTATTGGCGGAACTGCCTTTGCTGATCCTGAGTTAAATACTCCTGATCAAATAGCTCAAGGCAAAGTCACCTTTGAATTTGACTTCACACCTCCTTATCCAGCAGAGCACATAATCTTTAGATCAAGAATGACTGATGATTATTTATCTGAAATTGTTTAACCCCAAATATAAAGAAAAATGATTCCAAAAATATTAAAGAATTTTAACCTCTTCATTGATGGGCGTGGTTATGTTGGTAAGTGCGAAGAAGTTAATCCGCCCAAGTTATCTATAAAATCAGAAGAATATAAAGCTGGCGGTATGGATGCTCCAATATCTATTGATATGGGAATGGAGAAGCTAGAAGCCTCATTCACATTATCCGAATATGACAAAGATATTTTAAAACAATTTGGACTTATCAGTGGTAATGGAGTTCAAGTAACGCTTCGAGGTGCTTTGCAAGATGATGCAACCACATCACCAATAATCATCAAGCTTCGTGGCATGTATTCAGAAATGGATATGGGTAAATTTGCAGCTGGAGAAAAAGGAACTCTAGCCTGCACAATTGCTTGTAGATATTACAGCCTAGAAATTGATGGTGAACAGTTAATCGAAGTTGATATCGACAATATGACCAGAATTATTGGCGGAGTTGACAAGATGGTTGAAATCCGTGACGCAATAGGAATTTAAATCTTTTTAAAAAAAATCATGCAAAATATAGAACTAAAATACCAAATAGAATCCGGTGGGCAAACCTACAAAGAATTGAGCATGAGACGCTCAAAAGTCAAAGATCGCCTCATCGTTGCCAAGATGAAATCTGCAAGCGATGAAGAAAAAGAAATCCGTCTTTTTGCTAATCTTTGCGAAGTAGATCCAAAGATTATCGAAGAGCTTGATGAATCTGATTATGCAACTTTACAAAAGGCATATATGGATTTTTTCAAATCCGAGGGAATATCAGACGAGCCATCGTTATTCTCTCAAAAATAACCCATTGGCCACTTTCAGAAATTATTGAGCTAACCGAAGAGGAATTCTGCTTATTTTATGATGAAGCGATTTTGATCCAAAAAGAAACTAATGAAATTTAATTAAATCATGCCAGCTACTAAAGCATCAGTTTCAGTTTTAATTGGCGCAGAGCTAGGCAAATCTTTTAAAGGAGCTTTTGGGTCTGCAAATAAGCAATTATCTTCTCTTGGTTCTGCTATTAAAAAAGTAAGCGATAGAGCTGGGCAAATTGAAGCTTTTAAAAAATCATCTAGAGCTACTAAAGAAGCAGGAGTTGCTTATCGTGATGCTAGGCAAAAACTAAATATTCTTAGTAAAGAAATTGCCAACACCAACAGCCCAACCAAATTATTACAAAATAACTTTAGGAAAGCCAAAAGACTAGCTGATCAAACCAAGAGATCGTTTCTTGAAACTGCTAGATCCACAAGGCAAATGGGCAAGGCCCTTCGCTCTTCTGGGATTGATATTAAAAACTTTAATAAAGAACAGTCAAAATTAAGTAAAAATCTAAATGTTCTAAAAAGACGCCAAGCAAGCCTACAAAATAACCAGAATGCCAAAGATGCCAATCTTGGTAAAAGAGCAAATTATCGCTCTCAAATGGTGGATGCTGTCGCTCTTGGTGGAGCTTTATATTCTGCTGTTCGTCCAGCTGTAGATTTTGAACTGGCTATGGCAAAAGTTGGTGCAATTACCAATGAAGCAGCTGGTGGAGAAGGATTTAAAAGTCTAACAAAACAAGCAAGAGAGCTTGGCAGAACAACACAATATACCGCAAGCCAAACTGCAGAAGCTATGCAATTTCTTGGTATGGCTGGACTTAGCACTAATCAAATTTTAGCAGCAACTCCAAGTGTGCTTAATCTAGCAATTGCTGGAAATATGGATTTAGGGCGAACCGCAGATATTACTTCCAATATTCTAACTGGCTTCAATATGGAGGCTGAACGCACTGGTGAAGTTGCCGATATTTTAGCTCAAGCAAGTAGATCAACAAATGTTAATGTTGAAATGCTTGGTCAAACCATGAAATTTATCGCACCTGCTGCAGCTGCAGTTGGTGGAACTTTAAAAGAAACCGCTACTTTAGCTGGTGTTTTAGGTGACGCTGGAATTCAAGCATCGATGTCTGGCGTCATGCTCCGATCAGCATATTTAAGACTTGCAGCTCCTGCAAAATCAGGAGCAAAAGCTCTTGGTAAAATGAGAGAAGAAATGGGCGTTAGTGCTGAAGAAATGCCTGATGTTGCAAAAGAAGCTCTACTTGCTCAAAAAAGATTGTCAGGAATTGGAGTTAAAGTTTTTGATAATGGCAAGATGCGATCAATGGTCACCATCTTAAAAGAAATGGCTGCTGCTATGAAAGATGCATCTGATGAAGAAAAATTATCCACAATAAAAGATATTTTTGGAACAAGAGCTACTTCTGGCGCATTGGCAATTTTTAAATCTGTTGAAACTGGCAGATTAGATGAGGTGGAACAAAAAATTAATAACTCTACTGGCGCTGCCAAGGCAATGGCAAATCGGTTAAAAAACACCACTATTGGTGCATTTAAAGAATTTGGATCAGCTATTGAATCGGTTGGAATATCAATTGGATCTGTTTTGCTTCCTGCTTTTGCAACTATTGCCAGAAAGGCAGCAAATATTGCTGGCAGAATAAGTGTTTTAGCTGAAAAATTCCCTGTTCTTACAAAATATATTGGTTTAGCAGTAGCTGGATTAATCAGTTTTAAAATAACAGCAATTGCTACTGGCTATGCTTTTACATTCTTGAAAGGAGGATTTTTAGCAGCTAAAGGAAGTATTATTGCCTTCAGAACTGCAATGACTTTGATGAGTTTTGCTGTTCCAACTGTAATTACCGCCATTAAAGCGCTTGGTATTGCTGTAATGACAAATCCTATTGGTCTAATTATTAGTGGCATTGCAATAGCTGCAGGAGTTCTAATGGTCAACTGGGCTCCAGTTGGTGAGTTTTTTAAGAATCTTTTTAGTGGTATAATTGACTGGGTGCAAAAAGCATTTGCATGGGTAAGTAAATTATTAAAACCACTGGCAAAAGTGAAGGCTCTTGTTGGTAAAGGAATCAATTCTGTAAAAGGAGTATTTACTGGTGATGAAATGAATAATCAAAGCCAAATTGGTGATACAATTAAAGATTTAGAATCTGATAATACTGATTTTAGCAAGATAATTCAAACCAGTAATATTTCTAATATTGCTGGCAGTAGTAGTAATTCAAATATTTCTATCTCCGCACCAATTACTATTAATGCCAGAACTGACGCTGATGAAAAAACCATTGCCAATCAAGTACGAATAGCACTTGATGAGGTGATGCATAAATTTGCCGTTAGAAAGCAGGCATTGAATTACGATTAATGATCAGACATGGCGTTAGATTTTTTTAAAAATATCAGCAGCAAGCTAACTGTTAATAGCCTGCTCAAAATAGATATGATGATGATTTTGGGAGCTTATCGTTTTGCTGTCAAAAACTCTGCTTATCAAACCCTAAAAAGGCAAAGTGAATATAAGTGGCAGGAAGTTAATAGGCTTGGAAGTAATCCAGCTCTGCAATTTACTGGCTTTGGAGTTGAGACAGTTGAGCTTGAAGGAATTATTTATCCTCATTTTAAGGGAGGATTAAAACAAATAATTTTAATGAGAGCCCAGGCAGGACTTGGCAAACCTCTTTTTTTAATATCAGGAAATGGCTTTGCATTTGGCAGATGGTGCATTTCTAAAATATCAGAAAATCAGAGTAATTTTTTGAAAGATGGTAGTCCTAGAAAAATAGAATTCTCCATCACATTAAAGCGATATGGTGAGAATAAAAAAAGAGGCACAAAAGGAATTATTCAAAATGTTGTGAGTTCACTATGAGCATTATTTATACAACAAAGGACGGTGATATTTTGGATCAGATTTGCCAGAATTATTATGGCAGCACAATAAAAATAGTTGAGCAAGTCTTGGAAGCTAATCCTCATTTATCTGAATTAGATGCTATTTTTGAAGCTGGAGTAAAAATTATCTTACCAGAAATAACCATTCAAAAAGAATCTGAAATAGTAAAACTCTGGTCATGAAGCCAATATTTAAAGTTACAGCTGATGATAAAGATATCACTGATATTTTATCGCCAAGATTAGTGTCTTTAAATATTACCGATGAAACTGGTCTTGTTTCTGATAAGGCAGAAATCCTGCTTGATAACAGAGATAATATTTTAGAAATTCCACTAAGAGGTACAAATCTTGAAATATCGCTTGGTTATGAGAATCAGGATTTAGTTTTGATGGGAAACTATATCGTAGATAATATTGATCTTTCCTCACCGCCATCAAGGATGAGAATTATTGCCAAAGCCAGCAATACAAAGATCAAAGATCTAACTAGCAAAATTAGATCACCAAAAAGCAGATCATGGCATGAATATAGTTTGGTTGGAATAGTCAGTAAAATTGCCAAGGAGCATAAATTCACATCTCTAATTGATGAATATTTTGAGAAAATCTACATATCTCATATTGATCAAACTAATGAAGGTGATCTGTCATTTTTAACTAACTTTGCTAGAGATTACGATGCTTTTATTAAGTTCGTAGCGGGAAAGTTAATTTTTGCCAAAAAGAATAAAGGAACAACCGTTACTGGCAAAGAGCTTCCAAAATTAGAACTTTCTGAAAATCAAATATCTAGCTGGCGATTAAATATTCTTGACCGAGGCAAGTTTGGCAAAGTAATTGCTAAATATCATGATTTTGCAACAGCAGAAGAAAAGAAAGTCACCGCTGGAACTGGTGAGCCTGATTATGAAATGCGCTACACATTCACAGATCAAAATAGAGCTTTGGAAGCTGCTAAAGCAAAATTAGCAGAATTTGAGAGGGGAATAGCCAAGTTAGAGATCTCACTTCCTGGCAATCCTATTTTAAGTGCGCAGAGCAAAATAATCATACCAGATATCAAATATCTAAAAAACAAGGAATGGATCATTGAAGCCATAATTCACGATATCAGTGATCAAGGCTATCAATCCACTATTAACGCCGTAGAAAAATTTTAAAATACTAAAAATGCTTGGAAAAGAAGATAAGAAATTGAGTCAAATAACTCTCACATCAATCGAGCTAGAAGCTCTATTACAAAAAGCCTCAAAGCAAGGCGCAAGAATGGCTTTGGCAGAACTTGGGTTAGCTGATGAAGATGCGGTAATAGATATCAGGGATTTGAGGGAATTGTTAAAAGCTTTTAGAATGGCGAAAAAGGATAGTTTCAGAATCTTTGTCAGATGGGTAGTAATAGGAATTATCACTCTAATCACTGCCGGTTTTATTTCACTAATTGGTGCTAATTTTAAAATTAAATAAAATGCCAAAATATTCAAATAGATCAAAAGAAAAATTAGAGAGCTGTCATCCTGATTTACAAAATCTCTTTAACGAAGTCATCAAAAATTATGACTGCACAATTATTGAAGGTTTTAGAAGCAATGAATGCCAAGAAGAGCTTTACTGCCAAGGAAAATCAAAGCTAAAAGCAGGAAAAAGCAAACATAATCAAAGCCCATCTTTAGCAATTGATGTTGTGCCATATCCGATAAATTGGAATAATAGAATCGGATTTTATCACTTCGTTGGCTATGTAAAAGCTACAGCAGATCAGCTAAACATTAAAATCAGATGTGGGGCCGATTGGGATAATGACAATGATTTACACGATCAGACATTTTTTGATTTACCGCATTTTGAATTAATAAATTAGCAAATATGATAAACAAATTTTTACAAGATTCTAAAGGCAATAAATCTTCCAAAAGACTTTGGGGCTCAATTTTATTAACCATTGGGGTTATGTTCTCAGTAATTTTATTTGTTTATTCTCTTTATCAAGGAGCAGCAGATGCAGCAACTGCTCTTGGTATTATTAATATGTTTTTAATTTCAGGTGGTGGCTTGCTTGGAATCAGCGTGTTTGAGAAGGGAATCAATATTAAAAGAAAATGCTCGAAGGGTTAATAATTAAATCAGTGATATTTTTAGCAGGGATTTGCACCATTTTTGGCTTTGGATTTTTTAAGGGCAAAAAATCATCAGAAATTAAACAACTAAAGAATAATTTAGAAGATGCAACAAAATCTAAGAAAAGGCAGGCTAATCGTAGGGATGATAATATTTCTACTATTAAGCGCCGGATGCAAAAATACATCCGTAAATAATCTCTGTCTTTGGGCAAATCCTATCACAATCACGCAATCTGAAGTAAATTTTCTTAGTGAAGAAACGCTTCGCCAAATTGATAATTTTAATCAAGAATTTGAGGAAGAATGTGATTAAAATAGTTGATTGCTCTTGAATTTAAAGGGATTTGATTGGAAAGATGTCTAATCTAATGACTTTCTATGTTCTTCGGTAAATTTAGATGCTATCCATATAATTGTTACCGCTTCTAATCCTGATGTATAGGTTAAAAGCTGACCGAGATGCTTATGATCTGTTTTTTCAATTTGATTTTCTATTAAAACATAAGATTCATTTTCTGTGTTTTTACACAAAATATCAGCCCTAAAAGGCTCCACATCTTTTTCTTGAGCAACTAATTCAAGCTCAATCCCAATAGCGTCTCCTAATTAATTCAAGATTTTCTTCATTTGCAAGCCAGGGAGTAAATTCTTGATCCTCAGATTTCCAAGCTTTTCTCAAATCAATTTTTTTGAGTTTTGATAGCATGAATATAACTCGACTCTATATTTTTCTTTTATATAATGAAAGTTAAAAGGTTAACAAACCAATCTAAAAAATAACAAATAAATAGTAAATTAAGTCTTTAAAAAAAATATTTTTACTTTAAGATATATCACATTACTTAATTTTAACATTAAATTAAATTAAATGACAAAAACCCTAATCACCGGAATAACTGGAATGGTTGGTTCTCATCTAGCTGACTTCCTGCTTGATAATACTGATTGGGAGATATATGGCATGTGCAGATGGCGTAGCCCTATGGACAATATATCTCACCTAATTAATAATATTAACAATAAAGATAGAGTCCATTTACTATATGGAGATTTAAGAGATTATATATCAATACAAGATGTTATCAGTAAATGTAAGCCTGATTATATTTTCCATTTAGCTGCTCAAAGCTACCCAAAAACAAGTTTTGAATCTCCACTTGATACTTTTGAAACCAACATTCAAGGAACAGCAAGAATTTTAGAAGCAATACGCAAAGATGATGAGTTACGTGAAAAAACAATCATTCATGTTTGTGCTTCTAGTGAAGTTTTTGGTCGAGTTCCTAAAGAAAAGCTCCCCATTGATGAAGAATGTAGCTTTCACCCCGCTTCACCTTATGCTATCTCAAAAGTCGGCACTGATTTAGTAGGCAGATATTATGCAGAAGCCTATAACATGACTGTAATGACAACTAGAATGTTTACCCACACTGGCCCAAGAAGAGGCGATGTATTTGCTGAAAGTACACTTGCTAAACAAATTGCCATGATTGAACAAGGTATTATAGACCCAATCGTTAAAACTGGTAATTTAGATTCACTCAGAACGTTCGCCGACGTTAGAGATGCTGTGAAAGCATATTACACTTTGGTAACAAATAACCCTAAAGCAGGTGAATATTACAACATTGGTGGTACATATACTTGTACTATCAAAGAGATGCTGGATTATCTAATATCCATTTCAACTGTTAAAGGCAAAATCAAAGTAGAAACCGATCCTGAAAGGCTTCGCCCCATTGATGCTGATCTACAGGTACCAAATACTAAAAAATTCGAAAAACACACTGGCTGGAAGTCAGAAATATCTTTTGAGCAAACTATGCAAGATTTACTAAATTATTGGCGTGAAAGAGTCAAAAAAGGAGAAAATTTTCTTACAAGATAAATTTCTAATAATATGTCAAATAATCTCATAATTCGTTCTCGCTCCCCTCTGAGACTTGGGCTTGGTGGTGGTGGAACTGATATGGAGTCATTTTATAGTCAGCATGGAGGGGCAGTTTTAAATGCCACAATAGATCTATATGCGTGCTGCACTATTAAACCTAAAAATAATAATAAAATAACATTTGTTGCTAGTGATTTACAAGAGGAGTTCGAATGTGATTTAAAAAATTATATTGAACCAATAGGAGAATTAAAATTACATAAGGCAATCTATAACAGAATTGTCAAAGATCATAATAATAACCAGCCTATATCTCACAAAGTAATAACATATTGCGATGTTCCTGCTGGTTCTGGTCTTGGTTCATCATCAACTTTAGTAGTGTCAATTATCAAAGCTTATGTTGAATTATTATCACTACCTTTTGGGGATTATGATATATCACACTTGGCCTATGAAATTGAAAGAATTGATCTTGGGATGAAAGGTGGAAAACAAGATCAATATGCTGCAACATTTGGTGGTTTTAACTTTATGGAATTTTATAAAAATGATAAAACCATTATTAATCCATTAAGAGTTAGAAAATGGATAATATCAGAACTTGAGCAATCTCTAATTCTTTTTAATACTGGAACTTCTAGAGAGTCTAGCCAAATTATTGATGATCAAAGTAAGCAAGTAGAGCAAAAAAACCAAAAAACTATCAACTCAATGCTTCAAATTAAGCAAGAAGCTATTAATATTAAAGAATATCTACTAAAGGCTGATTTTGATGCTATTGCAACTTCTATTCAAAAAGGTTGGGCTGCTAAAAAACAATCATTAAAATCAATAAGTAATGATAGAATAAATAATTTATATGATAAAGTTATGAATGCTGGCGCTATGGCTGGTAAAATATCTGGTGCAGGAGGTGGAGGCTTTATTATGTTTTTAACTAGACCATCAAAAAGAATGGAAATTATCAGAATTTTACAGCAAGAAAAATATGGCCAAATATACCCCTGTCATTTTGTTGAAGAAGGTTCAAGAAGCTGGACTATAACTAACAGAAAATAAAATATGCAAAATTATATCTTAAAAGAATATCAAAAAACCAAAGACTTATTTGACAAAATCCTTCATGACAAAAAGCTACTTCTAAAAATAGAAGAGGTCACTAATGTTTGTTATGAATCACTAAAAGATGGCGGCAAGATAATGTTTTGTGGTAATGGTGGCTCGGCTGCTGATTCTCAACATATGGCAGCAGAATTAGTTAGCAAACTTTGTTATGACAGACCAGCTCTAAATGCTATCGCACTTACAACCGATACTTCAGCCCTCACTGCTATTGGCAATGATTATGGCTACATTTATTCATTTTCTAGACAAATTGAAGCTATTGCTAAAGAAGGAGATGTTTTAATTGGGATATCAACATCAGGAAGAAGTAAAAATATTCTTGAGGCTATTAAAAGTGCCAAAAATAAAAAAGTTATCACAGTTGGTTTTTTAGGGGAAGATGGTAGAGATGTTGGTAAGTTAGTGGATCATCAAATCAATATTCCGTCAAATGAAACTCCAAAAATACAAGAAGGTCACATCGCCACAGGTCATATTATATGCGCTTCAATAGAAGATAAGTTTTTTGGCAAAACTCACAATCCAAATAATAAAATATGATGCAGGCTATTATTCTTGCTGGAGGCTTTGGAACCAGGTTGCAATCAGTCGTAAAAGACATTCCAAAACCAATGGCAAATATTAGCGAATTACCTTTTTTAGCATATCTCTTTACCTATCTCAAAAATTACAATATCACTGATATTGTTTTATCGGTTGGCTATCTACATAAAAAAATCACCGACTATTTTGGAAATTCTTATATTGGTATTAATATTAAATATGCTATTGAAAAAGAGCCATTGGATACTGGAGGAGCTATTATCAACTCACTGCAATTCATTGATCAAAACCAACCAGTTATAGTTTTAAATGGTGATACTTTTTTACAGATTGATTATCAAAAGTTGGTTAGTTTTTACGATAAGAGCAACTCTGATTTAACTATCGTTTTAAGAAATGTAGAGGATTCTAGTCGCTATGGATCAGTTGAAATTGATGATAAAAATTTGATAGTTAATTTTATCGAAAAAAATATTCAACAAAAGTCAGGATATATTAATGGCGGAATTTATATACTAAATCCAAAAATATTTTCTAATTATAATTTAGCTAAAAAATTCTCTTTTGAGCAAGATTTCCTTTGTGAGCATACAGCATCAATAAAACCTTCTGGTTTTGTCTCAAAAGATTATTTTATTGATATCGGAATTCCTGAAGATTACAAAAAAGCTGCAAACGAGTTACCAAAAATAATTAAAAACAAAGCATTATTTCTTGACCGTGATGGGGTAATAAATGTTGATTATGGTCATGTTGGAAAAATTGAAAATTTTCACTTCATAGATGGTATTTTTGAGTTATGTCAGGAGGCGCAAAGTAAAGGATATTTAATAGTTATAGTTACCAATCAAGCCGGTATTGCAAAAGGGAAATATACCGAAGAGCAGTTTTTGGAATTAACCAAATGGATGGAAAATGAATTTTTAAATTACAAAATAAAAATTGCCAAAACTTACTATTGCCCTTACCATGAAAAAGCGGCCATTAAACAATATAAGCAAGATTCTTTTGATCGAAAACCAAATCCAGGAATGCTTCTAAAGGCCATTAAAGAGTTTAATATTGATCCACGAAAATCAATTATGATTGGCGATAAAGAGAGTGATATGGAAGCAGGAAGAAGGGCTAAAATTAAAAATAGAGAGTTATTTTCTGGTAAGTTTTTTAAAATATAATGAAGCAAATTTCTTGATCTTTTTATAAATGATTATCAATATTATCCGTTGATTTGAATCATAGCTTGTTTCCTATCTTGCCATCCGACATAATGCCAATAGGTCCACAACTAGGATTTTAAGATAGCGTCCAATATTAACCTTAGCCCTCTCTTAAACAAAGAGGCCATTAATCGATAGAGTTTTTTAGTAAATTTAGAACGAGGCTCGGTTCTATTATAAATTTTAATATTTTATATATGCTTGTTTTCTCTTTTATTAAGAAATTTAAAATATTCAGTAAGCCAGTTATAGATAATAAGAAACAATCGAAATTAGAAGTTAAAGCAGAGCAAAGAGAGTATAAGTATGAGTTTGCGCTTTTTACCGGATCTTTTATTAGAGATCTAAAGAGATGTTTTTTTGCGTATCAGTCTTTTGAGAAGTTTTTTTTAAATCCAGTCCCATACTTTATTTGTGTGCCAGAAAATGATCTGAAAAATTTTGAATCTTATTTTTATGAAAAATTGAGCTTAAAAGAAATTAAAGAATTACCAAACTTCTTGACCGAAAGACAGGTTCTAGAAATGGCTGGAGAGCCAGTGGAAGAGGCCTTGCAAATGAAGGGATATTATCTGCAAGACTGTATAAGGTTATGTTTTGGTCTTACAGGAATAGCTAAGCATTATTTAATGAACGATTCTGATGGATACTTCATTAAGGATTTTGATAAAAAACATCTTTATCAAAATGGTAAGCTAAAGTTTATTTTTCATGAATGTTGGCATGAGCCTAAAACAGCCGAACAGATGTCTTTATTGGATTTTGGTCATGGAAATAAAGAATTTATTAATTTAAAATTAAGTTATTTTGATTTACAGAAAACAATCAAATGCTTACTGAATCATGATGATAATAATTTTCATAATTATACTTGTACACCAAGCGCTTTTGATTCGGATGTGTTATGGGATATGAAAAACTATCTTATAGGATGTGGCTTAAAGAATTATACTAATATTATACGAATGATACCTTTCGCCTTCCAATGGTATGGTGAATATTTGGCTAAAAGTAGAAAATTAATCCCTATGCCATTTTTATTTTTTTGTTGTGAGCCTCCCGTAGAAGTTTGGAAGGTAAAGAAATCATTTTTTGATGATCCAAATAAATATGGTATACAGTATCAGTCAGTTGACTATGGCAAGGGTGGAATTGCTCATGATAGAGTCTCCCCAACTATAGTATATCAAGATGAGTGAGGGGGTCTATAGTAGAAAAATTGAGTAGCTAGAGTCCGTTGAATTAGAAATTTTCTAAATTTATAAAAATTTTTAAAATTCTATTTTCTTAAATTTACTTCCTAATCCATATCAACTTTTTAGTTTATTGCTGTTTATTTTCCTACTAAATCTCCCTCAGCTCCATATTCTTTTGATAAATCAGAGGCTTTTTCTCCTTTTCCTTAATTCAGTTATTTTGTAAATCAGCGGACTCTAACTTTATTGCAGAGTCTCTCCCGATATCTACTGCTATTCCAATGATCTACAGGAGTGCTTTTGTTTTGAATTGAAAGATAATTTAAATGACTAAATATTAGAATTTCTTAAGCTATCTTTCTCTAGATTTTTAGTGAGTTTACTTAATGAAACTTGTAGCTTTGTATATTTTGTTTTGCTCATGTTAGATATTTCATCTAAGGCATTGGAAATACCATTTATTTCATTGTAAACTACGGAATTGGATTCATCTAACTCGTAAAATCCCTGAAATGAATCTTCTAAAACAGGAATTAAGCCAAAATTCAATGCCAATAGAAAACTCCCTGTTATGTCTGTCGATTTGTATTGATGCCCTTCTGTCTTTTTTAGTAAAAATAAAATAAAGTGAGACTTTGTCAATAAGCTATGCAATTCTTTAAAGTTCAATCTATTGTGGTAATTTATAAAATCACTTCTGGGAAGATTTTTGTGTATCTTTCCTACCAAATCAAGAGAAAATGAAGGTTGTTTTTTGCTTTTAAGTTTTTCTAAAGCTAGCAATAACCCTTTATAATCCTTAGAAATATGTTTCATATTTCCAACAATAATTATTCTTTTTAATTTATTGTAGGTGGCGATATTGCTACTATTTAATTTTGGAAAAAAGTAATGTATATTAGTTTTATTTGATACGGCTCTCGACAGGGTTATGATTTTTTTACTTGAAGTAAGCCCCTTATTTTCGATTGTAAGATTGGCATGATGAGAAAGGAATAGTATATTTCCTATGTATTTGAATTTAATCATATTATATAGAAAGCTTCTGCCTCCAAACGGTCTTTCATAGATGTAGTCCGAGTTAAAAATAATTCTTTTATATCTAAATAAAAACCCCAAATTTATTAGAAATAGAACATAATTATAATCAATTTTTATTACATTAAAGATCTCATTATAAAACGGATTTTCATCATAAATTTTTGGGTGAACCAAAAATAATGTCTTGTTGCCTAATTTTTTCAAATGGTATTTCCATGAAGGTAAAACCTCGCCATGAAAATCATTTAGCTCTATAACAACAACATTATCATTTTTTTCTTTTAAAATTCTGTAAATGGCTATATAGTTATATTTACGAAGAATAGACCTTACAAAGAAAGCTATGCTATAAGCAGATAGATCGAGTTTTATTCCAAGAACTTTTATCTTTAAAAAAAAATTCTTATATTTTATAGAAAATAAACTATTCAACGTTACAAACTTTACTTTGATTTAAAAAATTACTTACATCTTTGTTTTGTAGCAAGGCATCTATATATGTTTTTGTATTGCTATTGGGGTTAAATTTGGTTCTTGCTTTTAATAAGTTCATTTTTTTTGATTTAATATTTTTAATTTTTTGTGACAATTCTAAGTAATTTCCTTGGTCAAAAAAAGTAAAGCAATCTGGAAAAAAGTCTTGTTCATACATTTCAAACAAGTTGGTTCTTGATAAAATTATTTTCCCACTATAGTTCAAATGTGTTGCGTATGAAATAGGACCCGATCCTTGCTGACCAACTTCATAATAAGGAAAAACACTAACATCCATAGCGGCAATTAATTCTTTAAAACCATCTTCATCAATAATGTGATTGGTAAAATGAACCCTGTTAGAAATATTTAATTTTATAATTAGATCCATTAAATATATCATATAGGTATTTTGCTCAACATATTGTATATGCTCTACATTTTCAGTAGTAATATTTTTCTTTTCAGTAGTAATATTTCTAATTTTTAAATTACTCACAGGATGGCAATTTGAAGACATCACGAGGTGAAAATTTTCTGGAAGGTGTTTCATGGCCTTTAATATTAGATCTACGCCTTTATATGGACCATAAAAACCATAACAACCAATATAAGTTTTATCTTTACTTAGATTGTGCTTATCAAGAATAATGTTTCTGATTTTATCATTGTTAAATTTTTCTATATCTGAATTATTGGCCGAAACTATTGGATGAAAATAGGAATCTACACCTAAAAAAGCTAACTGTTCAGCACTCTTCTTGTTGTGAACTATAATAGAAATACCATTGCTATGGTTAAATTTGTTTAGCTTGATTTTTCTTAATAAAAAGCATTGCTGCAAAACATAAGGATTATAATCTTTTCTGTTTAATAATTTAAGTCTGAACTTAACCTTGAATAATAAATATTCCAACCAAGAAAAGTTGACTATTTTGCTGTATTCACCACTCAAGCTCAATGAGTGAAATGTTATAGCAATATTAGTATTTTTAATTTTAAGAATTTGTTCCATAAATTTAAATGCCTTGCGAGCTTTTCTATGAAATAGACCTGGTTCAAATTGTACATTGATAAAATCATACAGCTGTATTTTTTTTAAAACATTAGCTTTTACCAAATTGTGAAAATCTGAATGCACTAATCTTTGATCCAATTCTATACATTCAACTTTCTTAAATTTTGTTTTAAAATCTTCGATGAGCTGTCTAGTGTATGAAGCATTACCACAATTATCTTTATATGAAGATATGATACCTAGTGTTTTATTTTTTAAATCTAATAAATTCATTATTAGTATTTGATTGTTAATTTTTAATTAAGAAATTCTATTTCTCTTAAATTTAGTACTCCCTTTAACTTCTGATTGGACATAAGAATGTCTCTAGCTCTACAGCTTTGGTTTACCATGGATGTAGAATTTATATATTTGGAATCCAAATTCAATTTTTTAGCTATTTTTAAAGCTATTTCAAATTTGGACAAAGGAGTGTCGCTTGAAATATTTATAATATCTTGTTTTTTATAACACCTCTCTTCTAAAAGTTTTATTGTAAAGCATGCCGCCGAATTAAACTCAATTACAGACCTGCGGGAATCATAAAACATGTCAATGTTTGATTTATTCTTCAATGACTCAACTATTTTGTCAAAGAAATGTTTTTTTGATGACAAAGAAGGGCCCATTAAAAGTGAATAACGAATAACACTAAATCCATACATTAAAACTATCTGTTCAGCAATAGCTTTTGTTCTGCCATATGTATTTATTGGATTATAAGAGTCGCTCTCGTTAAAAATATAATCATTTACACTCTCCCCATATATACTATCGCCAGAAGAATAGTACAGTGAGTGTATTTTATCTTTAGCTTTGCTTAAAAAATAATCTAATGATGCAACATTAATGTTCCAAGCTTTTTTAGGATTTTTCTCAACCTCATCTGGATAGATAAATGATGAAAGATAAATAAATTTATACTTAATGTCATTCCCCAACTCTTGCTTACAAAAATTATTCACATTAAGAAAATCTGATATATCTAACTTAACCCATCGTACTCTACTGTTACTGCTTTCTACTAGAGATATATTACTATTATAGGTTGCGATAACTTTTTCATCAGTATTATCAATTACATTTTTAATTAGATAAGATCCTAAATATCCACTTGCTCCAATGATTACAAACATTTATTTTCCTTAATGAATTTATCTATATTATGCACTATATAATCTATAGCTTGTTCATTTATATGTTGATGACAACCTAACGCAAAACCATTTTTCATTATATTATTTGATACATCTTGGTTTTTACCCATAATGTGATGATAATTCTGCATTACTGGGTGATTGCCGATATTGCCAGCAATTATTGGCCTGTTTTCAATATTTTTGCTTTTTAAATATGCTGAAATTTCTTTAACGTTAAAAGGACAATTATTTTTGAGGATAATAGCAAAACCAAACCAACTAGAATATCCATCTTTTTGCTCATGCTGAAAATCAAAAATATCGCAATATTTATTTAGTTTTTTTCTATAATAAGCTACATTTTTTCTTCTTTGCTTAACAAAATTAGCAAGTTTTGGTAATTGCACTTGCCCCATGCGACCTTGGCATTCTGTTGGTCTTAGGTTGTAACCTAAATTAACAAAAATAAATCTTGGATCAATATCTGGGTATTTTTTAACATAGTCTTCGTGATTATCAGCTTCTCTTGACCAGCCATGAGCTCTCATAATGCGCATAGTTTCTGTTAAATCAAAATCATCAGTAACACAAATTCCACCTTCCAAGGTTGTTATATGGTGAGAGAAATAAAAACTAAATGTACCAACTCTACCAAAAGAGCCAACTGCTTTATCTTTATAATAAGCCCCCATAGATTCACAAGAATCTTCAATGATTTGTAAGTTATATGTATTAGCTAAAGATATTAAGCCATCCATATCGCATGGATTTCCATAAACATGGACTAGCATTATAGCTTTTGTTTTGTTTGTGATGGCTTCTTCTAATTTATTTAAATCTAGATTAAATGTTTGTGGATCTGCGTCAACGAATACAGGAGTAAGGCCATGTTGAATTAAAGGCCAAACTGTTGTTGACCAAGATAAAGATGGCACAATAACTTCATCTCCTACGTTTAAGTTATTTTTGGTTAATTTATTTGCCAAAGCTGAAACTGCCAATAAATTTGCAGAAGAACCAGAATTATTCATTACTGCATATTTATGACCCATGATCTTAGCATATTGTTCTTCAAATTTTCTGACCTCTTTACCCATAGTAACATGAGTAGTGAGCATTTGGTCAACAAAAGCGTTTATTTCTTCAGCGCCGAAGGTTGGCTCATGGAGTCTAACGATTGGATTTTTTGGATCAAAATTAAAATTGTGATTTTGATCACAATAATCGGTTATGTTCGAAAAAATTAATTCTTTTTTTGTCATTTTTTTATTAAATTTTAATATCTCAATACAATTGTAAACAGTTATTTTTTAATCTCAACAACTTTTAAATAAGCTACCAAATTATAACTACTGCTAAAAAGACAAACCAATAAACCTAAACCCCCTTCTTTATAGCCTTTATTAATGACAAAGGCTTTGAAAAAACGATTTAGAAAACTAAAAAATAATGGCAGCAATTTTCTTTTTTTAATCTTTTTGCTAGAATCAACCAAATCTTTAGCTCTTAAACTAGTATAGCGATTAAAACGATTAATAAGATCTGATATATCATGATCCATATAGTGAATTATTGGTGATTTTAGCATTTTTATCTCTCCTTTCAAATTAGCTATCGGGTGAAGGCTTCTATCTTCAACATATCTCTTATTACCATTGTAATGCATGAATTGCTCATCATGTTTACCCATAACCCTTAACCAACCATATTTAACAAATCTGTTACCAACATAGTTATGCACCAATGTTTTAAAATTACATTTATCGTTGGTTTTAATATTGCTTAATATTTCATTTTTTAGATCTCCTGATATTCTCTCATCAGCATCCAACTCTAACACCCATTTGCCATGACAACTATCAAGAGCAATGTTTCTTCTTTCTCCTTCTATACTCCAAGAACCTTCAATAATATTTTCAGTATGTTTTAAGGCAATTTCTTTTGACTTATCAGTGCATTTATCCAAAACAACCACTAGCTCATCAGCAAATGATAATGTTTTTAAACATTCATCTAAATGATATTCTTCATTATGTGCCACGACTACTGCTGATAGTAGAATTTCTTTTTTACTCACCCCTCTCATCCTCAATCAATTCAAATTGTTTATTATATAAATTGGCATATTCGCCTTTGTGTTTTAGAAGCTCTTTATGAGTGCCTTCCTCTACTATTTTACCATCCATCACCACACAGATCTTATTTGCATGCATTACCGTTGAAAGCCTATGAGCAATAACAATAGTGGTTTTGCCTTTCATTAGTTTGTTAAGAGCATTTTTGATGAGATGTTCAGATATTGGATCAAGAGCAGAAGTTGCTTCATCAAGCAGAAGAATTGGTGAATCATAGAGAATGGCTCTGGCAATAGCAATTCTTTGTCTTTGACCGCCTGAGAGCATGATACCATTTTGCCCTATTTGAGTATGATATTTATCTGGCAGATCTTTGATAAATTCATCAGCTTCAGCTAATTTGGCAGCTTTGATGATTTGCTCTTCTGTAGCATTTTCTTTACCATATCTGATATTTTCTATGATAGTGTCATCAAAGAGCATAACTTCTTGATTAACCACTGACATTGATTGTCTGAGAGAGTTTATAGTAATGTCTTTAAGATCGTGATTGTCGAGGCTTATAGTTCCTGATTTTGGGTCATAGAATCTTAGTATCATGCTCATAATGGTGGATTTTCCTCCGCCAGAAGGGCCAACTAGGGCAATGACTTTACCACTTTCTATGTTTAGGTTTATTCCATTAAGAGCAGTCCTGTCATCCATATAACTAAAATACACATCTTGAAACTTTATATTACCTTTAGGATTTTTGATTATTTTTGCATTTGGCTTATCTTTAATTTTTGGTTTTTGATCAATTGTTTCAAAATATCTTTCTGTTGCTCCAAGACCAAATTGAATGCTGGAGTTCATTCCAGAAACAGACTTTAATGGTTTATAAGCCATCATCATTGCAGTAAAGAAGGAGAAAAAAGCACCGGGTGTCGTTGTTCCATTTAAAACTTGTAGACCGCCATACCAAATTACACAGGCGACACCAATGCCACCAAGCATTTCTACAAAGGGAGATGATATCAATGAGAGCCTAGATACTTTTTTACTCATTTTGATTATACTATCTATTATTCTATTCATTCTGTTAGCTTCAAATGCTTCACAATTATATGATTTAACTAATTTACCATATTGCAAACTATCATCCATTTGAGACATAAATCTTTGATTTATACCTTGGTTAAAAAAAGATAGATTTCTAAGTTTTTTACCAATTTTATAAACTGGGTATACTGCTAAAGGAAAGCCAATAAAAGCAATTAATGCCAATTCCATGCTTTGATAAAACATTACCCCAACTAGAACTACTAGAGTGACCAATTGTTTAAAAAATCCGTTTACAGCAGTAGTTATTCCGCCAACGATCATATTTACCTCCATCATGACTTTTGCTAACATTTCGCCAGAAGAAGAGCGATTAAGATCAGAAATATCAGAATAAATAAAATGGCTATAGAGTTCCTTTCTAAGATCAGCTGTAATGTAAATATTAATGTAGTTCATCAGCAGCATTTGAAAATAAGTAGCCAAAGCTTTAATGACAGTAATGATCATAATGGCCACTGGAATAAGCACTAAAACAGCAGTGTTCTTTTTAACAAAAACTTCATCTAAAGCTGGTTTAACTAAATAAGCATGAGCAGCAGTTGTACCAGCAACTACAAACATTAATAATATTGAGACAGCAAATTTGAATTTATAAGGAAAAACATAGCCCTTAAAAAGTCTTTTGGTTAGATAGAAATTGTTTTTGTAATCTGGGGCTTGAGCCATCTAAAGTGATTTATTTATAATAAAAAATTAGATTTTAAATGAATATTAAAAATTTGCAACTAAGTTTTTATTTTGAATTCATTATCAAATCCTTTTGCTTGCAAAAAATCTTTGATATCATCAAAAGAATTGATTAGATCATGATTAATCAATTTCATCATCATTGCAAAAGAATATCTTAATTTTTCAATTTTAGCTTTTTCTTGCTCAAATTGTGATTCAAATTGATAGAGAGATTCATTTACCTCTTTCATCTGAGGTTTGAATAATTCAAGGTGGTTTTGTAAAGTGGTTTTATCGTTCATTTTTTACCTAATAACGCCAGTTTTGCTTAAGCACAAATCCCCCCAATATCATCTCCTTTAATTTTTCTTAAATGTTTGCCAGTTGTTTTAAAGCAATAAGCAGATAAGCAAGATAAAATATTAACCAGAAAATTAATTGGTGACCTATGTCTTGTATGCTCTAAATTCATTTGGTTTTTAAGGATATTAAGTGATGATTCAATTAATGATCTTTTTCTCAAGAGGATTTTATCGATCATAAGCATAAGACAATTCTTCATATTATTTCTGATTCCATAGATAAACTTAAGCCCCTTTTGATAAAGATTAAGGAATAAATCATGTTTAGTATAGCCCTTATCACCATACATGCTACCAAATAATCCTTTAGCCAGCTCTGCAACTGGGGGTCTATCATCAACATTGCCTTTGGTAATTTTAACTGCCATAATTTGACCTTGATGATTAATAACCATATGTAGTTTAAATCCCAGGAACCATCCATATGATGACTTTCCAATTTCAGCTAATCCTTTGAATACTTTGTTAGAGGAGGTTCTTTTCCGATGACAGATTGCTAATTTGGTTGAATCAATAAAATAAATACCTGTTTTACCTCCTTTTAAAATATGAAGTAAAATTGTGGTTGGAATTAATAATTTAGGCATTATTTGAATAAATCTATTGTAGCTGATTAGATTGGAAAAATAAGTATTGGTATTGAATACCAATACAATAGAGATAGTAATGTTTAAATGTTCTATATCCTGAGAAGTGAAAGCAAATCATAATTGTCATCATCTCACTTAAGCTCATATTTCCTTCTCTATTCCTTTTGTTCTTCATCTTAATTAGACCTTTAGATTGATGTTTTTGATAAATTCTTAGAAAATCATCTATGAAACAAAAAATTGCAGTTATATTATTGATCATGGGCTAGAATTATTTGACATTAATAATAAGCCAAACACTTAAATTAACTATATTCTAGCCTGCTTTATTGCAAGGGGTAATGTTTATGCTTAAGCAAAACTGGCGTTAATAAATATTTAATAATGGCTTTCTAGCCTTACCTTCATGAACGCTTGGAAGAGAGTTGAAGTCAACTTATTTTAAGATAATTTTTTGAATATTTTTAGTTTGGAAATGTCATCTCAAATTCCGTCCACACACCCACCTCAGATCTACAAATAATTTCTCCTTCAAAAGCCCTCATAATTCTTCGACAAAATGGTAAACCAAGTCCTGTTCCATCTTTTTTGCCGGAGGTAAAAAAGCTTTCAAAAATCAGCTCCAATTTATCAGCTTCAATTCCATGGCCATAATCTTTAAAATATAGATAATTGCCGTCAGATTTTACCTCAGTTCTGATCTCAATTTTTGATTTATAATAAAATGAGTTTTTTAGCAGGTTAAAAATAACAAAAATCATCATATTTTCATCGCCCTTAAAAATGAAGTCATTGTCTAAATCTAAGTTGACCAAAACCTTCTCATCCTCGTTTTTATAAGAATATTGCTTGATTGCCTTTTTAACAGTATCAGAAATTGATAAATCGGTAAAATTACTCTTATCAATCTCCCCCTCCCTGATGTTAGCTAAAATCATATCAATCATTGCCAAACCCTGATTCGAACTATCAGCGATTAAATCAACATATTCTATTAATTCTTGAAGGTTAGTTTTCATTAAATCGCAACATCCTTTAATACCAGCAAGAGGATTTCTTGTTTCATGAGCAATTGAACCTGCTAAACTTTTAACCTGGTCAATTTTTGCCAGATTTTTATCTATTATATTTTTAAACATTATTAGAAAATTAAGATTGTGAAATTAAATGATTATAATAAAATAATCGAAAGTACTAATATTAGTTTTAATACTAATAAACTGTATAGTAATATTAAAGAACTGACTTATCAAGTTAATAACGCATGAATATCATCATTAATTATAAACAATGTAAAGCTGCCAGAATGCTTCTGGACTGGAATCAGGAGGAATTGTGTAAAAGAGCTGGAATTGCTAAAGCTACAGTAGGAGATTTTGAAAGAGGTGCTAGAAATTTAAGAATTGAGACGATGCAGAAGGTTGTTGGCGTATTTGAAGATAATGGCATTAGATTTGAGAGTGATAAGGGAAGGATTTTGGTTGAGCTAGTTGAAAATAGCTAAAATCATTTTATTATTCCAAGAAATAAAATTATAAAACTTTTATGAAAAATAAACTCATAGCATTCGAAAATAAAAAAATCCGCAGAATCTGGCATGAAGATCAATGGTGGTT
>Ga0228631_1000445_pt1 | contig 24029 bp, 23 predicted proteins | sample 39DmetaG_FD_183049 | JGI IMG/M metagenome (GOLD analysis project Ga0228631, IMG submission 183049) | Seawater microbial communities from Monterey Bay, California, United States - 39D | ecosystem: Environmental > Aquatic > Marine > Coastal | place: USA: California | collected 2016-09-28
ACTTATTCTTCTGATAAATTAGCAGAATATTGGAATAAAATCGGTTCCACAAAAGACGTCGAAGATAAAATTCATGAAATATTAGATGAAATGTTTCCTAATAAAAATATACCCAGACCTAATTGGATAACAATACATTATTGGAAAAAAGCAGTCCACTACTGGAATGTGGGACATGATCCAAAAAAAGTAGAAACTATTTTAAATAAATTCGATAATATTCATATCTTAGGAGAAGCATTTAGTTATCGCCAAGCTTGGATGGAAGGAGGTCTTCAAATGGCACAAGAAATTATTAATAAAGATATTAAATTATCTAAAACTTCTCTTGGTAAAACCCCTTTAAAAACCAAAGGTGTAAAACAAGAATACGATGATCTTCCTATTATTACTAAAAAAGAGTTAAAAAAACACAACACAAAGGATAGTATTTGGTCATCTATAAAAGATCCTAATACAAAAATAACATTCGTTTATGACTTTACTAAATGGGCTTTAGAACATCCTGGTGGCTCAGCACACATAGTTTCAATAGCTGGTAAGGACGCAACAAAAAAATTTTATCAGCAAAAAGCACATCCTATTGAAAAAATTGAAAATTTTATATTTCCTAAGTATCGTATAGGTATTCTCGAGTAAATTAGTATTTTTTTAATCACCGATTTTGATTAAAAACATAGTATATTGTATAATGCCTCTTACAATTAAATGTGTAAAACAGACTACCAAAAAATATACATCCCCTAAAAGAAAATCCCCTCCCTATCCAGCTAATGAATGTTGCGGTGAAACATACGAAGGAAATGATGGTAATACATACGAGTCGATTGCGAATAAAAAAGGAGTATGCCAATGGAAAAAAATATCATCAAAATCTAGAAAAGAACATGTTAAAGATACTAAAGAAAAGGATAGTAAAAAATGTGTCAAACAAACCGCTAAAAAATACAGTTCACCTAAAAGAAAATCCCCTCCTTATTCCGCGAATGAATGCTGTGGAAAAGAATTAATGGGTAATAACGAGAAAATGTGGAAATCAATAAGAAATAAAAAAGGAGTTTGCCAATGGAAACAAGTTAAATCACCCGCGGGTAAAGAAGAAACTAGAAAAAGTAAATGCACTAAGAGAAATCCTGCTCCACCATGCAAAGACGGATTTGAAGTTTTAGAAAAAAAAGGGAAAACATGTTGTTACAAAAAGAAAAGATCTCCTTCTAATAAACCTAAAGAGACTAACTCTACCCAAAAAGAAGCTAATGTAGTTGCTCAGTTGAAATATGATCTTATCGCATCACGCGAATATGAATGGGCAATGGATATTATTAAAACTATAGCAATCTTCAAAAAAAATGAACGTCACTTTGATATTTTTACACCTATAAAAGATTGGAAAGATGGTGATGTAATACAATATAATTACTTCACCCCTGGAGTGTATGGCTCGTTTATTAGTAAAACAAAAATTATTCCAGCATTTGGCGAAGATTATTTACAGGTTCCAGAAGAAATTACTAAGTATACTGATGATATGATGTCCATGTATAAAAATTTAATAAATAATTATACTGTAGGTCACACTATCTACTTATCTAATAAAGATGCTATTCTCAAAAAATTTTTAAAGCCTTCTATACTAAAAAAAGTAAATCAAATTAAATCTAAACGCCCAATTTTCAGTCTATCGTTCGACAAATTAGCTGATGAAAATACGATATATTTAGAAGTAAGCTTTCCTCCTAAATCAAAAAAAGGTTGGTCTAAAAATTACAGAATAACAAGAGTTGTAGGAGAAATAAAAATAAATAAACAAGGTAAATTAGGTAAAGGAAAAATAGAAGACGAAAAAGACCTTGTTGACTATATTGAAAGCAGCATTGGTAAAAAAATGTAAGTATTTATTAGTGTCATAAGTAAAACTATTAACTAACAGAAGATTTTAAATTTTCTGGAGTTAACAAATTTGATGAATTGATTTTTAAAACTATACCAGGTTTATCAGTATTAGTAATATCTGAAATATTAGTTTCAATTAAGCATTTCAATTTAAAATCATCGCTATTTAAACTTTTATTAATTTTTATATCTGATTTAACAGATGTTGGTGAAAAAGAGGCATTATCTTTTAATTCTAATAATTTATTGATAGCCGTAGAATATTCAGCAATATCTTCATTAAGTTTTGTGCGCATTTCTTCAAATTCGATTGATTCTTTTATTGATTCAAAGAAATTATACTCTGTATAGTCTATATTTCGCATTTCATGAATAGATATATTATGTTGTAATTTAATATCTTCTTCCGGACTATTTTTTCCATTCATAGTTTGACATCCAACAGAGCTAATTATAAATTCTGTCATATTGCTTACAATATTCGACTTAGTAATATCTAAAAAATATTTTAACTTTTCTTTATAAATTTTGGTTAGAGAAGCTATTATAGAATTATTAATATCTCTAAATCTAATTATATTAAGTTCGGTATTACTATATGAATCGTTTTCGTCCTGTTCATGCTGAGCATTGGCATAAGCTTCGTCATATGGCTGAAAATTAGGCATACCCCCAAACATATCGGAAACGGGTTCCTTTTTACATTTAGCTACCTCAGTGTCAACAGACATACCCCCAAACATACTTCCGCCGGCGTCTTGTTTACATTTAGCTACCTCAATATCATTGATAATTAATTTAAATTCAGATAACCATTTTTCATTAGGCCATACGTATTTATCAATACTATTATTAATATGTTCTAAGAATAATTTAAAATCATTGAAATCTGTGTATTCAAAAGAATAAGTTGTATCTTTAATATAATTAATTAACTCGGGAATTACTGTATTAATATAATAGATTGTAAATTTTGTCTTATTAATTAAAGACGGATTAATTCCTAAGTTATTAATCTCTTTTTTACAATTATTAATATTGTTTTCAAGACGAGAAATCGTAGTGGGAATCCATTGATTATCAATAAAGTTTTTGTAAAATACATTTAAATTATTTATCAAGTTAGTTACACCTAACATACTTTTTATTTCATCTTTCTTATCATGACTATCAGGTATCTTTTCCAAAACATTTTTATTAAACCATTGGTCAGAAAATCTATCATTTTCTACCAGACTTTTATTATTAGTATGAGACCTATTAATTATAACAGAACAAGCAAGATATTCGCTTGTATCAATTTCATCTGATTCATTTAAAATCCTTGCTAAAATATTTTCACCTATATCTTCTTCAATTACCTTATCAGCCATTGTAAATACCAATATTGTATTTTTTTTCATGTTATGTTTTTCAATTAGCGCAATAGGATCATATGAAGATAAATGTGTTACATTAGAAGGAATTACGCATAGAATGATATTGTTGTCTTTTAAATGACTTTCAGTTAGAGATATACTTGATTTTTTAAAATTAGGGGGATGAGAACAAAGTCCTGGAAAATCAATAAATTCAAAATCAATCAAATTCTTTCCAGAAATACATACATCAATTGGTTGATTAACTATAGTTTTATTCTTCAAAAACTCGTCCTCAATAGTTTTTCTAATATCATCTTTATTAATAGAAAACTTATTTAGTGTATAATTTTCTACATCATTGTTTTTTAGTGTCAAATGTATAGGTTGTTTGGTGCATAGTGTCTTATTACGGGGAAAAATTGGAGTTTTAGTTATGTTTTCCAACAAAGATGATTTACCAGCACTTGTATTACCTATAACACAAATTTTAGGAATCTGAAACTGGTCATCGATATTTTGTTTAAAAATGCCTTTAAAAATATGAGTAAAAGATGAAAAATACTCATTAGAATCGATATTTACACCAGATACACCATCATTAAATTTATCACTTACTACTATTCCTGATTTGTTCCAGAATGATGCGATACCGCTCATAGTTTAATTGTAATAAAAAAGTTTAATTATTATTACATATCAAATTTTAAAATTTGAATAAGATTCGTATCATATTATGTAAAGATTGGTCCAAAAATTACAGAATAACAAGAGTTGTAGGAGAAATAAAAATAAATAAACAAGGTATATTAGGTAAAGGAAAAATAGAAGATGAAAAAGACCTTGTTGACTATATTGAAAGTAGCATTGGTAAAAAAATTTAAATTTAAGACTTAATTCTAAATTTCAATATTATTATATATTAAATGTATAACAATATTGTTGATCCAAATACAAACACTGTATATGATGTAAATAGTGATAAAGGAAAGCAAATCATTAATAATTACGTTAATCAAGTAGGTGGAAAAAAAGCTCCCAAGAGAAAAAGTAAAAGAAGAAGTTCAAAAAAGAGTCCTGTATGTAAAAGATTTGAAAATATGAAAAAGACCACTCATAAAAATGTATATGCTCCCGATAAATATTTCGAAGGATTATCCTGCAGAGCTAAAGAACAAAGACTCAAAACTATTAAAAAATATAGATACTCTAAAAAAAATCCTACATTTGCTACTGATTTCGATAAAAAAGGAGAACGTATAAAGACTAAACTATCAGGTTACACTAAACAATTCCAAAAAATAGCTCCAGGAGTTACCTCATTGGAAGATATTTCGAAATTGACAGGTGTTCCCAAAAAAATATTAGACAAAGTCAATAGCAAAGGGATGGGTGCTTGGAGAAGTGGTCATCGTCCTGGCGCTAATAGACAACAATGGGGATTTGCCAGAGTTTATTCATTTTTAGTAAAAGGAAAGGCATTCTACACAGCGGATAGTCATCTTGCTGTAGAAGCTCTTAAAATTCCTAAAGCAAGAAAATGGTTTGATTCAATAGAAGGCTTATGTGACCAGGATAAATATAAAGATGAACGTTGGTGCTCTTAATCTGTAGAAACTTCTAAATTTTTTAATAAGTTATTTCTGGCTCTTTCATAACAAGGATTATAATTTACATCTCGCCAAAATCGATGTATTCTTCTTGCTGCTATGTATTGATTACGATTTTTATCCAACCAGTGATTCAACATTTTATTTGTTAAATTACTAGTAATATTCTTTAAATTCCAAGGAAATTCAGGATTATCTTTTATAATTTGCAATGTAATATTAGGATTGACTGGTAAATACGACCAGTCCCAATTCCAATTAGGATGACGCTTAACTATATCAATATTAATATTTTTATTTTTTGAAATCCACCACCAATTCCACCTTTTCAATGGATATTTTTCTATTATTTCTTCACTTATATCATCTCTTAATGAAAGATAATACCAGAATCCCCATTGTGTTTTTCCAAGATTTTCCAAAAGATTTATTAGACTCTCTAAAGGCAAATTCTCGTTTTTAACAATAGCATTCCAATTGAAATTACAATCTTTAAATTTGGTAATAAATGCCATGGTTAAATCTTTTCTTTTTGATATTTCCCAAGAATGCCATTTAGGACGCGTCGAAGAACCAGCAGCATCTAATCTTAGATCAGATATGAAATCTAATGAAATATCTTCATGAGAAGACAATAGTTTCCAATCAAGATTTTTATAACAGTATTTCCTAACAAAATCTTCGCTAATTGTAATAGACCTATTTTGAGTTAGTGAAAACCAACAGTAAGATTTATCTGGGTATTTATCTACAAAGTTATTATCAATTATATTATTTTTCGAAATAGCTTTCCAATCCCAACTTTTATCAACGTGTTTTTTTAAAAAATCAAGTGTTAAATTAGGACTAAAAGATACGGTTTTCCAACACCAATCTCTATTCATATTAGATTCATTTAAATTATTTTCTATAAAATCTAAAGATAATACGCCTGCCATCAAAAGATGCCTTAAATGTATTCTTACTTCATCTGTGTACTCTAGACTATCGCTCTTACTAATAGTTAACAACAAATCTATAGCAAAATCATCTTTAAGATTAGTGTAATTTTTATACATTATTAATAACTACTATATTAGGTTTAGATAGTTTTGATTAGTAATAGTATAAAGATATTTTGATGATAATATTTAATGAAGTTAAGAAGCGGCTTCACCTATTCATTTTCTGAAAAAGATAATAATACTAAATATTCAAGCAAAACAGTTATTGCTGTGTGTTATAAAGACTATAAAGCAAATCCCGCTTCTCCAAAAAAAATAATAGCAAGAAGGAGACCAGTTGCTAAATCTAAAAAACCAACAACTGAAAAACCAATAACTGAAAAACCAGTTATTAACATTAAAAAAAATATTAATTGCGCTATATGTCAAGAAGCAATCAAGACAGGTGATACAATTTGCTCCTGTAGTGTTAAAAATATAAATAAACATTGTTTTCATAGAAAATGTTTAGGATTATGGTTTAAAGAACTTCGTATGGCTGGTAAGGGCAGGTCATGTCCATATTGTGGGGTATCTATACGTTCTGGTATAAAATATGTTAAAATCAAATAAAATTGATATTAATTTAAATATATATTTGAATTATATATTACCAATGAAAAGAGACACAAAAGGAGTCATACATTTCGAGGACTTTCCTGAATTTAAACCTAATTTAACACCAAGAGAAATGTTTGAGAAAGGCAGTTTTGGAGGAACATACTGGAGACCTATATATTCAGAAATAGTTAATAAAGATTTGAAAAATCAACATCGCAGTAAAAAATGGGATGTTAATAAAATATTTGAAGGACTTGATGATAGTATTCTAACCAAATCAAAATATAGTAATAAGATTAATAAATATAAAGTTAAAGTGGGACAATCACTAGAAGAATGGGAAAAGGATAGGAAAGGAGGTTCATGGATACAAGAAGATGATCCATATGGTTGGGTGCAATGGTATTGTAGATTTTACAACGGAAGAAGACTTAAAAATGGAGAAGACGAAAGACAAATATCAAGATGGGCTGGAATAGCAAGCGAACGTGGAAGATTCCGAAGATGGCTTGTAACTCTAATATTGAAAAAAAATTCTGAATGGGACGATTCTAAGGTTTCTCCTGCTATAAGACAAACATTGCAACATTGGGCATATGAACTAACAAAAGAAGATTATGAAAAAGACGTTAAACGAAGAGAAGAAGAATAATTAGTTAAAACCAAATTACAATTTATTACATAGTAATGAACTGTAATATCTGTATGGAAGAAATAAAAAATGAGTTTGTCTTAACAAACTGTAATTGTTCAGATATAGTTTATCACAAAAAATGTTTAGACAAATGGTTCAATATTTCCAAAACTTGTCCCTTTTGTAAAAAGGAATATATTATGTCACCTTATGAAGCTAAGAATGAGAAATCTTTACTTGAAAAGTCCCTATTTTTAGATTCAATTAATCGATTTCCCTCTCATGATTTAGATAATAACTTATTGAATACCACATATGATAGTTATAGATTAATCCTTTAAAAAAATTTGAATTTTATTTTATTTAAAGACAAATTGTAATCATTTTTCTATGTCAGAAAATAAACCTATTCAGTTGGGACTATGTTGTCTCAATATGACTTTACGTAATAAAAGACCAACCATATTTGCATCGAGAAGCTGTACAATGGGGACAATCGCAAAAAGTGGTTTAAAAATTGCTGTCGATAAAGCACGCATGAATCTTGATGATATTCTAACATTGATGCATTGGAACGAAGCAAATGGTATTAAGGTATTTCGTCTTACTAGCAATATATTTGCTCATCTTTCTAATCCTAAAATTGGTCCTTATAGCATCGATTTTGCCAAACCTAAATTCAAAGAAATTGGAGAACTTGCTAAGAAATACAATCAACGGCTTACATTTCATCCTGGTCAATATGATGTTCTGGGAACTCCTGACCCTCGAGTATTGAAAAATACACTACTTGATCTTAAAGTTCATGCTGATATTCTTGATTTGATAGGCTGTAACCAAGATTCGGTAATGGTTATTCACGGGGGAGGATTTTATGGTGACAAACCAGCAACAATTGAGCGATGGGTCAAAAACTATAAAGAGGCGGACCCTGTTATTTCAAGAAGACTTGTCCTAGAAAACTGTGAAAAGTGTTTTAGTATAAAAGATTGTCTTATCATTTCAGAGAAATCAGGCGTCCCTGTAGTATTTGATACCCACCATTTTGAATGCTATAAGAAACTTCATCCAGATGAAGAATTTGAACCACCAGAGTATTATATACCATTGATTCTTGAAACGTGGCAAAAGCGTGGTATCAAACCAAAGTTTCACGTATCAGAACAAGGATCAGGTCGCGTGGGTCATCACTCTGATTACATTGAAACTATCCCTAATTATCTTCTTGAAATTCCTGAAAAATATGGTGTACACATTGACATCATGATTGAAGCAAAGAAAAAAGAGCTTGCTATTCAAAAACTATATGAAAAGTATCCCCATCTGGATTGTAGGATAACAGAACCAGTTCCTGAAAAAAAAGATTTGAAAATTAAAATTAAACTTAGTATTACTCAATAAAATTTTAAGCTTCTTCTTTATGCTTTATCTTTTTATCTTTTTCTCCTTTATCTTTTTTTAGTTTACTATTAATGTAAGATACCAATCTATGATCGTCAGAGTCCATTTTATCACGATGACCACAACTAAGACATTTTGTTTTAATACCTTTTCCATTTATTTTATATTTTGGAATCTCAGGAAGACCACAATTTTTACATATTACAAATAGTTCAATATAATTTCTGAGACTTTTATGCATATCATCCTTTCTAATATGACCATTAATTATAGCAGCATTGTCAACATAGTTTGTAGAAGTAGACAGATCTATACCTAAAAATCTTGTTAGTTCGTCTGGTGTTCTATGAAGTTGTTGTGAAATTTCATCTATATTAACGAACCTTGTTTTCTTTCCATTGCCTTTTCCTTCATATTTTAATATTTCAAGGTCGCATTTATATCTATAACTTGGATCTATCACATCTTTTAATCCACAAATATTTACCTTTGTTGAAAACATGATATTTAAATCAGGTGTTGTAATCAAATCCATTCTTAATTATTATCATATGTTAATAATTAAAAATTCTGTCAAATTTTTTTATTAGTCGTCCTTTTTATTAGCACTTCCAGATTCAGTATTATCATGACTTTGACTTTCTTCTACTGTGGCTGAATCATTTGTAGTATCCTGATTAGATTGGTCTGTATCAGTATTTTTTTCATTTTCAGATTCATAAAGCTCATCAACACCTCTGTCTTTCAATTCATCTCTAATAACATCACTGGTTGAATATTTTTTAACATAATTAAGACAAAATTTATACACTTTACTAGCACATTGTGTTAGGTTGTATCTATCTTCTAAATAAACATAGGAATGAAGTGGAGCAATCAATAGTAATTCGTATTTCATTTCCAATAAATCTTTGTGCTGCTTACTCTCATATCTTTTATTTCCCATAATAAATAAACCAACACTAATCGGAATAATCAGAACATTAAAACACCAAAAGCTCCAATTATTCCAGAAAAATGGCCTTATAACACATCCTAAATAAATTGAACCAAGAAATGTTATCATTTTCTTTCCAAGTTGTTGACTTACGTTATTGTAAAGCACCATATACATTCCAATAAAAAATAAACTTAAATTAGAAAGAATAAAAAAAGGCACTTGAGACAGTAAATTAAAAATACTGTAGAGTGAAAAAACTACAGAATAAGCATTAATTTCGCGATTAATGTTGTTCGTAAAAAAGGAATTATACTCGTTAAACAATGATACGGTATTATTTTTATGATTGTCGTCCTGAAAGTTATCGATATTTAAAGTTTTTTTTAGATCTAAGGTATGATTATTAGTAACTTTGTCTGTCATAATTTAATAAATATTATACAAATATCTTTAATACTTTATTTATTTTATAACTACTTAAACAAAATAAAGTTATATTACCTAATGGAATATTATAACGTTTTAGGAGTAAGTAAAGACAGTAATGAAAAAGATATAAAAAAGGCATATCGTAAATTATCATTGAAGTGGCATCCTGACAAAAATAGTAATAGCGATGAATCAAAAGCGAAATTTCAAGAGATAGGAGAAGCATATGGAGTATTAAGTGATCCAGAAAAAAAACAAATTTATGATAAATATGGTAAACAAGGTCTTGAAAATGCGCAAAACGGCGGATCCGGCGTAAATCCTAATGATATTTTCTCACAATTCTTTGGAGGCGGTGGTCCATTTGGTGGAGGAGGAGGTCCTTTTGGCGGAATGCCTTTCGGCGGCGGAGGCTTTGCGCAACAAGGTAGACCACATCATAGTCATATAGGCCAAGATAAAAAGGTAGAAATAGGTATAACTATACCTGAAATGATGAATGGGTGTGTTAAAAAATTAAATTTAACACGTAAAGTATTTTGTAAAAAATGTGATGGACGCGGAGTTAAAGAAGGAGCGCGAGATTCAACTTGTCGTAAATGTCAAGGCAGTGGAATATGTTCTGTTATTAGACAAATAGGTCCTATGCGAATGCAACAACAATTTACCTGTGATGTTTGTAATGGAACAGGACAGACAATAAAATCCCAAGATAGATGTGCCGGCTGTAAAGGACAAAAAATTATTACTGAAAGTGAAATTATTAAAATTACAATAGAAAAAGGTAGTAAAGAAGGTGAATATGTTCAGTTGGTAGAAAAGGCAGATGTCACTGAAAATTGTTCACGAGCAGGTGATTTATTTTTAATATTCAGAGAACGTCAAAATAATAATATGTCTAGACAAAATGATGATTTAATAGTGAAACAACCTATTTTACTAAGTGAAGCATTAGCTGGTCTGTCACTTATATTCGACCATCCAACAGGTGAAAAAATTATTATAGAATACAATGAAATAATAAGACAAAAATCAAGATTCAAGGTCGAAGGCAAAGGTTTCTTTAATAAAATGAGAAATAGATATGGTGATTTAATATTTTTATTTGAAATAGTTTTTCCTAATAATTTGGATAATCAAAGAAAAGAATTAATTAAGAAGATTTTACCTAAAAGAAAAAAAGAAGATGATAGTAATTTAGAATGCTATCAACTTGAAAAAACAAATATTGATATAAACCCTCCTAATATGAAAGAGGAATATGAGGATATTAATCAAAATGAATGTGTTCAACAATAGTCCTAATCAGTTTTATATTGATAATTGTCCCAATCTGTGGTTTCATCGCCAGAGTGTATTGCTTCATAACTGCTAAGCAATGGGTGAAATTTTTTAATATCTGTTTCTATAAGACTTTCCAATAATTTACTATCAGGTAAACATATTTTTTCAATTAGTCCAAGTTTATCATAATAGTTGTTCATATTTTCCTCATGATTAATAACGGTTTGATTAGAAGATGACATTTTTTATATTTCTAACATATAAAAAATATTATCAAATTTAACTTAATCCAGCTAAAAACTGACCTAATAATTCTTCTGGTAAAATATCAATTGGTAGTGGTATACTATCATTAATCGAAATACCTGATCTATTTAGAGAATGATTTACACTAAAAGGAGCTCTCATATCAGCGCCAAACATAGATACATCTGGATTATTAGATAAAAATGCTACTATTCGATTAACATGGTTAATACCGGCGTATACAATAGTTCTCTTGGAACTACTTACCAGAAGGTTATTTATAAGATTAATATCAAATATCATACTTCCAAAGGTCTGTAGATTTTGTATCATAGTTAAAAAAATCATTATAAAAATTTCACCATTAGTCTGTTCTCTGATTATGTTTTCTTCAAAAAACTTAGAATTAGTTCTGCTGTTTTTAACCATAGTAAGTATTAATTTAGCTTGTTCACTTAATGCTCCTTCAAAAGCAGGATATATTTTTTTGTATGAGCTTTTATTAAATAATTCTCTAATGTCATCAGACTTTAAAATCTTTAATCCTCCTAATAAAGATGGTAAAATCTTAAGTATATCGGGAGTTAATACTGGTTTACCACTTTTTAAAACATCTGTAAGTTTTACTTGAAATTGATGTGTTTGATATCTAGATAACATTCCCATTCTTAATCTATTATCCGCACACACTAATTTTCTGTAATCATTAGAAAAAAGATTTAAAAAAATAGTTTCGCTTCCACCGTAACTTAACATATAATCAATCTTCTGGGGATCTAAATTATCAAAATTACATAGTAAATCACTATGTTCAACTAAAACATCTGGGTTTTTTTCTTTGATTACTTCTAACATTTCAAGATATGAATTAGGAGAAGGCAGCGGTTTATTATGAATTTCTCCTATTAATTCGATAGTTCTATCTCCGCGAGTTATAATATGATGATCAAGGCAGTCTTTTAAATTTATATCTTTAAATATACTATTCATTATTATATTCAGAGATTTTAATAATCATATTAGATTTAATTATTCAACATGTATTCGTCCCAAGATTTGTAATCCACACCATTTTTAATGTAATCTCGTAAACTCGCAACAAATAGTCTGGCGCACTTGATGTTTGTAATTAAAGGAACATTACTATCAATACTTTTGCGTCTTAAAAGATAGCCTGTGGAATCATTATTACTACTATATAAATTACTTGGAACATTTACTACCATATCAATATCTCCTCTCTCTATTTTAGGTAATATTTCAAGTATATTAAGACACTTGATCTGAATATTCTCTTGTTTATAAAAACAGTATGTTCCTTCAGTGCCGTACAGATTAAAACCCAGGTTCCTCAAGATTTTAGCAGAGTTAATAAATTCATATTTGAATTTAGTGTCTCCGATAGATATTAAAATATTCTTCTTAGGGAGTTTGAAACCAGAAGCCATTAAAGCTTTAATATAAGTTTCTTTTACGTCATATCCAAATGCAGCTACTTCTCCTGTAGAAGCCATTTCAACTCCAAGAATCGGGTCTACATTAGGTAACCTTGAAAAAGAAAACACAGGAACTTTAACAGCTACATACTCTAACTCATCAAACTTAAGATTTGTTATAGTATAATTCTTTTTAAGCATAATATTCGTAGCAAGTTCGATAAAATTAATATCGTATGTCTTAGATACAAATGGGAAGCTTCGCGATGCCCTAAGATTACATTCAATAACTTTAATCTCATTATCTTTCGATATAAATTGCATGTTAAATGGTCCTGAAATCTCTAAATTTTCTGCGATTTGTCGGGTAACCTTTTTAATACGCTTAATTGTCTCTAAATATAACTTATGAGCAGGAAGAATTAATGTAGCATCACCAGAATGAACTCCTGCGTTCTCAACATGTTCTGATATAGCATAGTTAATTAATTTACCCTTGTCAGCTACAGCATCAATTTCAATTTCTTTAGCATCAGCAATAAATTTAGATATAACAACAGGACTGTCTTTTGATACTTTAGTTGCCAATTTAAGATAATTAACAAGCTGATGTTCATTTTCGGCTACTTTCATAGCAGCACCACTAAGAACATAAGAAGGCCTAATTAAGACGGGATAGTTGACTGATTCACAAAATTCAAGTGCTTCATCAAGTTGCGTCAATTCTTTCCATTTAGGTTGATCAACTTTCAGTGTATCAAGAAGCTGTGAGAATTTGTGTCTATCTTCTGCTCTATCTATATTTGTAGGTGATGTCCCCAAAATATTAACATGATTCGCATGTAAATCCATAGCAATATTATTAGGAGTTTGTCCTCCTACAGACATGATAATACCTTTTGATTTTTCTAATTTATAAATATCAGATACTACTTCAGATGATAGTTCTTCAAAATATAGTCTGTCTGATACGTCATAATCTGTGCTAACTGTCTCAGGATTATAATTAATCACAATTGAATATTCTTTAGCTTTTTTAATAGTATTAATACAACTTACAGCACACCAATCAAATTCAACACTACTTCCGATTCTATAGCATCCACACCCCAAAACAATAACACCGTTTTTATCAAAAACTACATCATGTTCGTCTCCATTATATGTCAAATATAAATAGTTGGTTTCAGCAGGGAATTCTCCACCCGTTGTATCAATTTGTTTAACCCAAGGCATAATGTTGTGTCTTACTCTACACATTCTAATATCTCTTTCAGTAGAATTGGTAAGATGTCCAACAAATTTATCAGAAAATCCTAGTTGTTTTGATTTAACTAATACATCTAGAAAGTCGGGATAGGTATGTTCTTTAATAGTAGCCTTATATTTGTGAATATTGTAAAGTTTGTGTAGGAACCATCTATCAATTTTGGTAAGATCAAATACATCATCTACTGTATATCCCTCGTCGAACGCTTTGGCAATTATTTGTATTCTATTATTACTAGGATTAGTAAGTTCGTCATTAATATCAACTTCTTCATCCTCATTATATGAAAATCCCAAAGATGAATCATCAATCATTCGTATAGCTTTTTGTATAGTTTCCTCAAAGTTTCTTCCTATAGCCATAACTTCACCAACACTCTTCATGGAACTATCAAGATGCTTTTTAACATGCTTAAATTTCTTGAATTCCCAACGAGGCATCTTAACCACAATGTAATCAAGACTAGGTTCGTAACAAGCAGTAGTTTTCTTTGTTACCTTATTTCTAAGATCAATTAAATCTTTGCCCAATAGAATCTTTGCTGCTACATATGCTAAAGGATATCCTGTAGCTTTTGAAGCAAGAGCAGAACTTCTTGAAAGTCTTGGATTAAGTTCAATAATAATGTAATCATTAGAGTTTGGATCAAGAGCAAACTGAACATTACATTCTCCTACTATATTCAATTTTTTAGCAATCTTAATAGCACTGTTTCTTAGTCGATAATAATCACTATTGGAAAGAGTTTGAGAAGGAGCAACTACAATAGAATCGCCTGTATGAACACCAAGAGGATCAAAATTTTCCATATTACATACGGCAATGCAGTTGTCTGAATAGTCTCTTACAATCTCGTATTCAACTTCTTTCCACCCTTTTACAGATTGTTCAACTAAAACGTTATCAGAGTGTTTTAGTAATTCAGTAAGTCTATCCTGTAGTTCTACCTTATTATTTAAGAAACATGAGCCTAATCCACCCAACGCAAATCCGTTCCTAAGAATCATAGGAAAGCCTATTTCTTTAACAGCTGTATCAATATCAGCTGTTGACCTGACTAAAAATCGCTTAGCAACCGGTTCTCCTATTTCTTCCATAAGAGAAGCGAACTTGTTTCTATCTTCACTTACCACAATTGAATCTACACTTGTCCCCAATATTTTAACATTATATTTATTAAAAACTCCGGAGTCGTGTAATTCAATGGCACAATTTAGCGCGGTTTGTCCTCCAAAATTAATCATAATTGAATCAGGTTTTTCTTTTTCAATAACTTCTGTTACGCTCTTTTTATCAACTGATAAATAATATATTTTGTCAGCCATATTTTTTGATGTTTGAACAGTGGCAATATTGGGATTCATTAAAATTACTTCAACATTCTCTTCTTTTAATGCCTTAATAGCTTGAGAACCTGAGTAATCAAATTCTCCGGCTTGTCCAATAGAAAGACCTCCAGAACCAAGTAATAAGACCTTACTTATATCTCTGTTTCTGATTTGGTAATAATAACTAAAGCTTTTATCAATCTTATTATGATTTTCAAGTAGTTTAACCCTGTCTATAAATTGGTCAAATAAAAAACTTGTATCAGTTGGTCCCCCGCATGCTTCTGGATGAAATTGAACTCCAATAAACGGTTTTGTTTCATGAATTATACCTTCATTACTCATATCATTGGCATTAATAAAGTAAGGAGTCCAACCATCTTTAAGAGTATCCATATCAATAGCATATCCGTGATTTTGTGGAGTTATGTAACATTTCTTTGTTTTTAAATCAATTACAGGTTGATTTACACTTCTATTCCCATATTTAAGTTTTATTGTTTCGCATCCACTGGCAAGACCCAATAATTGACTTCCTAAACAAATACCAAAAATGGGTTTGTTTTTGTCAAATTGTTCTTTAATTGTATCAATTGTTATCTGACAATCTTTTGGGTCTCCGGGACCATTACTTATAAACAGACCATCATATTCTTCTTCTATTTTATAATTATAGGGAACAACTTTGAGATGTATCTCTTTATAAGACAACAACTTTCTGATAATGTTATTTTTAATACCACAATCGATTGCTATTATTTTATATTTTCCATCCGTATTATATTCTTTTACATCATTTCTAGATACAAGTGATACCAAGTCATTATTAGGTATAGTTAACATAGGTCTTTCTTCGTCAAATATTATTTTTGCTTTCATTGTTCCTCTATCTCTAATAATTTTGGTAAGCTTTCTTGTATCAATGCCATGTAAGCCAGGTATTGATGATTCAGACATCCAGGTAGAAAGAGTTTTATTTGAATTCCAATGACTATGATTATCACAATAATCAGAAATAATTAATCCACTTATTTGAATTTTATCAGATTCAAAATAATCAAGTAAATTAGTTACAGCATTAATCTGTTGAGGGGGAACACCATAATTACCAATACTTGGATAAGTTAAAACTAAAATCTGATTCTTGTAAGATGGATCTGTTAATGATTCAGGATAGCCAACCATAATTGTATTAAATACGATTTCACCTTCTATATTTGTATCCTTTCCAAATAAAAAACCATCAAAAACTTGTCCATCTTCGAGTATTAATTTACCTTTCATTTAAAATAAAACTAAACATATATGTTTAAATATTTATATATAACATATGAGTAATTGTAAAAATGCTTGTGTAAAAGAAAAACTATTTGTAAAAAATTTACTAAAAAATAAAACATTAGTTAAAATCGTTAAAGATGATTTTACAGAATTACTTAAAAGAATGAAAAAAATAGGTATAAAATTAGATACTATATTGTCTCCTCTTGCAGATAATACAGGTAATATAGGAACAAGTAAAACATCTCCTCATAGTAAAACTACTCTTATTAAACATTTACTATCTGATAAAGCTACTATTCGTGAAAAATCACATTCTATAACTAATGCTATGTGGAATCCCAGCGCAAAAAAACCTAATTTTGAAAATTTTAAGATAATTTATAAATACATCATGAAGAACAGGAGAAAAGAAAATTTTAAAGGTTTTTACAAAGCTATACAGGTTATAACAAAACATAAAAATCCTGAAATTTTAGATCCTAATGATAAATTTATTGCTTCATTGTGGCATCCTACAGGCGGAGGTGGCACTAATTGTAACACAGCAGATAGAGGGTCAATGCCAGGTATAACACTTTTTCCAGGATACCTTCTGAGATCTCGTATGATATATAGTGATAAGGCAAGTGTCGCTAAAAAAAATAATCCTAAACCTCATATTTTAAAAAAAAGTGATATGATTGAACCATTCTCTAAATTTGAAAAAGATTTTCTGAGTTCTCATTATGATATGAATAAAAATACATTACCTTTTGGAACAGGTAGCACTTACACCCCAGACAGTGTTGTTTGTGATCTTCACCCTGCTATTGATACAAGAAAACAATGTAATTGTAAAACTGCGGCAATATCTGGAACAGCAATAGAACTTTTTGTTATATGTAAAATTTTTGAAATTGATTTAAAAAGTATATTTATTGGTCTTTTAGCAGAAATGGTACCTATTCAATCATAGCATAGAAGAAATATGTCATGGTCTTCATGATTTCAATTATTTTTTAAGTTGTGGTAATCAAAAAAATGTTCTTAATATGGAATTATTTAATTCCCATAAAGCAATGTTAAATTTTATAGAAGATAATATTGTATCTGAATTAGTAAATAGAGCGACTTCTCCATTAAAAAAAAGATCACCCAAAAAAAGTTCACCTAAAAACCGTTCTCCTAAAAAACGTTCTCCTAAAAAACGTTCACCTAAAAAACGTTCACCTAAAAAACGTTCTCCTAAAAAACGTTCTCCTAAAAAACGTTCATCTTAAAATAAGATATTAATAAATTAATTAAATTTAAAAGTTGATTCAATAACAGGAATGTCTCTTTTTAGATTAACAGAGACACGTTCATTTACCTTAAACCATGTGTTATCTGTACCCTCATTGTTAAGAATAGTATCTTTTTGTCTTTCCAACGAATTACATGCGGCCACTGCAATACTCGCATTATTATCATGCTTATAATTGTTGATTTGCTCTGTGGTTGACTTAGTGTTTTCAGAAGAACTCATAGTAATTAAATAATAATGTTGTAAAATATTAACGAAAATTCTTCAAATTTTTTAATAATTTACAGAATCTTTTAAATACTTTAGTTAAAATCAATATCTTCTTTAAGTAATAATAAATTTGATATTAATATTTAAACTTGTAATTATATTATAATATATCTTATGAATTCATCATCTAAAAATGAATCTGTTACTTTAAATAACGAAGTGTTAATGAATGGGCTTTTACAAATTTATAATTCACACGTTGAACAAATGTTGGACAATATTGCGGTCGATTATAATTTAAGTGCGCTCGAGCTAAAGAATAAGTATATTCAAGAGAATAATGTAGATTTTAATATTTTCTCTAAAACAAAAAGACCTCGAAAAAAAAATAAACAAGTTACCAAAGATGAACTATGCATGGCAAGAAAAGCAGATTCTTGTCAGTGCACCCGAAGACGCAAAGCATCTTCAGACTATTGTGGCAAACATATTAATAATTTAAAACATGGTCGTATCGACGATAATGAGGAATATTCAAATAATGATAAATTTATGGTTTGTTCTATAACTACAATTAATGGTAAAGAATATTTAATGGACCAGAATAATATCATTTATACTAATGATGTGGAAAGTCCTACAATTTTGGGAAAATTGGAACAAGGTAATATAGTAAACGATGCTGGTATAGTTGTTAATACAGATTAATAATAATTAAAAATTATTATTAGACTTTATACTATTTTTTTATTTTTTAAAATACTTTTTATTTCTTCTTTTTCATTTTCTAAGTCAGTTCTCCCTATTTCTAATTCTAGTCTATTTTGATCAAGAATTTCAATATATTTTTTAACACAATCTTCAACACCTATTCTTTCAACAGGATTTAAATTTGTCATTAATATAATTAGTTCAGCAAATCCAGAAAAGAAATCATCTAAATTTCCATCATCCTCTTCTATTCGTTGAGACCTTAATTCTTCTGAAAATAATACACCCAACATAAAAATATCCCATTTATTTTGAATAATCTCATCAAGTTTATGTTCCATGTCATCTTCATAAATATTATTTATGAATAAGTCTATCAAATATCTAATACAGCTTGTAAACATTAATTGTATATGTATCTCGTTTATTAAACGCATATTATTAGAGTATACTGAACATATTTCATCTGCTATATTAAAAATTTCATTTATTTTATCTATTTTTTTTGGAAGCTTATCTATACGTTGTTTAAATCTTGAATACGATCCTCCATTAACTTTACAATAACATATCAAGTCTACAGGCCATAAATAATATTGATTATCTAAATTATTAGATAACCATGACCAATTAGTTGCCTCTGGCGATCCTTCATCGTCGTCAATATCTACATCTTTTACAAATTTTTCGGCAAGACCAAAATCAATTAATTTCGCAGAATATCTACTATTAATTTCTGATACCACAATATTATCATATTTTATATCTCTGTGGCATAAATTATTTTGATTTAAAACTAACATAGCTTTTAGAAGATCCAAATACATTAATACATAGTCTTTGCACTCATATTTCTTTTTTTGTCTTGTCAATGAGTTGATTCTAATCGCCTTTAATGTTTTGCCACCATATGGTTGAATTAAATTGGTATATGTTTCCGACGCGTTTGTTACTAGGTCTTTTTTATCTTTTCTTGATTTACTAGAAAAGTTATTTACAGTGTCTCTTAATTTATCGCATCTGTAAATGTCCTCCTCTTCTAAATCTTTTGGTATATCGCATTTTTCTAAAGCATAAATTAGATATTTTTGTTTAGTATCTATTTTTCTAATATTAAGTCTTCGAAAAACCTCAAATTCTTCTTCACCATGATCTTCTGGCATTATTTTACTAATATATTTTTTATCTTTTTCAGAAAATTTACCTTTTTCGCACGATATATTAGGCCTGAAAACACATCCATATCCACCTTCCCCTAAATACGCACCTCCGGTTTGTTTATCTTGAAAATTAAACATCTTACTATATTTACAGAATTTATTTTGATATAATATTTTTAATATTAAGAATTAAGTTTGGTATCATATTCTAATAATGTTTTTGCTAAATCGTCAGTTTTTGATAACTCTTTTCCCTCCGCAACAATTTCTATTTTACAATTACTAGGTTTTGACTTACTCCTTTTAATTTTAAAATTAGTTAAAATAGTAAACATGTATAAATCGCATATAATAACTGTTAATAACAACGGAATATATAAATATCCAAGCATAATTAGAAAAGAAAAAAACATAATTATTGAGCTTGTGGATATTATATTTTTATTAAAATAATATTTTAATAGTAATATCATAGATATAACAACTATAATTTTTCAAGTATCTTAAAATAACATTCCAGGTTAGATAAATCGCTCTTCTTCTTAAAATCAAATTGACAATGTATAGAAGGGATACTTAATCTTGAAAGCTTAAGATTAAATCTTGAAACTAATTCATGAGTATTAGTTTTAAAAATATCGTATAATCCGTCATCGTCATTTTTGCTTACACTATAGCCATTGGTAATTAGTTGGGTTATAATATTTCTGAAAAGACTCTGTTTTTTTTCTTCTACATTACTTACTAAAGCTTCGATATTATTACAGCCTTCGTAATCTATATTAGATAATGAACATAATTCTATATTAATTTCATCTTCAATTTCATTAATAATACGTTTGGTTACTGCCTCATTATTTATATAAGATGTATGTATCTTATCTAGTGAACCACGAATAATATTTTGCTCCTCTATTAATACTGTCCGTGTTTTGCTTAAAGAGGCGGGAATTTCAGTAAGTTTTTGAAGAAGTATGATTACTTTTCCAATTTTATCTTTAATAAGTTCTTTAGAAATAACTGTTTTTTGTTTATTAGCTATTTTTGATATCTCAATCATAGTTTTCATAGTCATAACTACAAAATCTCCATTAAATCCTATATTACTAATATACAAAATGTACATATCATCTATTTGCTCGATTTCTAAATGTTTTTTTCCAATAATTTTACTATTCAAAGATACAAACACCCCATATTTGATATTGGTTCTGTTCATATCATCTTTTAACTTCTCAACTTCTTTTTTTTGAACAACACTTGTATAATTCTTGGATTCTAAAATAATTGTAGGATGGTCTGTTGATATTAATTGTATATCAGATTCATGAGCAACACCAGAACAATTATTTACTGTATCATTAGGAAATGCTCTATTAAGAGTTTCTTCAAGAAAATTTTCGGCTATTTCTCCTTTTGATTGAGAAGTTTTTGTTTTTCCTGTAAATGTTTCCATCATATCCATCATTCTTTCTTGATTGGACACCAATTGGTTACTTGTTCTTTGCTCCATTCTCTCCATTCCGCCAGATAATTGAATTGCGATATTACGGAACTGTTCTGCCATATTATCCAAACACTGTTCATTGTTTTTTTGATAAGATTCAAGTAATTTTTGAGAACCATTATCATTATTTGTCGATAATTGAGCACTTGATATGACAAGATGACCTATGCTTAAAACCTTGTTTAGATAGTTATACTCGTCATCTACTTCTAAATGATAAGCCCATGGATTCATCTCTTTATCAATTTCTAAATTCATTTCTTTTGGAGTTTCTGATTCCATAATTAAATTATAATAATAAATTGTCTTTAATATTATTATCAAATTATAACAATTACAATTCAAATATAGCTAAAACGGGTAGATGGTCACTAGTTTCTCCTCTTAAATTAGGGTCCTGTGCAGGTGATTCTCTTACTAAATCAACAATATGTGAACTAACAAGATCCACGTCGTCAGTTTTAAAAATATAGTCTATCCTTGAACCTGATTCTTTGCCACCTTTTCCGTGAAACTCAGTGTATGTATTACCTGTTATATTAGGTATATATTTATCAGTAGATAATACTCCTGTATACCCAGCATCAGCCATTTTTTTTATAGGTGAACTTGTGGGGACATTATTGAAATCTCCACAAACAATCGCATCCTCACTACCATTAATCCAATCAATAACCGATTGTATTTGTTCACTCTGTTCTTCCTCGTCTTTTTGAGTTTTTCCATCATATAATGATTTAAGATGAACTCCTACAATTTTGTAAGTTCTACTTTCTTCTTTAAGAGTAATACCCAATGCTCTGTTTAGTTTAAAATTAGGAATATTGACAACGGAACATTTTTCTCCTACTTCAGACCGGATAAGTAAGCCTACGCCTTGTTGTCCAGTTTCAGTTCCATTACTATATGCTATATCATAATCAACATTAAAAAGCGCTTTTAACTTATCTGAGATAAATTTAACAGCAGCAAGACTTCCCATTTCTTGTAAAAAGCAAATGTCAGGGTTTATAATCCCTATATTTTTTGAAATAAGTGTTAGATGTGTTTGTTGTGCTTCTGTTGTATGAGGAATAGGATGACCACAACTATCACTATTTATATCTTCGGGAATATTTAAAAATCCCCATTCTACATTATAACTCAATATTCTATATGTAGTCTGATCAAGACTAATATCTTCTGGTGTGCTGAGCATTGAACCCATGGTTATATATTATGTATTTATCTATTCTTTATATAAAAAATTTGAGATTTTCTTTTAATAATACTTGTATTTCATTCAAAATCACTAAAATGACTTATATCAATCAATTTGCCAAAAATTTTGTAGACAATATTTTTGATAATATTACTAATGCCAAACTGGCACTTATGCGCATGACATTTATTCAATCAGACTATTGTTATGTATGCGATAATTCTAATTTAAAAACAATAGAAATTAAACTTGATAATTGGCTGGGACATAATCGACATGGATGGATTTGTTGTCAAGATTGTGAAAAATATGTCTATGTCGCAAAGAAAATGGAAGAAATGAAAATGTCGTCGTTACCTTATTCAAGCACGCATAATCTTACGACTGATAATTTAAAATTTTGGCGAAAATCATCTCGAAAAGAAATATCACCTTATGTTCAAACCACATCTCATTTAGATGATGATATGGGAAATTGTATAGAATGGCGACCAAAATATAATACAATTTGCGCGATTATAACATGGCCGCAAGAAATTGATCCAACTCAAACTAATTTTGTATCAGGACCATTATCCAATTATCCTTGGCTAAGTAAATGCGTTCCTATGTGTAATATTATTTATCATAATCGAAACATTTTTGGATATGACTCAAGTTGTCTCATTAATAAAACACTCCAGAGAACAGAGTATATTAATAATAAAGCTTGGCATAAAAGATGGAAAGACCACTTTGATAACCATTATCTGCATGCAAATGGTTGGCTTGAATTTTACAAGGTTTGCGTTCATAAAAACATTCCTATATCGATTATTAATTATATTCTTGAAATTTGGGGAATGTTTCAAGTAGGTGATCATTATAAATAATATATAAAATTTGATTTCATAAATTTTTTTTGTCATTATTAATAATCCATTTAGATGACCTTTCATACTTCCGCAGAAGAAACTTTTGAGTTTATGGGTGATATTTATTTGTGGAAAGAAGTATTTATGAATAAAAATGAACATATTCCCAAAGTTAAAAATTATGTAGATGACCTTTTGAAATTTGGTAAAACAAGTGTTGAAACTGGAATCTATAATGCGAAAAATGCTTTTAGAAGAACTACATTTGTATCTATGAATACTTGTTATATCTGCCATAAATATAGACCGGACTTGGCAGATACATATATGGATTCATTTATTGGCAAGTATATGCTGTATGGGTGGATTCATTGCCCTGATTGTAAAAATTTTGCGTTAAAAGATAAGGACAGACGAGAGCTTGATTTAGGAGTTCTTCCTCTATCA
>Ga0228631_1000458_pt1 | contig 23572 bp, 28 predicted proteins | sample 39DmetaG_FD_183049 | JGI IMG/M metagenome (GOLD analysis project Ga0228631, IMG submission 183049) | Seawater microbial communities from Monterey Bay, California, United States - 39D | ecosystem: Environmental > Aquatic > Marine > Coastal | place: USA: California | collected 2016-09-28
TTTGGCTTTTTTGGCTACAGCGGCTGCAAGTGGGCTGGCACGGGCTTTTGCGACAGCAGCACCAGCTCTGGCTTTTTGAGCGGCAACTGCGGCGGCTTTAGAAGCGCTTACTCTTGCTCTTCCGGCAGCGGCTTTCATTTTGGCGAGAGTGCCCATTTTCACGGCACCACCTTTTTGACTTTTTCTGATTAATCTGTCGCATTTACGACGTTTGGCAGCAAGCGCTTTTCTGCCTTTGGCAAGTGCCGCAAGCTGTGCTGCTGATGCTTTGGAGCGGCGTTTAGCTCCTCCGTCTTGTGATTGTACACTGAACATTATATATATATATATAAGATAAAATTGAATCACTAATTCAGTTTTTAATTCTTATTAAAATTCTAATTAAATTTACAATTAATATAACATTTATTTTTTTTTAATCTTTGCTTTTGAGTTCTTTCACCCATAAGTTTACATTTAGACCTACATATTATAAAACTATCTTTATCAGAAGACTTCTTTTTTTCTCTACTTTCTTGTAACTTCTTTCTACCTCTTTCAAGCGCTTTTAATTGTTTGGGTGTAGGTGTTCTTTTCTTTTTTCCACCGACTTGATTATTATACGAGAACATTTATATATATAGATTTTACAAATAAATTTGATTAAAAGTTATTTGTTTTCTTTTTAACAAAAATGTAACTATGGGTTGTGGATACTCAAAATGCTCTTGTGAAGAAACTAAACTTAGAATGACTTCTATGGAAAATACACCAACATTTGATCTTCCCAGAAAATCTATGAAATGTAAAGTTATTAAAGTATATGATGGTGATACTATTTGGGTAGCTGTAATTCTTCATGGTAAAACTATTAAATTTAATTGTAGAATGCTGGGATATGACTCGCCTGAAATGAAACCTTTACTTAAAGTTGAAAATAGAGAAGATATTATTACTAAAGCCAAACAGGCAAAAGAGTTTCTCTCTGATCTAATTTTAAACAAGATAGTGGATGTTAAGTTTTCAGGATTTGACAAATATGGACGAGCCTTGACAACTATATATATCAATGACCCAGATAGCACTCGTATATTATGTGCTAATAAAATGGATGTAAATACTCTTATGATTAGAAAAGGTCATGGATACAGCTACATGGGCGGGAAAAAAAGGTAATTTAAACTATTTCATTGGCCTGATTATTTAATATCATTATTTCAGTGTCCTTACATAATTTTTTTACGATATCTTTATCTTCATTCTCATAATTATCTCTAAATGAATCCATATATGTATTTGAACCTGATTCATAGTGCTTATTAATAATTCCATATGCCTTGTTAGTCATATTTTCTATTGTTGTTTTTTTATCTTTAAATTCCCAATTTTTTCCATTAAAAATTTGGGCAAGTTGCATCTTTTTATTAGGTATTTTAACATTAAGATTTTCTTTGTGTTGATTATCAAAGTGAATTGCTTTTAATAAATTAGGTATACAATTCATTGGTCCCTTATTTATCAGGGACTTTACGTAAGAATCTTTTATATATTCTATTTTTTCTTTTCCAAATGGCTGAACTATTATATTTTGAGTGTATGAATAGGTATTGCCTTTCTCCTTAAGTAAGGTCTCTATTTGTGTTTTAAGCTCTTTAATAATCTCATTTTGACTCGCAATTATGATGTCTTTCTGTACATCACTACTATCAGTTAGATTTGAGTGACTCATATTACAACTATTTCTGGAAGTATGCTGAACAAGGTATCTTCTCTCTTTAAAGGTTTTACCACAATTCTTGCATACAATTTGCAATTTTGGCTCTGAGCGTATTTGAGCGTATTTGAGCGTATTTTCAGCGTATTCTTGTAATGTGCCAGCGTATTTGGGCGTATTTGAGCGTATTTTTGTAATGTCTTTTTTAGTATTAGATTTAACTATAAACTTAATTGTGTTATATGAGTTTACACCATATATCTTATCATAAATTTCACTTATAGGAATATCTTTAATAATAGCTTGGCATGGTATTTTTCGTAACAAATGTTTTTTAAAATAACTTTTGTTATTACTAGAGTAACCACAGCGCTCGCAATTATAAGTTACCATATACTTAACATTAGATAATAATTCTTTAATATGTTACAAAAAAATAACATTTGTAATATTTGTCTAACCTCCTTTGTAATATTTGTAATATTTGTAATATTCATTATAAAATACCTACTTTAAATGTTAAATTTTTGTAACAATTCATTAACTTTAAATGTTACAAATTTGTAATATTAGAGAGGGGGGGGGGTTTTTTTCTAAACTCTAAAACTTTTTCTGAAAATGAAAACAGAGTGTACTTTTTTTTAACAATGTGTTCTGTGAATGTCATAAATATGTGAGTTTACACCATAGATTTCTTTCAAATAATATGGTAACATCCTTATGTAAAATCCAGAACTAACTTTTAATTTAATAGGTAAAATTACTAAATGTATCATATCTATTGAAGTAGATATACCTACAAATTCATTCCAACAATTTTGAATTTCATCAACTCTAAAGGTAGATTTATGGGATTGGTTTATTTTAGACAGTCTAGCGTCAATATTTGATTTGTAACTATTGAAATTTATTGTTTGAAGATCTCCAAATTCTTTTTCCAACACAGTCACCTTCTTTTTAGGCAAATTGGTTAGATTCATATTCCGCTCTTTAGTCCATTGATGCAGTGACTGTCTTTTTCCATCAATAGTTAATTTTATAGCAGAGAAAGGATGAAAATGTTGTTCATCATATTGACAAATTTCATTAATATATGATTTATACACCTCCATTCTGCTAAAAGTATTTTGCGAATGATTATAACTGAGTATTCTTCCCATTATATCGTCTGTATCAGTTTTAATATCAAAAACTAATTTAAATTCATACGTTTTATTATTAGTTAGATAGGTGCTCATTAATTTAGTTTTTTCATCGGTTAATGCTCTTGTTAATCCTCTTGCCATAGGATCTAATTTTCCACAGATAGCTACTTTAGAAGCATTTTGTTCTTGTTTGATTCGGTTTGATAACTCTGCGGTAGTTTCACCCACTCTTTTGTAAACTAATAGTTCCATTTTTTAATTAAATACAAATTAAGATAACATTATCAAATTTTAATTTATATTAGGTCTGTAGTATAAATTTCGCTTCTTATTCATTTCGTTATCATGAATAATTTTAGATACTATTTCGTCATGACATTTACCTTTTAAAAATGATTCTATAAAATATATCGAATAAACACCACATTCTGTATTTTTAAACTGGAATCTGGTATCGTTATAGAATGGTCTGAATGATTTCATTGCTACAATATTATATTGTTTATTTTGACCAATGCTTATATCATCTTCAAGGGTTACTATATTTTTTTTTACATCAACAATTTTATTCATTGTCTTTTGGTCAATCTTTATATCTTGTCCATTAAATGAACCAAAACCTAAAAGCATATTTTTAACAAAAAGTTTTCCATCAACAATTTTAATTTTATTTTTACCAATAACTGTAAATGTTCTTGCTACAGTATGATTATCGCTCATACGATTAATATCTATTTTACCTTCTTTAATCAACATATTACCTTGATTAAATATTCTTTCCATCAATATTTGAATATTATTATTAGGTTTAACACCATAAGAACAAAAGAAGTATGAACCGCCAGTATTTACATCAATAAATAACGATACCCAATGGGAACCTTTCATATGATGGGGGTCTAAATTAAATACTACACCAATTCTTTTTTTGCCTTGCTTTAATAATTTTTCCAGATTAAAATTACATAGTTCATTATTTACGCAATAATATTTATTAAATCTTTTATCAAAATCTATAGGTGTAGGACCTATAAATTTAAAATCTGGATGTTTTTCTTCATATTGTCGCATAACTTTTCTAATATCTACAGTTGATAACCATGTAGTTTTATTATTATTCCAATTAGCTGGTTTTTCAGGTCTGAATTTTTTTTCGATTGTAGCTTTACCCAGAATATTAATTATATCCTGATTTTTTATCATACAATAATCTTCTGAACACTTACTTAAATTCCCTATATTTCTTTTGATATCAATCCATAGTTGTTTTCTAGATTCAATTGTAAATTCACTGGGAATATGTATTACATTTCCAGTTTCTCTTTGTAAATATTTAGCAATTTTAATAAGGTCTTCATTACTAAAACAAGTAAATAAATTATTGTTTTTTGGTGAACAATATGAACCACTGCTCATTTAATTTATAATGATATATTTTTTAATATCTAATATTAAAAATTATCTGGTATTAGGCGGTCTATAATTACCATAAATACTATAATTTACTCTATGGTTGGAATCATATTCCCCTTGATATCTATTATTATAATATCCTTGACTATTATAATATCCAACATTAGTAACTACATTATTATGTCTTCTCGAGGAATTATATATTCCTGCTTTTACTTTAATTGTTTTCAAAGTGCATAAAAGACAATTAATATCATTAGTACCCTTTGTTTTAGCCCATTCATTTATACAATTCGTATGATAACAAGCTCTACATTGTTTATTTTTACAAATAATTTTATCACTTTTATCGCTTTTGTCCTTAAGATTTATTCGTTCAAGACATATTGGGCACGTTTTGTTTGTTTTTTTCTTTTTAGGAACAATATTTACTACTTGCTGATTATATTGTTGATTTTCTTCTGTATTATTAGAATTGTTATCTGTAATATTAATTATATTAATTATTTCATCTATAGGTAAATCAGAGTAAGTTTGATTATTTATTCTTGAGTTTTGTCTTCTGTTTCTTAAATTAAAACTATTATGTCTTTGTCTTTGTCTTTGTCTTGGTATTGTTTCTATATTTTCATCTTGGTATTGATAAATACCATTTGAACTACTATAATCTTCTATAGGATGAATTTGATTATTATTATTTTTATTTAGAAAACAGAGGATTAATTTGGATAAACACCCCATTAAAGTTTATATAGGTTACTAAAAAAATTTTAATTTTCATGGATTTTAGTGATAGTTCCGATCCCTTTTGTATTTCCTTCTCTAAAAACAATCTGACTATCAATTTCTATAAATTCCGGTTTAAATTTAAATCTGAAGGTTACGTTAGCTTTATCTCCTGTTCTTGCCAACTCTTTATCCATTTTACTTATAGACGCTGTTTGTCTAACACTACCACAATGAATTACTGGTTCATAGTTTAATTTAATTGTAGTAGGATGATGTAAAATAGTAACATCCGCATCAAATGAACGTATTGAGTTAGGCTTACCAATTAATATATGTCCTCTTTTAATGTGATTTCTTTTAAGAGCGTTCTTCCTAGGGTTATTAACTTTTACATTAATACAGCCACATTGTCCACTATATAAGGTTTCGATTTCTGTTCTAAAGTTATCATGTATGGATTTTACAATAACTTCAACATATTTACCATTAAATGGACCAATATTCATTTTTTGTCCCTTGTTGACTACACCATCTTGCACTATACCCGATAATATGATTCCTATACCATCTAATTTAAAAACGTCGTCTATTTTAAATAATGGATTTTTATTTTCGCTATTTCCAATATCCTTATATTTATTTAAATTAAACATAAAATTTCTTAGTAAGTTGATATTTTTACCATCTACATTCGATACTTCGAAAACAGGTATTTTATTACTTTCCAACATAGTATTCATATTTATTTTATTAGCATTACTATTATTTACAAATAGGAGTTCTTTTTTACCAGCAAGAGGATGATTAAATATAGCGGCCAATCTGTTTTTTATTTTAGTTAATTTGTGTTCTGTAGCTATATCTAATTTTGTAATCACAATAAAAATGGGTAATTTCAATACGATAGCAAGAGTAAGATGCTCTTTTGTCATTCCTATAATACCTCTATCTGCTCCTATAGTTACCATCGCATAATCGATGTAACTACCATTTAATCCAGTAAGCGTTGTTTTAAGATATTTTTCATGGCCGGCAAGATCAATAAAACCAAAAATTTTATCTTCAGTTTCCATGTAATGTTGAGTAATTGATGATGTTCTTCCAGTAGATTCTTCATGAGGGTGTTTAAGGATTATTTTTCTTGCTTTACCTCTACCATCATCGAGTGTTTTGTTAGCAATAACACTAATAGTTGTTGTTTTTGCTGAATCAACATTACCTATAGATGCTATACGTATTTCGGGTTTCATTATAATCTAATTTTATTTAATCAACTTATCTATATATAAAAATATGTTTACCTTAATTATAATCAAGACATGAGTAATATAACAATACATGATAAGCAATTTAAAAAATTTATTGATTCAGATGTAATCGAAAAAAAGGTAACTTATATTGCTAATTTAATTAATAATGATTATTCTGGTAAAAAACCAGTAATTCTTTGTGTATTAAAAGGTTCTTTTATGTTTTTTTCCGATCTTATAAAAAAACTTAATATTGACTGTTCGGTAAGCTTTATTCAACTTAAATCATATGAAAATACGTCTTCAACAGGAGAAGTTAAAGAAATGATTGGTCTTAATGATAGTATAAAAGACAAAGATGTTATAATTATTGAAGATATTGTAGATACAGGAACCACTTATAATTTTTTATTGAATTATCTTAGTAAATATACTCCTTCTAGTTTGAAAATTGCGACGTTATTTTTCAAAAGTTCGATCTATCTTAAAAAATTTAAAAATCTACCTGATTATTTTGCATTTGATATACCTGACAAATTTATTGTAGGTTATGGATTAGACTATAATCAATTAGGTAGAAATTATAGTGAAATTTATGAATTAGTCAATGAGGAATAAATTATACGATTATCTGAAATTATATAAATAAGAGTGTTTTTATTATATAAATGTTTCCAATCTTTAAAGCACTTATAGTTATTTAGTATTACAACACATTCACATCCAATAAAATTTTCAGTATCTACTTCTGCCAGCTTGTGAAATTCACCTAATATATTAAGTTTAAAAATTAATTCATCCACTTCATTATCTTCACTGAAAATGATGATATCTTGATTGTGAACTAGTATAAATTTTAATACTTCTATTATACAACTGTTTTCAGTCTTTCTGTGCAGTTTATTCAGTAATTCTATTTTATAATTATTAGATGTTTTGGTAATATCTAACATATTATTTATCTTGTTCTCTGATTCCAAAAATCTTATCACTAATTCAAATAAATTACTATGAATATATATATTACTTAGATCGATATCAAAATACTTTTCTCTCATCATATATTGGTCCTCTTCGATAATTTTGCTATAAATAAATTCCATATAATCTTCATTTTTAACTATATTAAATAAGAATAATTTATTAAGATATTTATTTGTTTTATATTTTATGTTGGTAGTATTATTAACTTCTTCCTCTTCAAGCAGAGTAACTACTAATGTTTTTGATGATATAATATCTGAGAGTTCAGTGTTAGATAAATTTTCTAATTCAAAAGTTGTAATAATAAGATATTTTGAATTAGTGTAATCATTATCATTATCAATTGAAATATTCTTATTTTCAAGATAACTTTGTAACATAATATCTGTTTTGGACGAATAAAATGCTATAGTATTACTTTTCGTTTTTACTGATTTATTATTAGGTAAATATACGAATTCGTCGATCAATTGAGAAAATAATGTTTCTGAATTAGTTATAGTATTATTTGACCAATCAATGACTAATTTGTTTTTAGGTTTATCTCCATTAATAATATAATTTTTATATGTTTTACAAGTTATATCATAACCAATACTTTTAATATTAATGCTTATGGACTCGTTTTTCTCTAGTATAATTTTGGGAGAATAGTCAATATTTAAATTTTCATCAATATAAAACTCACAAAGTGATATATATGTATGACTATTATCCCCTAATATGAGTAAATGGTCTTCTATGATAAAAATATCTTTTACAGTTTTAATATTTATTTTGAATAATGAACTTATATTAAGTGGTTTCAAAGTTTCGGAGTCAATTGTAATTAGTTTATATAGTTTATCATTGAAATTACAAAATTCAATTTTATGAGTTATTAATGCTATATAAATATTATTGTATTTTACGAATTTAGATACAAATGTAAAATTTTTAAGATAATCAGGTGTAGTATATTCTAATATTTTTACCAAAGAATTATCTTTTATACTATTTATTACAAGTGGGCATAATTCATTTACAATAAGCACTTTACTATTTTTATGATTTAAACATGAAAAACTATTTATTTTTGAATCACTTATCGTATTATTTACACCATCGTTAGTAATAGTAAAGTTATCATCGAACTTCTTCAAATCAATACAATTAGTATCTTTCATTATTTTATAATGAGTAGTTTTGTCATATACCAAATTTTTATATTGGCTAATTTTTTTTAATATGTCATCGTTATCTTTAAAATCACCATCATTGCTTTTTGACACTTGTAATTTATTAATATAATGTAAAATTATCCTTCTATATTGCTTTGAGCAAAATTGTGAATCAATTAGCGAATTAGCGTATTTCAAACTATCTGATATGTTGTTTAATTTTACATTTACTAAAATTTTTAAATACTGTAAATGAAAGTTACTTATTTCATTATTTGTAAACATAGTTTCATTTTCTTTAACTTCTAAATCTTTTATAATATCATAACATAGAGTGTATTTCTCATTTAATAAATTAATTTTAGCTAAAAAATAGATTGCTTCTCTTTTATTTGGAATAAGTGATATACAATTATTAAAATATTCTTTGGCTTTTTTATAATTTTCGCAATGGTAAAAGCTTAGACCAAAAAAATAATTTACTAACCATTTTTCACTTTTGTCCATATCTTCATTAATATAAGTGGTAATATTACGGTCTGTTATACTATTATTAGTCTTAAGTGTTTCTGCGAAAAGGACTATTTGATTATCACGAACAAAATTATCAATATAACTTAGTAATTCCTCTCTTGTAAAATTATTAGTATTCGTAAAATTACTAAAAGTTTCATTAACTGAAATTTCATTAAATTTTAATATTTCAATATTTATATCGTTTTTAATAAGATAATATGGTAAATAAAACAACTTAAAATAACTATATTTATCATATATTTCTTTGATATAAATAGGTTTTTCGATATTCTCGAGGGTTATATCAGCAAAATTTCCATCTAATTCATAATTTGATTCAATATAAAACAACGGTAAGTCATTATCATATTCTTTTGACAAAGTAGAAATAATATTATTAGTTATTTTTATGTCTCTATGTTGAATTGAATTATTTATAAATTTTTTGAAATCAACTTCTTCATTAGTATTATTAAAAGTATAGATAATCTTAGGAAGAAGTTCTATTAATTCAAGTTTTTTAAGAAAATCAGGCAAGATTTCTAATGTAGGTTTCTTGTCATGTATTAATATACATATATTGCATTGGCGCATCTTAGTATATATTTAATTAAATACTTTAAATAATTATAAAAGTGTATATTAAATGTCTAATCCAAATATAGATAAAAGCTACGTAGGATTACGAAAAATTTATAAAGAGCTTACTGAAGCAGGTTATTATAAGCATGGTCATATAATTAAATATGATGAGATAAAAAGTGATCTAAATGCAATCAATTTATTAGTTCATAAAACATATTTGATATTAAAAAGTTCAAAATCTAAAGATCATAAAATTAAGAGTTTAGCAAGTCTTATTGATCCATATGGCAAACCTTTAGTTAATGAAGCTGTAGCTCAGATAATTATAGAAAGGCATAGTGGTAAACTGGTTGATTTTTTTGATAATATTTATGATTCCGTAACTGAAATAAACCAAGACGGTGGATATAATCGTGAAAAACACTTTGAGGACAATTTGGTGGCCAGCACAGCTAATGACGCTAAAGATGCTGTTATAGATAATTTAAGCAACGCTGCGGGAAATGTAAAACATAGAGTTTTAGAACTGGGAGACGGCGTAAAAACTAAAATAACAGAGGGATTTCAAAAATCATATGTAGGTAAAAAAATTGATAAAAAATATACCGATGCCCGAGATATAGTAAAGGATGTATATAAGTCACCACTAATTACTAGATTAGAAGAATTCCTACAGATAGAAGATTTTCTTGATGTAGTTGACAAGCTACAACTTAAAATGACATTTCCTAAACTTTCTGTGGATTTAAGAATAACAACAATATTAATTAATGCTGTTAAATTTGGAATTTTAAAAGGACCTTATATTGCTTATAGAATATCAAACTATATTTTTAACTGGGTATTTTTCCCGCTTTATATGTTAGAAAACATTCCATTAGTTGGAATTTTTTTTGAAATTCCATTAGATATTACAGCGTTTATAATTGATAATTCTGATATATTCGTAACTCCTATGGTAAAAATTTTACCACTTGGTATGGATGCTGTTCTAAAAGTTGGAGGACTTGTTCCAGGAGTAGGTGCTGCTGTAAATGCTGCAAAGATTCCCTTGGCTCTGATTAGAACACCTATTGAATTTTTTTTGGAAAACGGAGCTGATGTAATAGGAATGTTTCTTAATATTGAACGCAAGCAATTTGGATTAGCTTATATAAGTGCTCTGGAAATATTTCCTGTTCTTCCTCCTTTAATGGATACAGTTATGACTAACTTATATATAATTAATAAATGGACGAGTAGAGGTGAAAGTTTTACAGAGTTTATAAGCGACGTGGCCAATGCGAGTGATATAATATCGGAACCTTACATAATGGATCCTACCGTAATTGTAAGACCTAAATATGTATGGGATGAAGTAATATATCCTAATAAAGAAGAGATCCCTGTTATTAGGTCAATTCCTTTTGATGAAATTTCGACAGTAATTACTGTTGTTAAATCTACGGCAATAGGAACTTATAATGCATTAGATTCATTTAGAAAACAATTTATTTAATAAATATATAAAGACACTAATATATATTTATTAAGATGTCAGATAAAGTAGATTATAGTAATGAATTAACGGAAATAGTAGTTGGACTAAAGGATAGTCTTGATAAATGTATTACACTGATTACAAAAATATCTGGTGAAAATAGTAATCTTAAGGAATCCAATGTCACTCTAAATACTAAACTGGATGAACTTACACAAGAGATGGCAAATTATACAAAAGTGTCATTTGTATCTAATTTAAGTAAACAAATTAGTGATAAAGACTATCAAATTGTAACTCTTAAAAAAAAATTATGTAAATTAGAAAATGACAATTCGGAGTTAGTAAAAGAAAAAGAAAAAATAAAAATAACACCAAACGATGATATACTCATTGAAGTAGGAGAAAATATGTCAGATAAATCAACTATTATTACTAAACCCGAAAGTGATGTTTCACAAGTAACGCAATTTATTGATTCATTAAATAATAAGTTAGAAACTGAAAATAAAATAGGTGAAAGACAGGATATAACTGAAGATGGTCAAAGTGATGATGAAGAAGAGGAAGTTGAAGAAGACCAAGAAAGTGATGACGAAGAAGATGAAGTTGAAGAAGACCAAGAAAGTGACGATGCGAGTGATGGTGAGGAAGTTGAAGAAGACCAAGAAAGTGATGACGAAGAGGATGTTGAAGAAGACCAAGAAAGTGACGATGCGAGTGATGGCGAGGAAGTTGAAGAAGACCAAGAAAGTGATGACGAAGAAGAGGATGTTGAAGAAGACCAAGAAAGTGACGATGCGAGTGATGGCGAGGAAGTTGAATTCGAAATTATTAAGATTAAGAAAAAACAATATTATATAAGTAATGAAGAACCACCAGGTATATATGCCATTGAAAGTGATGATGATGTGGGAGACAGAATTGGAGATTTTATTGATAATAAATTAGTAAAATCTACAGATTAACGTAACATTTGTCTTTCACAAGAAAAACATTTTGAAGGCTGGCCTAATCCAGGAAGTCCTTGTGGATTTCTTGATAATAGTTCCCTTTCACAAGAAAAGCATTTTGAAGGACCAGATAAATATTTTAATTTATCAGGAAGTTGATGTTCGCAATCGAAACATTTAGATGGTTGGGCAGGAACTACACTTACAAAATTTTCAGTTTTTTTAACTGGAATTAATGTAATAAGTATTATAGCAATAGCTACAATCGTAAAAACGCATTTACTTATCTTCATATAAAATAATAAACTATTTTTTTGTTAAATTTTTTATATTATTTTAATATTAAATAATATGAATAATCAAAACAAAGAGCTTTTTAATAATAATTATACCTTTGTTAAGAATAGCGAAACATATAATCAAAAGATCTTTGATAGAAATTTTTTAAGTTCACAAATGGCTCAACAAACTTTTTCCAATCCTACATATTTTAATATTCAGCATGATGATAATCGTAAATCAGCAGAAGATGTATTTAACAAAAGATTTTCTAATTTGGATATTAATAATCCAACACAGGGTGGTAAAATGGGATATGTTGATTTTACAGATAATAAACCAGAATTAAGAAAAAAAAACGATATGAATGTTGAATTTGATGGAAATTATGGCCAATACATTGAAAAAGATGATAATATGACTGACCCCGCTTATCAAAGAAACTCAGATAGGCTCTCTAATAATAGATCTTTTTTGGAAAGAAAAAAAAATAAACGTTGATACAAAAGTAATTATTATATTGATTATCTTTTCAAAATAATACATTATATTAACAGAATTATTATTAGGATCATAAGGTTGGAATTTATAATTAATAAATATGTTTTGAACTAAACCTGTTATTAAATATGAACCTGGAATAAAAAAATATACTGAAAATGTGTTAATTATTAATGATGTAAAAAGTGCCCACACTATAAAAATCTTGTAATTATTATTAAATAAGTCTAATCTATTGTTGTAATAGTATAAACTATTGTCCATATAACAATAAGCAACCTCGTTATAAAATAAACTAATACTTAATGTATCACAAATATATAAAATAAAGTAAAGATTTCCAAAGATATTAGAAATTATTCCGCATAATAAATAGGCGCATCCATACAGTAATGATAAATAAAGATGATGTGGATTATTTTGAAGTGTATATTTTTTTTCTAATAATTTGGACAATTTTGAATTATGTAAAATAAAAATTATAGCATAACTTGGTATAAAATATAGATAAGTATATAGTAAATATGATACTGAATTAATAAAATTTATATCTGAAATTTTTATCACCGATTCAAAAATATATATAGGTAATGTATAAATAGACATTAGTAGTAATAAAGTCTGCACAAACTCTATAAGATATTCCTTAGTATATAAACATTGTAGATTATTGTAGATTAATAAATAAATAGCATCGAATATCATTTATTTATTATTTAATTACATTTATTTAAGTGATTTTACAAAGTTATTTAATACACTTTTTCCTTGTTTGGTATTAATGTTGTAAACTTTACCAGTTTTAGGATGAGTGATATATTCGTATGTAGAACCGCCACCAGCCATTGAAGATGGAACTGTGACTTTTGAATACGAACCAACATCACCTTGCCACGCAGTTATATTAGTGCTATTTCTCATACCTTTGGATGGGAAACCACTTACACGCCCAGTTGTAGGAACCGGTGGACTGTATGACGTGTAAACATTAGGACCACATGAACCTGAACTACATCCTAATTGTAATTGGTTGTTGAATTCGGGGAATCTATTAACAAGTGTATTTTCAGATAATCCTCTACCTTGAGCTACTGAAGTAAGATTTTGTATTAGGTTTGGGGGAACTGTATTCTCAATTAAAGAACCACCACCGCCTGATTGTTCTTCGTCAGAAACATGATTAGTGTATAAATCATGAATAATCATTAAAGTTCCAAGAGGTAAAAGAGTTCCCATGGTTACATCAAGAGTAGAGATTCCTAATATTTTAAGGTAAGTTCCTACAAGAGCGTGATCTAAAATAGGAATATTGGTTGGGATAGGGTCTCCGCCACCACTTTGGTTAAGAACTTTTTGTAAATATTCTTTTCCTAAAATAAAGGCTATAGGAACAATTGTAGCGGTATTGAGTAATTTAAGAGCATTATATTTTAAATACAAGTCTAGAATTCTATTTCCAAGAATTTTTTTGGCAAAATCAGTAACACGAGTCCCCCCTATTTGTGATTTACCTTTGCCTTTTGCGGTATATATATTGCCATATTTGTTATTAACATAATTAGATACTTCAAGCATGTTATCCATATTTATTTATAATATATATAAACAATTTTATATTTTATCTATATGATAATAACTAATGAATAAAATTAATTCTTAATTACTATATTTGCTTAATATACACTATATTTGCTTAATATACACTATATTTGCTTAATATACACTATATTTGCTTGAATGTAAAATATCTGATTTAGCAAATTCCTCTTCATCATCTGGATAGATAGGTTGTGAATAAATATTAATATCGCCTTTCTCCCATTCATCATTATTCTTCTTTTCCATTTCAGTTAAATAGATAGAAAATCTACTTTCTAATTGTTTTCCGCATTCATAAATGTAGTTGTTATCTGTAATAAATTTATGTTTTGCGATATTTCTATCTGATTCAATAAATGGATATTTATCGATATCAATTACAAAAGATTTTAACGCATTCAAAACTCTTTTAGAATTATCTTTAGCACTGGTATATAAATTATGAGGCTTTAAATTTCTATTTTTATACATATTATAATATTTAAAGAATCTATTAGTACATTCTAAAATGGTATTAAATTTGAGTCTATTAATATAGGTTAAACTATATAATTTATTTATGCACTCTACTATATATATATCAGCATCCAGATAAGGATACTTATATAATTGAATTTTTTTTAACTTGTCATTTTGTTTATCTAATTTTGAGAACTCTTTTGCTGTTTTATCTTTTATTAAAAAGTAGATAACAGAACCGGTCACTATTAGTGGCACCAAACTTCTTAAATTAAACACAAGTGTCTTTTGAAGGAAAATATATAAGAAAACGGTTAAGAAAAAATAATTAAAATAGTCTTTTTTGTTAAATATATAATAAATATCAGGTAACATATTTATAATAGATTAAGAAGTTATTTGAATAATATATAATGCGAATGATAATAAAATTAATGTAAAACCTATATAAATAGTTCTTTGTTTCTTGGTAAATATAGTGTATATTTTATTAATAATTTTTCCTATCCCAGAAACCCAATTATTTGTATCATCTATGTCATTAAAATGTGATTTATATTTTGATAGATTATTAATTAAATTTGTTAAATCTATCATAATGTAAATATTTGAATCTGCCCAATTACGCATAAAATCTTTAATTGACATATTTAGGGGGTCATCATTTTCCTTAATATCTTTTCTAATTTTATTGCTTTTGCTATTAAGCATTTTAATTTCTTCTTGTTCTTTTTTACTCAGTTTAGAATCAAGTACATTTTCATTAGATTGAGTGTTCATTTAATATAATACAAGAAATAGATAAAATAAAATATACAAACATAAATATCTAATTAAATTTTTTGGATTAGGTCGATATGAGCTAACATATGCCTTTTACAGCAATATCTATCTTGAATACCAATTTGTTTAAAAGCCTTTTGATATATATTGTCCTCGCTTAGGTCAATTTCAGGATCTCCACTAATAATATTTTCATTTTCAGGCTCGGTGGCGATAATTTTTAAATATTCTTCGTATTTTGAAGCCAGGACACGATTACATGTAAAGCATCTAACAGGAATGATCATCTTACTTTATATGAATAAATTAATTTTAAAATTTAATCAAATTTTTTACTTTAATTTGTAAATTAAAGATACTTAAGAATTTTGATAACATAGTATATATGAATGCAATAGGAATGTCCGTTCTAAAAAGTGTTGGAAAATGGGTTAATAAACAATGGACACAAGAAGCATCTTCAAATCAAATTTTAGAACCATTTTCAACACTATTGAAGCTTGCTATAATATCTTATAAATCAGATGGAACAAAAATAGCAATCTATAAAAATAAATTGTACATTCAAGAGCCTGGTATTACACAAGCTCCTGCCAGATATGTATATGGTAATAGTAGAGAAGAAATCCACTATTTATTGAAGCCTCTCATGAGATGCGTTAATCTTTATCCTGTGGGAACTAATCCGGTTCTTAAACAAATTTATCAGCAAGCGATAGAAGGTATTAAAAAATTAAAAGAAAGCTATAATAACGAATCTTCCACAGTTTGTTTTACATTAGATTTATATATGCAGATTCTTAATAAAACATTGTCAGAAAACTCTGTTCACGTTGATTCATTTGAAAAATCACAAAATCTGGATGATTTGACTCTTTCAACTAATACTAAAATGAATTTAGAAAAAATATTTGAAGGAATATGGACATCTAATGATATAAATCTTGTCAGCAGTATGTTTGTTACTGTTAATACCGCAGAAGATTGCAGAGACTCTTATCTTAAAGGTATTGAAAATATAATTAAGGCCAAGGAAACAATAATAGAAAGTAAAATTAACAGAGCTTCGCAAATAGTTTAAATAACAGTAGTTTTATTTAAATTATTTTAATGATTCAAAAATATTAACAGCATCTGGAATTATTTGAGTTACTTTATCTCCTATTAAAAATATAGACATATTGTCCTTTTTAAAATATTTTTTAATAGCTTTATTTACTGCTTTTCTGGTAATTAACGAATATTTAATTTTAAATAATCGTTGAATAGGAATAACGTAATCAAAATTAAAAGAGATTAGTTTTCCGTTATAATCACTTACATTTAAAGCATCTTCATTAGCCAATACTAATTTACCATCAATATATCCTTTTGCTTTTTCTAATTCACTCTCAGTTATTCCCTCGTTAATAAATTTATCCAACGATTGTCTTATAACTTTTAATGCTCCCATTTTAATTTCCCCCTTATCCTCATACTCTATTAAACGTTTTTTATCAACACTCGTTAAAATAGTAAAATGCCCAGAAGGACGATATTCAGTAGCATCAATATGTATAGTATATGTTAATCCTCTGTCTTCGCGAAGATCAGTAAATAATCTACTACTCATATTACCAGCAAGTATAACACGTGCTATATCTAAAAGGTATTTATCGTCGTTAAACATATTAGTAGTTCTAAATCCAAGACCAATATGCATTTGTTCCAGCTTTCTATTAATTGCTTTAGACCTTATCCCTAATTGTTTCACAAGAGGGTTTTTATTTGTATACAGTGTGTTTACAAATTTTGATGATTTTTTTGTAATTAGATATGAGCTTTCAATTGTTTTTTTTATAATTTCAATATCAAGATTAGAGCAAATTGAAACTACCATATTAGAAGGTTTATAAAATGTTTTATAATATTTCTTTGCCTCAGTATGGTCATATTTATTAATAATTTCAGGAGTTCCTCCAATAGAATTAGCAAGATTATTCCCTTCAAAGTATAATGAATATATTTCACTATTAAGATGTCCAGCTGTGTTATCAATTGCTCTTATTATTTCTTCATTAACTACATTTTTTTCTAACTCAAATTCTTTTTTCAAGAATAATGAATTCATTAACATATCTGCCAACGTTTTAATTATAACTTCAATATGTTCACTTGATGACTTTACTGTATAAGATGTTATATTTTTATCTGTATATGCGTTAAAATAAGCACCTATTGAATCAAATATTTTTGCTATTCCCTTAGTATCACGGATATTCGTAGTTCCTTTAAACATCATATGTTCAATCATATGTGAAATTCCGTTAAGATTAATATTTCCATTTAAACTAGTTGGTTCATTTACAGAACCTACACAACATTGTATAGATACAGCTGTTAAAGGATCTGGTCGCTTTTGATATATAAGCTTTAAACCATTGTCAAAAACGTATTCAGTAATTTTCATTTATTATATAACATGATTATTATTTAATAAAAATATATAATATATGTTTAATGACATTATTAAAAAATTTTTAAACGCTTTGCATGTTTTAATGGCATTAACCCCTATTTTAATTTTTACCCTCCCTATTAACTTAGTAAAACCATACTCTCATTGGTTATTATTTTTTTCTATTATGGTTCCTCTTCATTGGGTTTTTATTGAAAATCAATGTCTATTAACAATGATTAGTAAACAATTGGGGGACTATAAAGATAGTAAGACTAATTCTGAATTTACTGAAAATAATCTTAAGGAAGTATATTTACCAATTATGAAATTTTTTAATTGGAAGTGGGATAATGATGGTCTACAGAAAATGTCTACATTTCACTGGGTTATGAATATACTATTTGTTTGGTATTATTCTTTTTATATTACAGGTTATGTTAGTAATTAAGTAATAAAATGATATATTACTTATTTATAAAATATATAAATTAAAATTAATATTACAGCTAAAGCTCCAAATTTAGCCAAAGGTTTTTTAATAAGTATTAATGTAGTAATAATAGCTATTGATAATGAAATTATCTGCATGTAATCTCTATGATTAAGCATATTTTCAAATCCTTCAATTTTAGGACACGATTGAACTGACATATATCCGTCAACACTTTTACCTCTAAATGCTTTAAATAAATTACCAGGTGACATAGCAATGGAATCATTTTTAACCGCAGGAACAAAACCTTTTAATTTACCTATATTCACTTTAGGCATTAATGCCCCAGCAATTGGACCTCCTGCCATAGTTGCTAACATTTTAGTGTTTATCATTAGTCCAGATGTGTTATTTATATACATATATCTATCTTGAAAACATGAACCGCTCTTAGGATCAAGCGAATCGGGTATCCAAGTATGTCCCTTTTTAATACATATTCTACTTGTTTTAAGATCTTTTCTTGGACAAACTCCAACTTTAGCATAATATGATGAGGAATTTTCTCCTCTGGTGTTCTTATTAAAGAATTTATCTTTGTAAGGTTTTCTTTGGAGATTACTCATTTTTACACTGTTCCAAACTCTACAATTATTAGCATTATTACCTTGACATCCATAAATAGGAAAATCACTATGTTTATTCATTCCCCCAGCGACTGATCTTCTATTAGGATTAGGTGAGAATATCATAGCTTTAAAGAATTTTAAGAATATCTTAGTATTCTTAAATAACGCACTCCAACTACCTCTTTTCGTTGAACCAGTAGCAGCTGCTGAATAATTATTGTCCACAAAATTACCATAATCCCATTCATAGTTTTGCCAAGGATAGATTGTATCCTTAATATGAGGTATTTGTCTAAATAATTTTGTTAGTGCCGCATTGAGACATGTGGCGTCATTGTTAGCTTGTCCTTTGCATTTAGAACAGTCTTTTTTATATATGTCAAATGCTTTTCTTAAATTATTATAGGCTTTTTTTTTCGAAGGGTCATTATGAATATAGATTTCAAGATGTTTTAAACCCTTCTTAACTATATCTATAATAGGTGAATTATCACACGAATATTTAGGCATGTTATTATATAACGTTATTTTTTGATTATCTTTTTAAAAATAAATAACACATTATTAATAGTAATACCAGAACAAGACATAAGTTAGTTGATTTATTTGATTTTTGATTAGCAGAGAAACCTTCTATTCCTGATTTGGAACATTGTTGTATTTCAAAATTACCCGTCATTGATTTACCCATAGCCGCATTTAATAATTTATCTGGACTAAGAGAAGCAATATCATTAGCAATAGAAGGTATCATGCCCTGCATTTTACTTCCGTTTAAAAAGGGTTTGGGAGAATTATCAATAAACAAATATCTTGGTTGATTACATGAACCAGATTCATTTTTAACTACATTTTTATTACCTTTCATTTTTCGCATAATCTTATCTACTACATTAGGAGTCCAGGTGTAACCTCTTTTTTCACAGGCTTCTTTGGATACTAAATCACGTCTTGGGCAAGTTCCTATTTTTACGAAATAAGATGAAGAATATTTACCATGTAATTTTTTCCTTAGAAATTTATCAGTTGTGGGAGGTCTATAAAGTTGATTAGCAAGAGCATTTTTAACGCGATGAGTGTGATAACATCTATCACCGCATCTTTCAAATTGAGGATAATCGCTACTTCTACTACGAATACCCGCTCTTGAAGTAGGACCCGGGATAGGATCATCGATTAAACCATTAATTGTTTTAATTATTCCAGTGAGATTTTTATATAAATCACTTATATTACTTCCTGGACGAGAACCGGTTACTTCTTTTGAATAATTATTAGATATATGATTACTGTAATCCCAATCATAATTTTTCCAGGGATAAACATTATTTGAAAACATTGGAATCCTTCTTTGTAAATTTTCAGCAGCCGCATTAATACATTGATAGTAATTTGCGGTATGTCTGGCACAAATTCGACATTCTTTCATATAGGTATCTAGTGCTCTTTTAATCTGATTAAGTTCTTTTTTAGTAACTGGTATAAAGTCAGTAATATTATCTGATTCTAATTGATTAATTAGTTTTTTTACTGATTTAACAATAGCAGAATTTTTACAATCCGCTTTCTGCGTAGGACAACTACGAGACATCTTATAATATTAACATATTTTAATTAGATATGTTAGTATTTAAATTATGTATTTCTTGATACCAGAGACATGATAAAACCAAAAAATCGTTTTGCTTCTGGATAAAATACGAATCTGACAATTAATACAATTGCTAATATTCTTAAAAATAATTTAGTTAAATTCAGAGAATAAAGATTGTCATATCGAGATTTATTATTTTTACTCATTACTTATCTTATAGATATATATTTTAAAAAATAGTAACTATTTACGAACAAATAATATATATACTGTAAGTGATAATAATAATATCATTATTAGACAAATATTTCTATTTTCAATACTATTACTTTCTTTAGTTTGACTATTGTAATTGACGAAGTCCTCGGGACAGGGAAGAATTCCTCCACCGTCAACACTGTTTCCTGCGAGTATTTGAAATAATTTATCAGGTGTAATAGACATAATATCAGCAAACAGTGATGGTTGAAGTCCTTTTTTCCCTCTAACATCTTTTGAACTATTATCTATATACATGTATCTTGGCTTAAAACACGAACCTTTTAATTTAGTAACAGGTTTAGCTTTTTTACTTGTTTTCATCATTGTCTTAAACATTTTTGGGAAAGTAGGTTTATTTTTTACCCAGTTAAATTTTTTACGTTCACATTCTGTCTGATTATTTATCTTTGTTTTACATACACCTGTTCTTACAAAATAAGAACTTGAATGTGTACCTTTAGTTTTAAATCTACATTCAGGATAGTCTTTTGCAAACGAAGGATATGGGGGTTTACTATCAATTATCTTATATTTATTTTTAATGTACATGCGTTTTTTATCTGTATCAAGAACATCATCTATGCCTGGCTGTGTCCTTTTATTAGGATATGGGTCGTTTATTAGAAGTTTAAGATATTTATTTAATTTGACTGGATATTTAAATAAATAATCCACAGTAGGTTGATTAGTAAAGCCTAATTTGTAAGCATTATGATTTTTAATCATGGCTGTTTTATAGTCAAAATCATGATTATTTATAGGATATATGTCACGAGTTTTACTAAATTTTCTAGTATTATATAAATTTACATGACTTGAATCCGTTTCAGTTTTACTTTCATTTACAACACCTTTAATAAATTTGTTAGCTTCATTAGCATATTTTGTAGCAGCCTTACATCTTCCCGGAGTCATAATATTATTAGATCTTCTGCATTCATTTCGTCTATATCTATCAATTTTTCTAGCTAATGGAATCATTTTAATATAAAGTAAGATATTAACTCAATAGACAAAAAAAATTTAAATTTATGTTAAACTTTGCTTATTGTCCTGTTGAACCAAAACCACCTTCTCCTCTCTCTGTATTATCGAGAGTTTCTACAAGTTTAAGATTAATTGGTTTTAGATCATGTGCACAAATTTGAGCAATACGTGTATCTTTTTTAAGTGTATAATTTGAATCTTCTAGATTAGTTCCATATCCTTTGGCAAGTTTAATCAATAGTTCATTTGTGGGAACATGCTTTAGTGCTACTTTAATATTACCTCTATAGTCTTTATCAATGATTCCAACACTATTTGCAATCATTAGCGGAGTCTTTGAAATACTTGAACGCGGATAAAGGTAGTAAGGAAGCGTATTTCCCTGACTATCCACCATACGAGATTTTACCTTAAGGTCTACAATAACAGTTTCACCTGTTTTGATAATAATATCTTCTGTAACATATAAGTCTACACCAGAATCGGAACTATGATTGATTCGAGATTGATATTTTTCCGAAAGTCCTTCAATTGTGCATTTTAGTTCGAGAGTAGACATAATAATTTAGATAATATATCATTATTATCTAAATTATTAATCAAATTTTTCTTTTGCGATAAAAAATATGATGGCTTCTTCAATAGTTTTAAACATGTAATCTACTGTTTTGGGTTTTTTAGTTCTTGTAGGGTCAATTAAAACACCACTCCATTTATAAAATTTCTTGCCTGCCCTTATATTATCGAGCGAATCTTCAAAAAAATAAACAGTATCTGTTTTTTTAATTTTAAATTCATGATTAGCAATATGATATATATTTGGCGATGGTTTATATTGGTCACCAGCAATATCACTTGCTATAATATCACTAAATATATTATGGAGTTCTAATTTTCCTAAAACATCTTTTGCGTGTGGTATATTGGCGTTTGTTAATATAAATTTGTTTCCTGATAACATTTTTAGGAGATCAGCCAGTAAATGTTTGGGTTTAAATGATTCATAATATTCTTTTTGATTTTCTGTGTCTTTGTAATCTTTTTCTGAGTAAAGAGTTAAATCTAAATCAAATATATATTTTGAGTTTGTTCTTGATTTATTGCTTAAAGTGGTCTTTTTCATACTACTAACTGCTTATATTAACTTAGAAAAAAATACTTAAAATTAAATCAATATTATATTTTAATGTTCCACTATAATATGTCTCAGACAAATACCGAACAAAAAGAAATTATAACAGAAGTAGAACCTATACTTGTAGAAAATCCAGGACGTTTCGTCTTATTTCCTATTCAACATAATCAATTATGGGAGGCATATAAAAAGGCCGAATCAAGTTTTTGGACAGCAGAGGAAATTGATTTTTCAAAAGATAATAATGATTGGGATAAGCTAAATGATAATGAAAAATTTTTCTTAAAAAATATTATTGCATTTTTTGCCGGTTCAGATGGAATAGTTTTGGAAAATTTAGTAACTAATTTCTGTAGTGAAATACAATTGGCAGAAGCAAGATGCTTTTATGGATTTCAAGTAGCAATTGAAAATATCCATTCAGAAGTATACTCCTTACTTATTGATAAATATGTAAAGGATGAGCAAGAAAAATCAACCTTATTTAATGCTATTGAAGAAATACCATGCGTTAAAAGAAAGGCTGATTGGGCTCTTATGTGGATGAATAAAGATAAGGCAACC
>Ga0228631_1000477_pt1 | contig 23089 bp, 18 predicted proteins | sample 39DmetaG_FD_183049 | JGI IMG/M metagenome (GOLD analysis project Ga0228631, IMG submission 183049) | Seawater microbial communities from Monterey Bay, California, United States - 39D | ecosystem: Environmental > Aquatic > Marine > Coastal | place: USA: California | collected 2016-09-28
CCAGTTATCTTGAATAGCTAAATGACATTTAGAGTTCATTGGGTGATTAGTAAGTGAAGTAACAGATACATAATCGTCCATGTTTAACTCTAAAGAAGAAGCGAATGATTTTGGAGTGTATTTTTTACCATCGTACTCAAATTCAGTAACGTCTTTTCCGAAATAAGCATCTAAGATTCCATTCATTGCAGGTTTCCAAGCACCAGTTAAAGGCTTATTCCCTTTACGGTCTACATATTTTAATAAACCATTCATTGCTCCATCCAAAACACTAAACATTTCATTATGGTTGTATGTCTCTTGTCCTGGCAATAAACCTGTATAAACAGATTGAGGAACGATTCCGTAATTTCTAATCACATAAGGAATGTCGTGAAAAGCACCACCTTGAGAAAAGTTAATTTTTCCATCCATACGAACATACTTCTCTGCTTTACCTTCGTATGCTTTACGAGAAATATACATTTGAGAAAGAATTGGTGCATCTTTCATCCCTTTACGCATTAATTCAGACTCAAAGAAAGACAATGCAGAAAAGCTCCAACATGTACCTGTTCTACCTTGACTTAATACTGGTGTTGCATCTAAGTGCGCTACTTTTGTAAATCTATACTTACTGTTTTCAGCATTCGTTATAGTGTCTTGTGCAGAAACTACAGCTACAAAACCAATAAATAAGAAACTTAATATTGTTTTTTTCATATTTAAAAAATCTTTTAGTTTTCTCAAATATAAGCATTGTATTTTAAGTAGGATTTGATTATTTCATTAGTGGTAAATATCGAAGATGAATGGTTGGGAGATGAATGAAGGAAAAACTATTAAAATATCTTATTACTTTTGATATACGCAAAACTACTTTCGCCTTATAATTATTGGAGATACTTTAAATTTATCGATATGTTTAAAATTTCGTTTCTCATTGAGAACAGCTAATAATCGAAACTTTCTTTTGGATTGATACAAACAAAATCGACCTAAAGCACAAATAATTCGGAGGCGATAAAATCCGCTTTTAGCTTTCCTTCCTGAGTTAAACGGATGTTGCTTCCATCTTCAGTTATCCAGCTATTATCAATAAATTGACTTAATGTAGTTTGAAACTTTATTGGAAAAGGAAAGATTTTTTTTAACTTTTTGGTATCTACACCAAATTTCGTTCTTAGCCCAGTCATTAATAACTCGTTGAATTGGTTTTCTTTAGATAAGATTTCTATTTCATCCCATTTTTCATTATTAGCAACTTTTTTTATGTATTGCTGGTTATTAGAAATGTTCCAACTTCTTGACGTACCATTGAAAGAGTGAGCAGAAGGTCCAATTCCTAAGTAGTGTTTCCCTGTCCAATAATTAGAATTATGGATAGAATGTTTTCCAAGTTTAGAGAAATTTGAAATTTCATATTGTTCCATTCCATTTTCAGCCAAAGTATCTATTAGTAAGTTAAACTGATCGCTTTGCTCATCTTCACTAGCTGGTTTAATTTTATTATTTTTTACCATTTGGTGCAAAGATGTTTTCTCTTCAACCGTTAAGCAATATGCAGAAACATGAGGTACTTTCATGTCTATAACATGTTGAATATTCTTTTTCCAATCTTGGGTTGATAAGTTTGGTAAACCATATATTAAGTCAACACTTAGGTTATCAAACCCTTCTTCTTGGGCCAATGAAACACAATTTAATGCTTCCGAGCGATTATGCGCACGGTTCATCCAACGTAAATCTTCTTCTCGAAAAGACTGTAATCCAATACTTAAACGATTGACACCTATTTGCTTCCAATCTTGTAAAGTATTCTTATTGATATCATCTGGGTTTGCTTCCACTGTAAATTCAAGATCAGCACTAAGGTTGAAAGTCGTTTTAATGCTGTTTAAAACCTGTTCAAACTCATCTTTAGTTAATAAACTTGGTGTACCACCACCAAAATAAACGGTTTCAACAACTTGATTCGCTAAGTAATCTTTTCGACAAATAATCTCTTTACAGATTGACTCTATCATTTCCGCTCTGTACTTGTGAAAAGTAGTACTAAAATGAAAATCGCAATAAGAACACTTCTGTTTACAAAAAGGAATATGTATATAAATACCAGCCATATCTGTAAAAGTACATAATGAAATGACAAAATAGAAAAATGAAATTAAATTTTCCTTAACTTCGCCACCGTGGTTAAATTATTTTTAAGTAATCGTTCAATTGTACTCTTTCTATTACCATTTGTAATAGTAGCGTATATATTATTTAATCATTATTCCGATTATTACCTTTTCTCGGAAGTTTCTAACTTTGGATTTTGGGGTACTAATGTTGGGTTTAGCTCTTTTTATTCCCAATTATTTGCAAGCATTTTAGTTATTACTAATGCTATTGGAATAAATGCCATTTTTAACTGGAATCAGTTTTTAGAAAGAAATAGCTTTATGCCTTCTTTACTTTACGTAGTATTGATGAGCTTTTACCACTCTTTTTATGAAATAGACGGTTTATTAATTTCACATACTTTCTTGATTCTTAGTTTATACCAGCTGTATTTTTTAAGACAAAACGAAGATGGACGAAAATCGGTTTTTAATGCTGCATTTTTCGCAGGTGCTGCTTCTACTTTTTATCCTCAATTGATCGGTTACCTTCCTTTTTACTTTTTAATGATTTGGAGTATCCGTCCTTTTATCATTAGAGAAACCATATTATGTATTGCAGGGTTTATCGTTCCATTAATATATGGAAGCTTTTATTTAAAATATACAGGAACATCCATTGATACTTCTTTATTTAGAGTCTCCACTAATTTTCAACGACAACAATTTGATTTTTTAGTTACTTCAGGAATCTTTCTTTTATCCTTAATATTAAGTTTTGTAAGTATTCAGGCACACATAAAAAAGAGTTCTATTCGACTAAAAAAACTAACGCGAATACTTTGGTGGTTTGTCATCTCTGGTTTAATAATCGGTATCATTGACTTTCTTATTTACAACCAAATTCAACGATTTAGTTTAATCATGATTCCTCTGGCGTTCTTTTTAACCTTCTCTTTTTCACACAAAACGTTAAGTGCTGTAGCTATCGGATTATTTTACATTACCCTTAGTTATTCTTTCTTAAAATTCTTTTTATAGCTTTTAATCGCATTTTTCAGCCTTTTTTTTCGAAATAATTGTATTTTCGTATCTAATAAAGTACTTACAGATGATACCAAGAGTTCAATACAAAGACTTAAAAGAGAAGATAGGAAACAACAAATTATTATTGGTTAACGGTCCGAGAGCTGTTGGAAAACAGACAATAATTAATGAAATCCTATCTGCTACTGGATTGCCTTTTTTGGAATTAAGCGGAAAAGATAAGCCTACGAAAAAAGAATTTGAATTTGTTTCCACTAGTAGTTTAAATACCATTTTTGGAGGTCACCGATTTATTGTTATTCACGAAGCACAATACTTGGAGAAATTACAAACTATCATTGAAGAAGTACTTTCTAGCGATTGGAACGTTACTTTAATTTTAGCTTGCTCTTACGAACCTGTAATGGACGAAGTGCTAAGAGAAGTATTACAATTACAAGGACTTGAGGTGCAATTAATGCCTCCTACATTTTATGAATTAGCCCAACATAATGGGTTAACCAATGAAGAGAAATTACTAGAGCAAAGATTAATTTATGGAAACTATCCTGCTGTAGTTGCTGATTTAGATAATGCAGAAAACACTTTAAAAGAATTGGTGGAAGAAGTTATTTTCACGAATCTAGGTGTAACCGATAGAATAAATAAAGGAGATAAATTGACACGAATGCTACAATTATTAGCATTTGAAGTTGGTAATGCCATTTCGTATAATGACATCGGAGATCGTTGTGGGTTAGATAACGAAACCGTTGAAAGGTACATCGACTTATTAGAAAAATCATTTGTATTGATCAAGCTCCCATCTTATTTCAACAACAACCGTTACGAATTGAAAAAAGGACACGTAATATATTTCGTCGATAATGGAATTAGAAATGTGCTAATCAACAATTTCAATCCAATGATACTAAGAAATGACTGGGATCAAATTTGGAAAAACTGGTTAGTTTCAGAACGTATCAAATGGAATAAAATGAACCAAAAAGAGGTTACTTACTTTTTCTGGAAAACACATACTAAGCAAATCATGGATTTCATTGAAATTGAAAACGGTAACCTAAGCGCTTACAAAACCTCATGGGAAAAAAGGAAAAAAATGAAATTCCCTGCAAGCTTTATAGAAGCATATCCAGAAGCGAAGACTTTTACTTTAAATCGTTCTACTTACTGGGGCTTTTTGACAAAAAAGTAGAAGTAATAAGATTGTAGTACTGAAAAAAGATGTTTCCGAAGTAGTATGTTATTTCTTGAACTACTTGGTTAAAATTTATTAAGATAATCCCTACTCAAATTCGATAAGGACAGCACCTTTATCAACGACATCGTCTTGTTGTATGTGAATTGCTTTTACCTTACCTACACCTTCTGCTTTCAGAACATTCTCCATTTTCATGGCTTCTAAAGAAAGGATATCGTCACCAACCTCAAGTTCATCACCAACTTTTACAGCAATATTAACGATTCTACCAGGCATCGGTGCTTCCAATTCTTTTAGTTTTCTCACTTTTGGAACATCTAATCCCAAAGCACTAATCAATTCGTCTAGCTCTCCTTTTTTCTTTATTTCGAAAACACGGTGGTTAATTTTAATTTTTAACTTCTGGTCTTCCGACTTTTCTTCTAATATTTCTCCAAAAAAATCTTTTCCATTAAAGGTAAGCGTAAAAAAACGTTCATCGTCCCATTTGATTACTGCTCCTCCACTACTCTTTGTTTCTTTTTCGTCAAATATCCAAACTCGGTTTTCCATTGTAGTTTATTTTTTACAAAAATATAAGCTTTTAGCAATAACTGTTTGATAACTCTAAAAATATTTAAAAAGAATTTAATTTCGAATAGGTTAAAAGGCACATACTCAAATAGTGGACATAAACAGATATTCAATAAAAAACCGCAACGAGGTAAGAGATAAACTACCTATATGGGCAGTATATTATCGACTTTTTCACCTGTTATCTCCATAAATTCAAAATAATTTGACAGTTTTGTATCAACATTAATAAAGAATCCTAGAATTTATGAAAATTAGCTTTTTATTTATTGCGACTTTACTTTTTGGTTGTAGCAACTTAAAACAGGTAAAAACAACTAATGAAACTCAAATTGAACCACCGGTTCAGGAAGAAATAGTTGAGAAAGTTGAAGTAAAAGAAGAGCCATCTGTATTAACACAAAGACCTATATATAGAGCAGCTAGAACAATTAAAACAGATTTAATTCACACCAAATTAGAAGTGAAATTTGATTGGAGCAAAAGTTACTTAATTGGAAAAGCTACCATTTCTGCAAAGCCTCATTTCTATTCTTCCGATAGTTTGTTTCTTGATGCAAAAGGAATGGACATAAAGTCTGTTAAAATGGGAGAAAAAGCCTTATCGTTTAACTATTCAAACGATGTAATTGCCATTCAATTGGATAAAAAATATACAAATAGCGAAGAATACACGATTACGATTGATTATATCTCTAAACCAGAAGAAAGAGAGACTGGTGGAAGCGAAGCAATCACTTCCGATAAAGGATTATATTTTATCAATCCAACTAAAGAAGCGAATTCTAAAATGCCACAAATATGGACGCAAGGTGAAACAGAATCGAGCTCCGTATGGTTTCCAACAATTGATTCTCCAAATAGTAAGACTACCCAAGAAATATGGATAACAACAGAAACAAAAAACACTACATTATCTAACGGTAAACTAATTAAGACAATTAAAAACGCAGACGGAACTAAAACAGATGTATGGAAACAAGAGTTGCCACATGCTCCGTATTTATTCATGCTAGCAGTTGGTGAATTTAAAGTTGTTAAAGATTCTTACACCAAACCAGATGGTTCTGTAATGGAAGTAAACTACTACGTTGAACCAGAATGGGAAGAAAATGCAAGAGCCATTTTTGGTGAGACACCTGCAATGATTGACTATTTCTCTAAATTATTAGGTGTTCCTTATCCTTGGGACAAATACCATCAAATTGTAGTGAGAGATTACGTTTCAGGTGCGATGGAAAACACTGGAGCCGTAATTTTCGGAGATTATGTTTACAAAAATGACCGTGAACTTTTAGATGCAAACGATCAAGCGACTATTGCACATGAGTTATTTCACCATTGGTTTGGTGATCTAGTAACAGCCGAATCTTGGTCGAATTTAACGCTAAACGAATCGTTTGCCAACTATTCACAATACCTTTGGGATGAACACCGATACGGAAAAGAAGAAGCTGATTATCAAGCTGAAATCGTCGAAAAAAATTATTACGAATCTTCTAAGGCTAAAGGATACCATAACTTAGTTTGGTTTGATTACCCTGTAAGAGATGATATGTTTGATGCACACTCTTATAACAAAGGAGGTAGAATTTTACACATGTTACGTTCTCATTTAGGAGACGAAGCGTTCTTTAAAGGGATTCAACTTTATTTAACCGAAAACCAATTCGAAGCGGCTGAATTTCATCAACTACGTTTAGCTTTTGAAGAAGTAAGTGGAGAAGATTTAAATTGGTTTTTCAATCAATGGTATCTTGGAAGTGCCCACCCTATTCTTGACATTGAACAAAAGATTAATACGGATAATTCGACAGTTGAAATTCGTTTGAAGCAAAGTCAAAATTTAGAATTAGCTCCCATTTTCAAGTTACCAATGCACGTTGCCATCTATGACTCACTTGGAAAACATACTTATCCTATTGTTTTTGATAAATTAGAGCAAACGTTTACTTTTTCATACAATCGTGATTTAAAGTGTGTAATAGTTGACGACCAACAAATGTTATTGGCTAAGAAAAGAGAAGAAAAACCTGTAAATCAATACGTTTTTCAGTACTATAACAGTTCTTCTTATAAAACAAAAAAAGAAGGATTAATAAGAGGAATAAAAGTTAAGGCTAAAATAAAAGACAAATTAATTTTAGACGCCTTAAACGATTCTTTTTGGAACATCCGTTTGACTGCTATTCAACTTGCAGATAAATTGAGCGATGAAGCTAAAAAAGAAGGTATCGATAAAATTAAGTTAATGCTTCAAAACGACCCTAAGTCTCAAGTAAGAGAAGGAGCAGTTCAGTTTTTAACAAAAAATGTATCTCCAGAATTAGCGCAAACAATATGCAAAGAAAGCATAGAAAACGATTCATCTTACTTAGTTGTCAGCGCTGGATTGGTTTTTTTAGGGCAGATAAATCCTGAAGAAGCATTAGTAAAATCAAGGAACTTAGAAAATGAAAGTTCATCTTCATTAAAATTAGCAATTGCTCAAATCTATGCTGGTTTTGGTGAAAAAACAGAAACTTCTTTTTTCCAAAATGCACTTAAAAGTCAACGATTGAGTACACTAGATGAAGTTGGTGTGCTAAGTTCCTATTCCATGTTTTTAGTTCGTCAAGATTTGAATGCTCTTTCAGATGCCCTACCAACTTATGCGTATATTTCAAAAAATGGAGGATATTATTCGAAAATGTTCTTTACCCAAAACATCGATTACCTACAAAGGCATTTATCTGAAAAATTGGTGGAATTAAATGCAATGCTTTCTGTCTATGAAAAAGATAAAAACGATGTTGAAATTGCTAACACGAAGAAAGAGGTTGAATTGTGTGAAAGGTTGAGCAATGAACTAAAAGAACTTAGAAATTAATAATCTGAGTTCGATTATTCTATTTTAACTAGTATAAATCACAACCCGAAGAATTTCGGGACAAAATAAAGTTAGGGATTTAATATGCATAACTCAGAATAAACTCTGAGTTATGCATATCAGATTATACGCCAGCACTAGAAGTGTTGAACAAATACATAAAAACTATCCAAACATAATACTACTACCGTAAGGACTATCAATTGGGTTGATAACTACTGTAGGTATTTGTGACGAATTCATAATAATATGCTCTTCGTGACCAGAAGTTAGAACTCCAAGAACACTATTCTTATTAAGGTTCATAATTGCAATTAAATCTGCATCAATGGTTACTGAATGCTTAAGAACTTCTTTTTGGAAATTACTTGTGGTAGCATGCTTTGCAGTTACTTCAATTCCTCTCTCAGAGAAAAAACGATTAGCAAATAAAATATTAGCTTGTACTTTTTTCTTTAAAAACTCATCCGTTTCAAGAGGTGTAATAACGTGAACACGAGATTTAAAATAAGTAGCGATATTAGCAACAATCGCTAATTTCTGTTTAGTCTCTTTATTTAAATCCAAAGGAACAACGATATCATCGTACCCTGTTTCTTTAATTCCTTTTTCTTGAACAATTATAAAAGGAACATTTGAATTAGTAACTACTTTTAAAGCATTACTTCCTGTTATATGTTGCCACCCTTTGGTTCCATGAGTACCCATGAAAATCAATTCTGCATGATGTTCTGCTGCAAAATCACCTATATCTTCAAAGATATTACCAACTCTTACTTTAGCAATCAAAGTAACTTCAGGATCTTTTGTAGCAATTAATTTATTAAGCTTAACCTCTGCATCTTTTATGTTTTTTTCTTTAGACACAACGTGAATAACAAAAATTTGAGCTTTCAATGGTTTTGCTGTCGCAATTGCATGATTTAAAGCATTTTCAGCAACTTCCGTGAAATCGTGAGGTACAATAAATGTCTTAGTTTCCATAAGTTAAACCTTTAATTTAATTTTTTGTAGTACAAAAGTAATCATTATCAAAATCAGAAGGTTATAAAAATAAAAATCTTTTTCATTATTTAAAATAAACTTAATACAGATTTCACATACTTTTTTTAAAAAAAATAGATTTTTGGACTTGTATAAAAATAGTATTTAAAATACTGACGTACAATGAAAAACACCCTGTCTAAGATAGGTCTTAATCATAATTATAAAAAGATTACAAGATGGCAGTAATAGGAAAATTGTTAAAAAAAACGAATGAAATAAGCTACAAAAAGATCTTTAAAAAAGGAAAAGATTATAATAATCAATTAAGAACAATATATAAACTCCTCGATAAAGCAAAATTTACGCGATTTGGTAATGAATACCATTTTGAAGGAATTGTCATTAGTGAAAACTTAGTAGAAGATTTCCAACAAACGGTTCCAATAACCTATTATGAAGAGTTTCATGATAAATGGTTAGCTACAACAATAGCTGGTGAAAAAAACCATACTTGGCCTGGAAAAATTAACCATTTTGCACTTTCTTCAGGAACTACTGGCTCAAGTAGTAAAAGAATACCTGTTACAAAGCAGATGATTCGCTCTTTTCATAAAACGAGTATGCATCAAACCTCCACCTTTTATAAATTACAACTTTCTGATAAATTCTACGAAGCAAAATTTTTAGCAATTGGAGGATCTACAAAATTAAATAAATGTAATAATCGTTTTGAGGGAGACTTGAGTGGAATACTTAAAAAAAATACTTCTTTTATTTTTCATCCATTTACAAAACCAAACAACAATATTTCTAAAATATCAGATTGGAATAAAAAAATGGATCGAATAATTGAAAAAGCTCCTTCTTGGGATATTGGAATAATTGCAGGGGTCCCTAGTTGGTGTATTATGGTGATGGAAAAAATTGTTAACCATTATAAACTGAATAGTATTCATGACATTTGGCCAAACTTAGAAGTCTACCTTCACGGAGGAGTATACCTAGACCCATATAAAGCAAGATTAGATAAAATATTAGGTAAAAAAATAAACTTATTAAATACATACCTTGCAAGTGAAGGGTATTTCGCTTACCAGACTTCTGCTGATAGAGAAGGGATGCAATTACTTTTAGGAAATGGTATCTTCTATGAATTTATCCCTTTTAACCGTGACTTTTTTGATGAAAATGGTAATTTAAAAGATAAAAAAACAGCTTTCAATTTAAGTCAAGTTAAAAAAGGTATTGATTATGCCATGGTGATCACTACAAATGCTGGACTTTGGAGATACATGATTGGAGATTTAGTACAATTTACCGACATTGAGAAAAATGAAATTAAAATCACTGGGAGAATTAAACAGTTTCTGAGCCTTGTGGGGGAACATCTTTCTTTGGACAATATTAATGAGGCAGTGAAATTAGCAGGTGAAAAATTAGAACTTGAAATTGATGAATTTTGCATCGCCCCTGATGTTAAAAACTGTATGCACGAATGGTATGTTGGAACAAATCAAAAGGTGAAAATTGAAAAATTGATCTCAAAAATTGACGATACACTTCAACACCTTAATGACGATTACAAAACATGTCGAAAACATAACCTCAACATGCCAAAAGTTCATTTACTTTCTCCACAAGTATTTTATGATTTTTTAGAAAGAAACGGAAAGACTGGATCACAAAACAAATTCCCAAGGGTATTGAACCAAGAACAAGCAGTAAATTGGAAAAGCTTTATCCATAAATATTAACCTGAGGTTATTAAGGAACTATTTAATTCAGTTAATTAATGTTTAATTTTCTCATTGTTTAATAAAGTATAAGCAAATTATACTTTCAAATATTAACTTTACCCTAAATTTTAAAACAAAGAAAAATGACAAAAGATTATTCTATGACTGCTCAGTGGCTAGATCAATGGCTAATCAATACATTCAACATCTCCACAGATTATGTAATCTTCTTTAAGTTACCTATTCAAGTTATTGGTCTTTTGATTATTGCTTATGTTTCTTGGATTTTAACAACCAAAATAGTTGTTGCTTCTGTTCACCGTTTGTTTCTGAAAACGAAATCTACTTGGGACGATCTACTAATTGAGCGTAAAGTATTTGATAAATTAGCTTCAGTTGTTCCATTAATCTTAATTGCTATAAGTGTTCCATATATCTTTTATGATTTTCCTGAAGTCATAAAGTACACCGTTATTTTTTCAGATGTTGCGATTGTTGGAGTTGTGATCTGGAGCATTAATGCAACTCTTTCAATTATCGAAGAGATTCTTTCAGCGTCACCAATTTTCAAAGATAAACCTATCACAAGCTACTTACAAGTTCTTAAAATAGTAGTTTATTTCATTGGAGGAATACTAATGCTTTCGATGCTTCTAGGGAAAAGTCCGTTCTACTTCCTTGGTGCTATGGGGGCGATGACTGCTGTTTTATTATTAGTATTTAAAGATACCATTTTAGGTTTAGTAGCAAGTATTCAAATGTCCGTTTACGATATGGTTCGTGTAGGAGATTGGATTTCGATGCCAAAATATGAAGCCGATGGAGATGTTTTGTCTATCAATTTGAATACCGTTAAAGTTCAAAATTGGGACATGACCATAACTACTATTCCAACTTATGCTTTCATTACAGACTCTTTCAAAAACTGGAGAGGAATGACTAATTCTGGAGGTAGAAGAATCAAAAGATCCATATACATCAAGATGAGTAGTTTTAAATTTCTACAAAAAGAAGACATAGAAAGACTAAAAAACTACCGAATAATAAAAGACTACTTAATAGAAAAAGAAGCTGAAATTGAAACACATAATGAAAGTGTAAAAAATAATTCAGATAGCTCTAAATTAAACATTAGAAGACTTTCCAATATTGGAGTTTTTAGAAAGTACATCGAAGAATACCTTCAAACAAATGATTTAATAAAAAAAGACATGTCCTTAATGGTCAGACAATTAGAACCTTCGCCAAAAGGATTACCTTTAGAGATTTATTGCTTTAGTAAAATTCAAGATTGGTTACCATACGAAGGGATAAAAGGAGATATTTTTGATCATGTTATTACTATCGCTTCGGAATTTAACTTAGAAATATTTGAAGAACCAACCGGTTCAGATTTTCAAAAATTTATGCATTAGAAGTGCTAATATTAATTATTTACAAGGCTTTCCATTGAGAAAGCCTTTTTTGTTTATTTAAATGAGTCCTTTCATCTCTTCCCAACTAAATCTATTTCCTTATCTTCGCAATAGATCTAAAAGTTAAAATGATGGAAAGCAATAGAATTCTAAATTATATTAAAGAAGTATTAGTGAACATGCCTACTGATTGGCTTAACTTAACGACACATCGACTAGATATTTACGATGAAAGTAAAGCTAAGACCCAATTTTTAGATCAACTGGAAAATTTATATTCATCCAATACCTATAATTCTGAAGTTCTAGCTGAATTGCCAACTGCTTATGACTACATCCGTTTAGGTCATCCACTTTCTTGCTTGTTGGAATGGGGGATTGCAAAATCAAACAATATTGATGTAAAAAATGTAATTAGTTTTTCTTCGCAAACCACACCAATATTAGCCGTTTTAAGAAAAAACTTAATCGAAAATAAAAAAACACAAATTCTATATACCAATAAACTTCCTAATTCTTTTGATTCTGAAACGATTCAAAAAGTTTATGGTTATACATTCGAAACTAAAAAGATTGATGCAATTCAAGAAATAAAACCTTTTGATGGAAGTATTATATTAGTAACAGAAAAAGAAAATATTTCTGCATTTGAACTAGCTTCATCGGTTGACTTCTTCATTAATACAAACCCTCAACTTGGGAGCATATTATTAGTAAATGGAGAAAAAAATGAAAAATACACTTCAGAAATTCAACACGTTAGAAGAAGAGAAACCATTGCTATTACTCCGATAAACTCTCTTGTTGCCTTACAAGTATTAACAGGACAAAACGTTAGCTTACCAAAAAGTGAAAAGGAAGAAAACAAAGCAAAAGTTATTTCTACCGTAAAGGAAATTACCGGAGCAAATACAAAAGCTCTAGTAGCCTCAAGTGGTTTATCCATGCAATATGCGATAATGATGGGCTTAGTTCATGATGCGTTGGAAAACCATAAAGGAAAACCAATAAAATTCATCGTTCCTCCCAACTGTTATGGTGGAACAAATGACCAAGCACGAAGAGTTGCCGCTTGTATAGATAATGTAGAAGTAGTAGATTTACCTGTGGATGGTGGAAACGATATGGTAAAAAGTATTGACACCGTTTTGGAAAAAATTGCCAATGAAAATGCTGTACCCTACATCATTGCTGAAATACCAACAAATCCTAGAGTTGAAGTTCCTGACTTAATAAAATTAGAAGAGGTTTTAGGTAAAAAACGCTTAACAGCAACTGGAGAAAAAGCAATAGACTCTGTTTTTATATTGGACCAAACATTCTGTCCAAATGTTCACTTTTTGGGAGAATCTGAAATACTTTCAACTGTTAGAACCATCTCTTATGTTAGTGGATCTAAATTTCCTAGTGGAGGAAAGTGTACAGCAGGATACTGTGTAGCAAATAAAAAAACAGAAGATTTATTAGAAAAGATTGAATTACACTTAACGCTATGTGATAACGAAGCAACTGAATTACAATATTCTTTCTTAGCAAAACAGTTACCTTCCATGAACCAACGAATAGCAGGTGCTTATAAAAACACGAGAGATTTTGTAAACTTTATAAAAGAAACACTACCAACTGCTAAGATTAATTTTGTTTCAGAAGAATTAGCAGAGCAAGGATTCACACCTTCTGTTTTTTCATTAGACCTACCTACAAAAGGAAATACACCCGAAGAAAAAGAAGAGTACAAAAGGGCTCTCAACCTAAAGTTGATCAATTTAATGATTACTAGAATTCCAAATGAAAGTAAATATTGTGTAAGTTACGGTCAATTGAAAGGTTGTTATTGGACAATTCCAGCAACCTCTACTCAAGGAACAACAAAAGAAGGAGACAAAGACTATATAGCAAGAGTTTCTCTTTCACCAGACATGGATTTAGAAAAGCATAAAGAAGTATTTCTGGATTTTGTGAAGGAGATATAATGGAATACTTTTTCTATGAAAAATCAAGTTAATAGGTTAAGATATCCTACATTAGTTTGGGTAACTAATATTTTATTGTCTCCTATTTTATTAATACTAATTACAACATTTTTTTTCAAAGGCAACTTTTTTGGTGACATTAAACTGTTATTCCCTTTTTACATTTTAGGCTTTTTATTTTCTTTACCTGCTTATATCATCTTTATTTTTCTAAATCAAATTATTAATAATTTCGATATTAATAATTTTACAAAAAAGCTGATTTTTTCACTATTTGGTGTTGGTTTAATATTTTTAACGTTTTATGTTTTAGGTGGGAAAACCACTAATATTTTAACCTTAAGTTACTCTTCCGTATTGTTAATGACGTGTTTAATTTTAAAATGGTAATTCCATATTTTATTTCATTGTTGTTCAGTAAATTAAAGTGAGTAATGATGACTTTTTAATAATTCGTAATTTGTTGCAAGATTTCAGGAACCCGGTTCTGTGAAAAGTACAATATTTACTTTACCAACTTTTACAAGACATTGTCAGATTACATCGTCCTTCCAGGACGTGAAGAATTAATCATTGCCATAAACATCGGGCAAAACCCGATGTTATAGTAAATCATCCTTACAGGATTTTTTGTTAATACTATTTTTAAAAAAAATATACAAAACTCAAACAATTGAAATACAATATTTTAATTGCTTTTAATAACGGTATCAAAATTTTTATCTGACAATGATAATTTTATTTATAACTATTCACAACCGACCTCGATATTAAGGATTTTGAAATTGAACTGAAATACCAAGTATTGACTTTTGCTTCTTTAGTCTCAAACCAAAAGAAAATAAAATACCTATTTTTGCACCAAACACTATTTCTATGGCTAGAATACTTACAGGCGTACAAAGTACAGGAACACCACATTTAGGGAATTTATTGGGTGCTATTATCCCTGCAATTGAAATGGCAAATGATTCATCTAATGAGTCTTTCCTATTTATTGCTGACATGCATTCTTTAACCCAAATTAAAGACAGTGAAACATTAAAAGAAAATACTTATTCAACTGCTGCATCTTGGTTGGCATGTGGAATAAACCCAAATAATTCTGTTTTTTACAGACAAAGTGACATTCCTGAAGTTACCGAGTTAATGTGGCATTTGTTGTGCTATTTCCCATATCAAAGGTTGACATTGGCGCATGGTTTTAAAGATAAAAGCGATAGATTATCCGATGTTAATGCTGGATTGTTTACATATCCAATGTTAATGGCGGCTGATATTTTACTTTACGATGCTGAAATAGTTCCAGTGGGAAAAGATCAATTACAACACTTAGAAATGACAAGAGATGTTGCTTCACGATTTAACCATAAAATGGGAGAAACATTTGTTTTACCACAAGATAAAATCCAAGAAGACACCAAATTAATTCCAGGAACAGACGGGGAGAAAATGAGTAAATCAAGGGGGAATATTATTAATATATTTTTACCTGAAAAACAACTCAAAAAACAAATAATGTCGATTCAATCTGACAGCAAAGGTTTAGAAGAAGTTAAAGACCCTGAAACTTGTCATATTTTTGCTTTATACAGATTACTTGCAAGCGAAGAAGACATTCAGACAATGAGAGAGAATTACCTAGCTGGAGGATATGGATATGGGCATGCAAAAATTGCATTATTCGATTTGATATTAGAGAAGTTTAAAAGACAAAGAGAAATTTATACTGATTTAATGGAGAATAAAAATAAAATTGATGCTGTTTTAGAAATTGGAGCAGAAAAAGCTAGAAAAGTAGCTAAAGATGTATTAAAACGAGTACGTGAGAAAGTAGGCTTTAAAATTTAAAAATCAGATATTTATACATCCCTTTATTTAAGCGAATATACGGTATTCTTTTTTTTATTATATTTGTTTATAATAAAATTCAAGCAAAATGAAATTTAACTTTCTTTTTTTATTCTTAAGTCTATCTCTAATCATAAGTTCTTGTGTTAGTGATAGTACTGATACAAATGATTTAAAAGTCTTTGGAGGAAAAATATATGGTGGTGAATTTAGTTTCATGTCTCCTGAAAAAATTGAGTCATTATTACCAATATCCGTTTCTGACATATATTCTAATCGAATATTATCTCAAGTTTATGAGCCATTATTGAGAATCGATATGAAAACAATGCAAGTAACCCCTTCGCTTGCTGAATCTTTCAAGGTAAGTGGTGATGCAAAAGTTTTTACGTTTAAATTGAGAAAAGGGATCTTATTTCATGATGACGATTGCTTTAGTAATGATAAAGAAAGAGAACTAACAGCAGAAGACGTTAAGTTTTCTTTGGATTTAGCATGTTCTGGACATAAAAAAAATGAGATTAGCTACTTGTTAGTTGACAAAATTACTGGTGCTGAAAAATATAATAAGATTTCTGAAAATAGTTTTCCAGAAGGAGGAGTAAAAGGAATCAAAGTAATTGATCCACAAACTGTTCAAATAACTTTAGATGAACCATTTGTTGGTTTTGATAAAATCCTAACTCACAATAGTTTAGGCATTATTTCTAAAAAAGCTTATTTGAAATATGGAGATGATTTAAAAACACATCCAGTAGGTACAGGCGCATTTACATTAGCCGAAATGAATGCTGATAAGATTACTCTAAATAGAAATGGATCTTATTGGAAAAAAGATGAGTTTGGTAATCAATTGCCGTTTATTGACAAAGTTGTAATGACTTACTCTAAAGATAAAAGAAGTGAGTTAACTGCTTTTAACGATAGAAAAATTGATATTGTTCTTGAAATTCCTGTAGAAGAAATTCAACATGTTTTTGGAACTCTAGAAGATGCCCAAAATGGAAAAACAGTTAAGCATAAAGTTGAAACGGAAACATCCATGAAAATGACATACATGGCATTTGCATGTGAAAGTGACGAATTTAAAGATGAAAAAGTAAGAAAAGCATTTAACCTTGCGGTAGACAGGCAAGAGATAATTGATCTTTACATAGAAGGGGAAGGGTATGCTGCAGACCATGGATTTGTTCCACCAATGGATAACTATCCATACAAAGAGGTTAACGGACATGGTTTTAATCCAGAACTTGCAAAATCTTTGTTAGCACAAGCGGGTTATAAATCTGGTGCTGATTTCCCTAAGTTAGATATCTATGTAAACACTAAAGAAGGATCTACCATATATAAAATGATGACCGGAGTAGTAGATAACATAAAGAAAACCCTTGGTGTTGAACTTAAGATTAAATTATGTACAATTCAAGAAAGAAATGAAGCAATCATAAAAGGAACTGCAAAACTTTGGAGAGGTGGATGGATTGCTGATTATCCAGATGCAGAGAATTTCTTAACCCTTTTCTACGGAAAAAATATTTCAGATAATGAAATGTCGGTTGTTAATGACTTTAAATTTAGAAACGAAAGTTTTGACGCAAACTTTGAAAAAGCTTTGAAAGAACTAAACAAAGAAAAAAGAAATAATTTATTAGCAAAATGTGATCAGATCACTATTGATCACTCTGCAGTTTTACCTATTTTGACTGATGATTTTATAGTTATGGTGAATGTTAGAGTAAGAGATTTTAAAACCAATGCTATTCAAGCATTAGATTTCTCGAACATTTACATTAAAGACCAGCGATAAAAAAATCATTTAAAGAATATTTTTTGCCTTTTCTAGTTTAGAAAAGGCAAACTTTTTTAAAATAGAATTTAAACTATAAAATAAACCTTATTATTTTAAGTTATTCCTAAAGAAAAATAGAAGTATAGTATAATGAGAAACTTTTTACGATTTGTTTATGGCGTTCTTCTTACTACTACTCTATTTTCTTGTTCTACAGAAAATAACACCTTTATTAATAGAACTTACCACGGTACTTCTGCAAGATATAATGGATACTTCAATGCAAACGAATTAATCCGTTTAGGGATAACATCCTATAGAACTACTCTAAAGGAAGACTATTACGACCTACTGCCTATAGACCCTCTACCGAATGAAAAAGATGTTTTATCCTTATACCCAGCAATTGATACTGCGATAGCAAAATGTACAAAGGTTATCCAAAACCATAGTATGCCTAGTAACGATAGGCCATCAAAAAAGAAGGAAGAACATAACCCTTGGATTGATGAAAATTGGTTAACGGTTGGGAAAGCTTCCTTCTACAGAAGAGATTACGATGCGGCCTTAAAAAACTTTAGATTTATTAAAAAATTCTATAAAAATGACCCCACTTTGTATAAAGCAGAACTGTGGATCGCTAAAACAAACATCGAATTAAAAAATTATACAGAAGCAGGATTCAACCTAGAGAAGTTAGACAAAGCAATTGAAGAAGAGGAAGCTAGAAAAAAAGCAACAAAACTTGTAAAAAGAATAACTAATAAATTTATTCTAAGCAAAAAGAAAAAAGAAGGTGAACCAGCTAAATTTCCAAAAAAAATAAAGTTTGATTTACATAAAACAAAGGCAGAACTAGCTTTAAAGACAAATAACAAAGAAGATGCAATCACCTTTCTAAAAGAAAGCTTAAAATGTGCTAGGACAAAACAAGATAAAGCAAGAGTCAATTTCATCCTAGGACAACTTTTAGAGTCTGTTAATAATAGAGAAGAAGCAAAATACCATTACTCAAGAGTACTCAAATACAATTCAAATTACGAGCTCATTTTTGCAGCTAAAATCAAAAGAGCTTTCATGGGAGGAAGTTTGAAATTGAGAAAAGAATTGATGAAAATGCTGAGAGACCCAAAAAATGCTGAGTTTAAAGACCAGATTTATTATGCTCTAGCAGATATGGAATTACAAAATGGAAACATTGAAGGTGGTAAAGTAAACTTGACATTGTCCGCATTTTATTCCACTACGAATACGAGACAAAAAGGGATGGCTTATGAAAAACTTGGAAACATGAGTTTTTCAGAAAGAAACTATGTCACTGCTCAAAAATATTACGACTCTTGTGCAAACGTTATCAATGACACCTATCCAAATGCTGAAGGGATTAGAATAAAGGTGGTGAAACTAGCAGACCTTGTAAAAGCAGTTGAAACAGCATATTTTGAAGATAGTGTTCAACGAATAGCTCAACTTTCAGAAAAAGATAGAATTACGTTTATTGAAAATGTAATTGTAGAAACAAAAAAAGCAATAGAAATAAGAAAACAACAAGAAGCGAGAAGGTTATTAGAATTACAAAAAAACAAAGTCGTTGAACAAAGTGGTGGTGGAGTAAATAACTGGTATTGGAATAACGCTAAGTTAAAAGCTAGTGGTTATGACGAATTTAGAAGACTTTGGGGAAGCGACAGAGAAAACGAAGATGATTGGAGAAGAAGTCAAAAAATAGTGGTAGCTACATTTACAGAAAATGATTCAATACCAATGGATTCAGCAATGGTGAAAAAAGAAGTAAAAGACACATTAACAGTAGATTATTTAATAAAAAGGATTCCACTAACAGATAGTTTATTTGCAGCATCTCAACAAAAAATGGTAGAAGCTTATTATAATGCAGGTATAATTTACAAAGACCAACTCAATGAAAAGTCGTTAGCAGAAACACAATTTTTAACAGTACTAGAAAAAACATTTAAAAATCCTTTCACTCTACTTTCAGCTTTTCAACTATATAAATTATTTGAAGAAAAAGAAGAAAGTAAAGCAAATGAGTATAAAAATTATATTTTAAATAATTACCCAAACTCTGATTACACTTACTTCTTGAGAGATCCAGATTATTTTATTAAAAAGAAAGAATTAGATAAAATTGCATTAGATGAATACCTATTAGTATTAGAAAGGTATAACAATGAACTTTATCCTCTAGTCATATTAAAAGCGGATAATGTGATAAATAATGAAAGAAAAAATATATTCAGACCAAAATACATGTTATTAAAAGCAATGAGTATAGGGATGACGAATGACGATAAAACACAGATGGAATCTGTATTAGAATTAATCGTTAAACAATATCCAAAGACAGAAGAATCTGAACGTGCATTAGAACTTTTATCCATCATAGAAAAAGGTGTCTCTGAAAATAAAGAAGTTGACTTTACTAAAAAATCAATCTATGAGTATAATGAAAACGATTCCTATTATCTGTTAATATTTTTAGATGAAAAACAGAACTCAAATAATGAGAAAGGGAATGTAGTAGATTTCGATAGAGAATTTTTCAGTCGTTTAAAACTAAAAGTCAGCTCTAAAATTTTTGGAGGAAGTCAAAATGTAATATTTGTGGAAGAATTTGAAAATCAAGAAACAGTTCAAGAATACCTTTCTACATTTAAATCAACAAGAAAACACATTACAAAACTTCATAATAACACGATCATAATAATTTCAAAAAAGAACCTTAAAACATTATTCGAAACACAAAACTTATCTGAATACGAAACATTTTCAATACAAAATTTTTAACAGATGATTAAAAAAAAAGAAAAAGATATTTCTCATACTACGAACAATCCTGATACAATGAATTCCATATTAGAAGGAACAAAAATTATTGGAGATATAGCTACAGAAACGCCTTTTAAAATTAACGGAAACATAGAAGGTAACCTAATATCAAAATCAAATGTAGAAATTGGTAAAACTGGATCAGTACATGGTAATATAAACTGTGCTGAAGCAGATATAGAAGGTACAATTGAAGGGAAAATAGAAGTTAACGGACTGTTGATATTAAGAGAAAACTCGAAAGTTGTTGGAGACATCTTAACCAATAAACTTCAAATAGAAGAAGGAGCAGTTTTCATTGGCGAATGTAAGATGTCAAATAATTCAGTAGAAGAAAGAAAACAAGAAACAAAAAAGAGCTTAGAAACAGAACCTCAAGGTAAATTATAAATGTCAGAGAATAAAGAACCAAAAAAATCAAGTGTTTGGCTGAAGTTTTCCTCATTAGGATTACAGATGGGATTGACGATCTATTTTGCACATTTGATAGGTGTGTGGATGGATAATAATCATGGATCAGAAACCATGAATTACGACAAACTATTTACTGTACTTGCAGTATTTGGATCAACTTATTCCATCATTCGACAAGTAATCAAAATGTCAAATGAAAACGACAAAAAGAAATAAATAAAATGAAAAGAATTATAAAATTTAATTTGATCGCAATTAGTCTTTGTATACTCCTTTTTAGTGTACACAATTACTTACTTTTAGCCTTGGATACTAAAGTAGCCTTTTCATTAATCTCTATTTACTCATTTTTTGGAATATCTTCAGTAATCATAATAACAGGGTTAGAATTACTATTCAAATACTTACCATCTTCTACAGGGTATGCGTTTTTAGTGAGCGTGTTTTTAAAGATGGGACTATTTATCCTGTTGTTTTTTGCTGGGAGCTTATCCGATGTAGCATTAAATAAAGTAGATAAAATATCCATTTTAATTCCTTTGTTTTCTTTTATGGCACTTGAAACATTAGCCGTTGTATCAAGGTTAAAAGGAGTTTTAACACTTGGAAGCACAAATCAATCAACAAAAAAGTAAGTAGTTTTTTTGCACTAATCCATAAAAAGTTTTCTCATCTTAAATAAATGTGTATTTTTGCACCAAATTTTAGTAGTGTCATAAGTATCACTGCGCTAATATGATAACAATGAATAGATTTTTGGGTATTATAGTTGGGTTTGTATTTTTAACTTTTACAACATTTTCATTTGCTTCACATGAAGCACACACTGAAGAAGCTGGACATGGAGAGGCAGTTCATACTGAAGAGCATTCAGGTCACGGACCGATTGATACACCAGAAGAAATCAACGCATACATAAGACACCATTTACAAGATGCTCATTATTTCACTTTCTATACAGATGGAACAACTGGAAAACATGTAGGTTTTGCATTACCAGTTATTTTATGGGACGAAGGGTTTCATTTTTTCTCAGCATCAAAATTTGAACACGAAGAAACGATAGTTAAGAATAATGGAAATCATTATGCACTTCACCATGGTAAAATCTATAAAACTAATGCAGCTGGTGATTTAGAATTAGATGAGCATGGACATCCTTTAAACGCTAAACCTTTAGATTTATCTATAACTAAAAGTGTATTAGGAATGTTATTAACAGGATTGTTGATGATACTTTTCTTTGGTGGATTAGCAAAAAGCTACAAAAAAGGTCCAATACCAACTGGTTTAGGAAGAGCGTTAGAACCATTAGTTCTTTACGTAAGAGATGAAATTGCTCGCCCAAACATTGGAGAGAAGAAATACAGAAAATTCATGCCTTTCTTGTTAACGGTATTTTTCTTCATCTGGATATTGAATATACTTGGTTTAACTCCATTAGGTTTTAACGTAACAGGTAATATTGCTGTAACATTTTCTTTAGCATTGTTTACTTTCTTTATTGTACAATTTAGTGCAAATAAAGAATATTGGGGACATATTTTCTGGATGCCAGGTGTACCAGTTCCAATGAAGATCATTTTGGCACCAATAGAGGTGTTGGGTATGTTTACAAAACCTTTCTCTTTAATGATACGTTTGTTTGCTAACATTACAGCAGGTCACTTCGTATTAATGAGTTTAATTGCATTAATGATTGTATTGAAAGCATCTTTCGGACCAGTTGCTTCGACAGGTATGTCTTTATTACTTTCAACATTCATTATGGTAATTGAGGTATTAGTAGCATTTTTGCAGGCGTTTATTTTTACGATGTTATCTTCCTTATTTATAGGAATGGCAGTAGTAGAACATGAACACCATTAATAAATAGAATTAACGTTTTTTTTGTTTAATATATAAATCAGTAGTTATGTACAATTTAATTGGAGCTGGATTAATCGTTATCGGTGGTGGTATCGGACTAGGTCAAATCGGTGGTAAAGCAATGGAAGGAATTGCTCGTCAACCAGAAGCAGCAGGTAAAATCCAAACAGCGATGATTATCATCGGTGCACTTTTGGAAGGTCTTGCATTTGGTGCTTTGATCTTAGGAAAATAATCCAAAGAAAAATTAAGAACCATTCTGTAACGGTTGGTTACAGAATGGTTTTTTAAAAAACTACATTTATTAATTATTTTTAGAATATGGAAACTTTATTGAATGACTTTTCACCAGGCTTGTTTGTAATGCAAACAGTGATCTTATTAATATTAATCTTATTAATGAGAAAATTTGCTTGGAAACCAATCTTAAG
>Ga0228631_1000488_pt1 | contig 22872 bp, 23 predicted proteins | sample 39DmetaG_FD_183049 | JGI IMG/M metagenome (GOLD analysis project Ga0228631, IMG submission 183049) | Seawater microbial communities from Monterey Bay, California, United States - 39D | ecosystem: Environmental > Aquatic > Marine > Coastal | place: USA: California | collected 2016-09-28
ATTCGATCTACTGCAACAGTATACCTTACCTCTACAGCAAAGGCTCATTTTGGCACTACTGATTATTTTCAAACAGTTGATGGTAATCTTCCAAATTTTAATATATCTTAATAAATTAATTTATAAAAAATAGGGAATAAATAAATATGTAACCATATTTATATAATGTCATTAGCAACTTTAAAACGAAAGACTAATAATAGTAATCCTAGAAATTGTCCTATATCCGGTAAGGGTACATTAGGTTTTGCATTAAATGGAACAAGACGAGTAGTTGGAACTGTAGGTCATACCAATCTTGGAAAAAGAGATACACGAACACCTTTTAGAGGAACCGTCCCTATGGGTCATGGTGGTAGATTAGGTAAATATCAAGAAATTATTTCTTATAATAATGAACTTTGTTGTTCAAATGATATTAATATAATTAAAACTTCTTCAAAATACAATAAAGGTATGATAGAAACACGGTATATGGGAACTTTACATGGAGCTTACAAAGAGCCTTATTATGACAATAATGGTAATTTAGTAAAACCTTTAATAAATTGGGTTCAACCAATTGATAATGGATATAATCAACATCATACACAAGGACAATACATTAAAGATGTTCATGCGAATAATGATTGTGTTACAAACTTTGAAGCTTATTTAGAAAATGGACCATATAAAAATGCTATATATAATTGTAATGGAAATATAGCATGCTCTTGGCATATTGGTGGTAAAAAATATATTACTGGTCATGGTGTTGGATCATCATCTGGTGGTCAATATGCTAAAACATTACATGGAAAAGGTGCTATCTCACAAAGTGATTATATTTCTGGACATTATTTAAAACAAAAAAATAATTTACCAACTCCTAAAAATAAAGCGCATTTCCCAATGAATTTAATTCGAAATGGATGTGATGAAAATATGTTAACTGTAAAAGAAGCTATTGAAAAGGGTTTATTACCCGAAGATCATGTTAATGAGCTATGTAGCTCAAAACTTACAATTATATTATATTCGAATGGTACACAAAAACAAGTTCTACTTTCTAAAAATGTTGATACCTATAATAAAATTTTTTATAAAGCTAAAAAAATTATCTTTGGTAATGGTACAGAAACAATTTTTTCATCTTATAATATTAATAATAATAATCAGTCACCAAATTTATTGAATTTAATTGAAGTTATTATACCTAATTCGGTAAAAGAAATTGGCCAAGCAGCTTTTTATAATACTCCATTATTAACTTCCATTATTATACCAAACTCTGTTACAACTATTGGAGAATCAGCTTTTGTCAATTGTCCAGGATTAAAATCAATTAATCTACCATTACTTACAACTATTGGAGAATGTGCATTTGTTACTTGTTCAGCATTAGTCACTATTGATCTCCCATTAGTTACAACTATTGGAAACACCGCTTTTAGTAATTGCACAGCATTAACTTCCATTAATCTACCATTAGTTACAACTATTGGAGACTGTACATTTAATTCTTGTTCAACATTAGTCACTATTGATCTCCCATTAGTTACATCTATTGGACGTGACGCATTTGGCGAATGCCCCTTATTAAATTCAATTACTCTACCATTAGTTACATCTATTGGATGTAATGCATTTCTTTGTTGTTCAGCATTAGTCACTATTGATCTCCCATTAGTTACATCTATTGGAAGTTATGCGTTTTACAAATGCACCTCATTAAATTTAATTAAATTAACAAAAGACCTGTCATTAGATATTGGAACTGAAGCATTTTATGAGATTCGATCTACTGCAACAGTATACCTTACCTCTACAGCAAAGGCTCATTTTGGCACTACTGATTATTTTCAAACAGTTGATGGTAATCTTCCAAATTTTAATATATCTTAATAAATTAATTTAAGCAATCCATCGCGTACAAAATAATTTTCTCTTGATCTGTCAACTTTTGAAACAGTAGATTTTCACTCATATTAATATTAAAAATACGATTTATATTATTTTTACAAACTAATAATATGTTATCACTAATTTTAACATCACATAAAATAGCACCATTTGTTAATTTAATATTATTTTCGGGATTTTTAATATTAATCCAGCGAATATAACAACCGATATGGAGCTCTTGTAATTCTTCAACATATCTATAATTTTTTAATTTTTTTGTTAATTCACTATTATATTTTTTTGTAATTGGTAATTCTGATAATATATTTTGTTTAGTTGTCTTAATTATATCACTAGTCAAGTTATTTATAGATTCATTATTGTCATTGTTTAATGACTTATTTAAAAAAATTAAATCATTATCATCCATTATATATTTATAATATAATTAACTTTTATATAATAATAAAAAATTAACTAGTATATATTATTAAATATTTTGTTATTATATTTATATATACAAATATCATCTGACAATACAACAAAAAATATGCATAATTTAAATTTATGATGTCCTCCGAGCTAAATTGCATAATTTATCTATTTTCAATTCTCTATTTTATAAAATGAAATTGGACATGAAAAATGTCCGATTTTGAAAAGTGAAATGAAGAATTGAAAAAAAAATGCAATAATGTGGTTTACACTGGAATGGTCTAAATTGAAATATAAGATAAAATATTTTGTTATTGTAAAAAAATACAAATATTTTTTATATTTTATAAAAATATTTAGGAACTAAATAATGTACCATATTATAGGTACATCATGGTACAAAATGATACAATAGAAAGTTCTAATATATATAAATGTAAAACATGTGACTATGAAACGTCACGTCATAGTCAATTTTCTAGACATTTATTATCTCGAAAACATAAAATGAATGTAAATGGTACAAATAATGTTCCAAAAAATGAATGGTCATGCGAATGTGGTAAACGATATAGATATTCACAGGGATTATCAAGGCATAAAAAAACATGTAATTTAAATATTATTCAGGAACCAAACTTGAACAAAAATGTTCCAAAAATATCAAGTGAATTAATTGTAAAATTAATAACTGAAAATGAAGAAATGAAAAAAATAATGCTAAAAGAAAATCTGGAAATGAAGAGAGAAAATCAAGAGTTAAGAAAACAAATAACTGTTATGATACCTTTAATCGGAAACACTAATAATATAAATAATACTAGTATAAAGCAAAAATTTAATATAAACTTTTTCTTGAATGAAAAATGTAAAGATGCCTTAACAATGAATGAATTTATTGATAAAATAGATATCTCTATGAAAAACTTATTAGTAACAACGAATGAAGGTTTGGGTAATGGATTAACAAATATAATAATGGATAATATGAATAAACTTTCTTTATATGAAAGGCCAATACATTGTACTGATAAGAAGAGAGAAACTATATATATAAAAAATGATAGTTGGGAAAAAGATGAAGATAATAAACAAATAAATAATATGATAAATAAAGTTGAAAATAAACAAATACGAAATATTAACAAATGGATAGAAGCAAATCCAAAATATATGGAAAATGAAATATTAAAGAGAGAATTTATAAAATTAACAACAAATTGTGCAAGTTCAATTGATAATTGCAAAGATAAAATAGTAAAAAATGTATGTGATAAAGTTTATATTAATAAAGACGAAATATGATTATATAATATTATACTATTATGATCAAATATAAAATTATGGTGTCCTCCGAGCTAAATTGCATAACTTGCATATTTTCAATTCTCTATTTTATAAAATGAAATTGGACATGAAAAATGTCCGATTTTGAAAAGTAAAATGAAGAATTGAAGAAAAAAATCATCGATTTGGATTTAGACTATAATGGTCTAAACGCAAAAATAATAAATTATATGTTATTACTGAATAATAAATAATAATATATTAATAAATGAAAATCAATTTAGACATTTTTTTGATCAGTATTATATATGAAAAATGACTGATGTAAAAAATGCAAAAAATGCAAAAAAATTTTATTGTGAAAAGTGTGGTTTTGTATCGAGTAATAAATATAATATAGAAAAACATTTATCAACAGATAAACATAATAGACTTATCAATACTGATGAAAAAAATGCAAAAAAAAATTTTGTTTGTAATTGTGGTAAAAGTTATAAACATAGTCAAAGTTTATACAATCATAAGAAGAAATGCAGTTATATACATTTAACGGCATGTAATTATGGTAAAAATAATAACAAAATTAATAATGACGAAAGTAGTGATAATTATATTATGAATCACATGGTTGAAACTGATGGAGATGTAGATTTTAAGAAATTATTTATAAAAATAATAAGTGAAAATCATGAAATGAAGGAAATATTTATAAAACAACATAGTGAAATTATTAATGAGAATAAAGAATTAAGAAATACAATTAATGAATTAATTCCAAAAGTTGGAAATAATAATACAACAATAAATAATACAAAAAATAAATTTAATATAAATATTTTCCTAAATGAAAAATGCAGAGAAGCATTATCAATAGATCAATTTATAGAAAATATAGAGATATCTCTGAATAATTTATTAACTACGAAGGATAAAGGTTTAACCGAGGGTTTAACTAAAATATTTATAGAAAATATGAGTAAATTATCATTATATGAACGACCAATGCACTGTACAGATAAGAAGAGGGAAACCATGTATATTAAAACTGACGGTGGAAACGGTGGAATCCCTAGATGGGAAAAAGATGAAGATAATAAAGAAATAAACCAAGCATTAAGAAAAGTATCACATAAACAAATACAAAATATTAAACAATGGACTGATAGATATCCAAATTATATGACTAATGATAGATTACAAGAAGAATATATGAAAGTAGCATTAAAGTGTACGAGTGATATTAAAGAAGATAAAGTTTTAAAAAAAATATGTGATAATGTTTATTTAACAGATGAAGATAAAAAATAAGTATTTTATAAAATATTAATAATACGCACTATTAATATTTTCATATTTTCACATTTTCATATTTTCACATTTTCACATTTTCACATTTTCACATTTTCATATTTTCACATTTTCATATTTTCATATTTTCACATTTTCATATTTTTTGTAATTTTTTTTTAGTTTTTTTATTAGAAATAAGACGTGGTTTTTTTTTACATGTAAATTTATATAATTTAAGTTTTTTATTTTTAATAATCGAATTAGAACATATTGCTATCGCTCTAGATTCATTTTTATTTTTCTTTGAGAATGCATCTATTTTTTTTATACATCTACATAATTTATTAACTAAAATTTCTTCGGCTTTTTTTTGTATCTCTTTATTGCTCATTCTCGGTGTTATAGGTATATTATAATAATCTAATATAGCTAGATAATCATTATTAGTGAGATTCATATTTATATACGATATATATATGAAAATATAAAATAATTTTACAGAAATAATAATACAATAAGTAATAATTATTGTAAAAAAAAACTTCTATATAATAAATATGGTGCATGATGAAAAAAAAATAGTAGTATTTGATTTGGATGAAACACTAGGCTATTTTGTAGAATTGGGTATATTTTGTGACGCCATCGAAAATTATTTACAACGAGATATTACCAATTCAGAATTTAATAAAATAATGGACTTATTTCCTGAATTTATGAGACCAAATATAATACAAATTCTTGATTATCTAAAATTAAAAAAGCATACAGGAATATGTGACAAAATAATGATATATACAAATAATCAAGGTCCAAAGTCGTGGAGTCAAAAAATAAAACTATATTATGAGACAAAGGTAAATTGTAATTTATTTGATCAAATAATTTCAGCATTTAAAGTACATGGTAAAAGAGTTGAATTATGTAGAACATCTAAAGATAAAACATACGCTGATTTATTATCTTGTACAAGATTACCTTCAAATACCAAAATATGTTTTTTAGACGATCAATATCATCCAGAAATGGAGCACAATAATGTAATATACATTAATATTAAACCATATATACATTCTTTATCATACAAAGAAATGTCGGAAAGATATTATCTAAAAAATAAAGACAGTATTCTTGATAATATTGATCAGTTTAATAATAAAATAATAAATTACATGAATTTATATAACTATAAAGTAGAAAGTAAATCAGAAAAAGAAATAAATATTGATAAAATTATAAGTAAACAAATTATATTTTATTTAAAAGAATTTTTCAAATCCCAAAAATTAAAAACCAAAACTAGAAAACGTAAGGGAAAAATAAATAACAAAACTTATAAACTTATCGATTAGAAATTGTTTATATTAAATATTTCTTCAATATATTTAGTTAATGAAGTTGTTAAAAGTAATAAAATACCTGATGTAAAGGCTAATTTTCTGTCAAATAAAAAATTTTGTTTATTATATGTTGGTTCAATAAATGGGTTAAATCTAATTATTAGAATAATTGCAATATATATTTTTAAAAAATTACGCAGGTAAAATATTTTTTCAGGAGCAATTACAGTTAGTCCAGCGATAGCTACGATGTAAACAACTAATGATATGGTTGCTAGATATGTATATATATTTTGATGCCATTTTTGTTCAGTAAATTTTATAATATCATTTAACATATAATATATATATATATTATAATATATGTTACAAGATAAGAAATATAATGTTAAAAAAGATACTTTTGATGAAGATCGCACTATTATAACTGAAAAAACATTTGAAAATGAAAAAAAAATAGTATATTATAAACAATTGTTTGGATTAATATTATATTTTGTATTTTTTATTGTATTTATACCACATTTATTGATTAAAAATGAGTTATGGTATATATTAACCGCATATGTACCTAATTTAGATATGTTAGCAACAATTATAGGATATAAAGGTGGTCCATATGATATATGGAAATATTTATATAATCCTGCCACATCAACCATTTATGGGTTTTTTAGCGCAACACTCATAAATTATTTTGCATTATTAGGAGTAACATATATAGTAGCATTTAATACGTATATTAAGCGAAATATTACATCTGGTTGGTCGTTGGCCTTTTTTATGCTTGCAATAACATATTTATTACCAGGAAATTTATTAGTTGTAATAATGAATAAAATGGGTTCTATGGTAGAATCTTTTATATATAATAAGTTATTATCTTGGTTTTTTGTAGTATTAATTGGTATTTTAGCTGCAATCATAATAATTATTATTGAAAGTAAATTAATAGAAAGATATAATCCTACCATATCAAATTATATTATCTATGTCGCGAATAAATATAAGATAAAATTTTTTTAATAAATTATTAATGAACGTGCACTAGAATCAGTGGCATTAATATATTTTGGCATCCAAAAATATGGAATAATATATCCTAAATTGGGATAAAATTTTTCAAATATTTCTCGATAATACATTTGTTCTAATGTAATAGGATTATTATGTTCATATGATTTTTTTTTAATAGTGCAGTCTTGTACTTTTTCACTAATAATTTTATACCAAGACTTGTTTAAACTACTTACACCATCACTAAAAGCTTCTTTACGTCTCCATAAAATCTCGTTCGGTAAAAGATTTCTATTATCAAAAGCTTTGCGAAACAAATATTTTTCTTGTATTTTATTTGTATCAAATCTGATTTGTGATGAAATTGATAAATAATAATTTACCCACTTTCTATCTAAAAATGGAGTTCTAGGTTCAAGTCCATTTGTAGAAATTGATCTATCACTACGTAAGACATCAAAACTATGTATATCTGTTAATAAACGTCTACATTCTTTATCAAACTCTAAATGATTCGGTGCATGATTCATGTATAAATATCCACCCATTAATTCATCACTACCATCACCATTAAATATAACTTTTGCATCAGAATTTAGGGATATATACTTACCAATTAGATAATTGCCAACGCTAGCTCTAACAGTTGTTGTATCATAACTTTCAATCATATTAATAACTTCTGGAATAGCATCAAAGAAATCTTTTTCTGATACAATAATCTCTGTATGTTTTGTACCTAAAAATTCTGATACTTTTTTTGCATATTTTAAATCTTCTGAACCATCAAGACCAATACTATATGTTTCTAATTGTTTATTGTAATATTTTGATACTATTGATGTTACAATACTACTGTCTAGTCCACCAGATAAAAGACAGGCAATAGGTCGCTCGGTTGTTTCGATTCTTTTTTTAACAGCTTCAGTAAACATGGTATATATACCATTATATATGTCATTTTCTGAAGTATAAATTAATTTTGATAACGGAAGAGTATTATAAATGTTCTTTTCTTTTAAATACCATTTTTTTTCTAGAGATAAATTAAATTTTATATATGAACCAGGTTGCACTGGTTTAATATTTACAACTCCAACATTTAGCATATCGAGTTTTTTTTTCATATTCGACAATTGTTTAATTTCCGATGCGAATGCTATAATATGTGAATTTAACCATCCGTAAATGTATTCCTTAACAATTTCATCATCATTCGACAATATATATAATGGTCTAACTCCAAATGGATCTCTCGATACATAAATATTATTTAAATTGCTATCATATAAAATAAATGCAAATACACCATCTAGAATATTTAATGTATATTCAATACCATATAATTTATATGCATGAATTATAATTTCACAGTCTGAATGTGTATATGGGTTAATATTCATATCCGAAAATAATTCTTTATAATTGTAAATTTCGCCATTACAAATTAATGTAATACCATCAATAGTTATAGGTTGATTGGATTCTGAATCTAGACCATTAATTGATAATCTATGAAAACCTAAAATTAAAGATTCGGTTTTTTTAATTAAAGTAGAATTATCCGGACCGCGATGTTTTCCTTTATTAAAATTTGCCTCAATATCACCATTTTCACTATTATATTTATTTAGTAACGCAAAAATTCCACACATATATTAATTTATATAATAATAATAATATAAAATCTTTATATTAATTATTATAACTGTATAAATATATATGTATATGCAGACAACTAATACAAATAATTTGTGCGATTTAGAGAGAACTGAAGAATTAAATAACAGAATATTTAATAGAAATACACCATTTGTATCACTGCAACCAGTTTTTGATATTAAATCACAATCAACAAAGTATGTAAAGTTACCAATTATTGATAATAATAATGATAATACTAATAATAATATCAACGATATTTTTTCTGGAAATAAAAACAGATGGACTGAATATTCGTCGAATGTTAATAAAGAATCTTGTTTAAGAAATCAAATTTATCCTTTAAATAATTCAACTGTATCACACTATGTACCTGATAGTAAAAGTGACTTATATAATAATACTATTAATAATAATCATCATGAGAATCAACCATTCAAAGATTTATTTACTCAACAAACATTCAATAGTTTTAATCCTAATGTTGCAAATTTAGGGCAAAATATTTTAAATAATCATACTAGACAACAATTAAAAGATTTATAAATTTTATAAATTTTATATATTCAATACAGTGTAATATATAAAATTAAATAATATATTGTATTAATGACTTCTAGTGAAAAATATGTTTCAGATGTTACTTTAGAATATTTATTAAACCCTACTTTATTTCAACAAATATATAAAAATAAAGAAACAATAACCGAGAATGAGAGTGACGTGCGTTTTTATAGGAAACGTATTTTACAAAGTGTAAAAGAATTATGTAAGTTTGAAAACCGAGAGTGTTTTAATAGTAGTATAACGAATGCATTTAATGATTTTACATCAGTACTTATTTATCATTATAAATCAATTGATTCAAAAGATATATTACAAAGTGAATATTGTGATAATCTTAATGATAATTCTAATGATGATACTAATGATGATATAGAAAAATCCCAGAATACTAATCTCGAGAATGGTAATCTCGAGAATGATAATACAAATGATTCCCAAATAAAACAAATTATACAAAAATCAAATGAAATGATGATTAAAGAAAAAAAAACTGTAAATAATTTAGATAGTTTTGTTAAAAAAATAAATACCAACGAAATTAAAGAAACATTTCCAAAAAAACGCGCAACTAATTTGAAAGCTCAAGAATTGAGATATAAAGGTTTGAAAAAGAAAAATGTCGATAATATATAAGTATATATGGGAAAAAAACATGCAACACATAAAAGAAAAAAAAATAATAAAAATAAAAAAAAATTGGACACTCGAAAAAGAAGATCTAAACAGAAAAAAACATTTAAAAAATTAAATTGCAGTGCTGGTAGGAATATGAATGATTATACTTGTTATACTAAAACAGCACTTGAACAAATTAAATCGCAATGGAATAAACGACACCCAGAATCTATAATTGATACAAATAATTCTAAAGAGATATGGTATCAACTAAAAGAAAAACTAAACTCTGTATGTGACACAGAAAGATGTTGGATTAAACAAAAATTTATGGAGAATAATTTAGATAATGAACTATTACATTATACACATGCTCCAGAATCCCCAAAAATTTGGGATATAAATCCAAATGAATGGTTAAATAGTAATGATATTAATAAAGTTATGAAACAATATGAGATGGAATATAAAAATTATGAGTTTATAGGCCCTAGTCCTATAGATTTTGATAAAAAGTTATTATATGGTGAATGTGTGTGGAATGAATTATGTAACCTAAATATAGCAAATTTAATTAAAAAAGGTAAGACAAAAATAGGTATAATTTTTAATACAGATCCACATAATAAAGGTGGTGCACATTGGATAAGTCTATTTATTGATATTCCAAGACAATTTATTTTTTATTTTGATAGCAATGGAGACAATATGCCTAGTCAAGTAAAAATTTTAACTGATAGAATTATTAAACAAGGAATCCCTTTAAACATAGATTTTGATCTATATTATAATGTTAAAGAACATCAATATTCAAATACTGAATGTGGAATGTATTGTTTATATTTTTTAAACCAAATGATAACTACAAATAAATCACCACAAGAATTTAACAAAAATAGAATTCCAGATGAACATGTTGAACAATTAAGAAAAATATATTTTAATGGATAAAATATTATTATAATAATATAAAAATATAAATTGTATTATTATAAATGGGAGATAATTTTACAAGTAATGATAATAAAGCTATGCTTTGGCAATTTTTGTTTGAAGAAGGCGCATTTAATGATATATCAGATACCTATATTTCTCATATAAAAAAAAATTTCGATGATGCAATAGTTGAAATTAATAATAAACATAAAAATAATATTAATTTAACACAAAAAAATAAAAAACTAATAAGCGAAATGGTGGCGATTTTAGGAATGTATAAAAAAAAACCAGAAAATATAATGAAACCATTGGAAGAGTTAAAAATCGACCTGGATACTGATTTAAAAAATAAAAATGAAGAATTTTTACAATTAATTAAAAGACCCAATCCAAAAGAAATTGATTTCAGTGATAAAAATGATGAACCTATGGATTCAAATAGTATTAATAATATGTTAAATAAAATGATGGAAACTCGGCAAAAAGAATTAAATCAAATATCTATTACAGAAATGAATAAAGAATCAACAAGTAATATTGATAGTAAATCCAGTGAAACCAGTGAAATCAGTGAAGTCAGTGAAATTAATGATAACGTAAGTTCAGTAGAAAAAAAAACATCTATAAAAGATGAAATAAAAAACTATATTACAGATGATAAACGTGTAAGTTTTAATTTTGAAGAAATACATCCAATAACAAATGATGTATCTATTAGCAATAAAGAAATTTTAGATTATTTAAAAATTCTTGTAAATAATCAAAATAAAATATTGTTAATTCTTGAAAATAATATACTTTCTACAACTGTCCCATAACTGAAGTTGGACTACCATGTATTTGATGGTGTTGTTGGAGTAATAATCTTCTTTGTTGTTCAGCTTCAATTCGTCGTCTTTCTTCTTCTTGCTGTCTTTCATATTCAATATTTGGGTCAAAATCAGATGGGTTAAAATCAGATGATCCAACTCCACCTTTATTATTTCTTGTTTTTCTTGATTTTCTTGATTTTCTTGATTTTCTTAATTTTCTTGATTTTCTTGATTTTCTTGATTTTCTTGATTTTCCTGATTTTCTTGATTTTCTTGATTTTCCACCTTTTTTTCTTGATTTTCCACCTTTTTTTCTAGATAAAAAACTATTTATTTCCTCTATTCGGGCAGCATATTTATAACTTTCTGCTTTAAGTTTATTAATAAGTTTTTGATTGTTATCCATTTTACTTAATAAACTAATTCTTTCTTTATTTAAACGGTTTAATCGTTTATTAACGTCATAAGTTGGTGCGCTAGGTAAATTTAATGGTACATCTGGAAAAACCGGTGTATTAGATGAAATTAATGTTTTATTATATGAACTCATATATAATAAAACTATATTATATTTATATCTACTTATGAATTTTTCTAAATTTATATTTTCCATCTACAATCTCAAGCATCCCAACTAATTGAGGATTCTTTCGTTTATAACTATCTAAATCATAAACTTCTCCGGTTTTTTCATTTAACGCATATTTAATACCTGCTAATTTTACTTCTTTAGCCTTCCATTCTATTTTAACCTTATTTATATCAGCAACAACATCATATTCCTCATCAGCAATCGATGGGTTATATGAAAATTTATTAGGATTAGAACCAGAAAATGTGAAACATTGTAATTTTTCTTTACCACCAAATTTAGTGTGAATAGCACAATCAATGGATGCTTCTTTTATAGCAATTAATATTTCTCTATTAATATCTTCTTTTATAGTTGATATTTCGTAAAGTGCTTCATCACTAGTTAATGGTGTAGCACTATCTATTTTACTTTTATCTTTTAATCTTAACTCTATTGATCGATCACTAGTTAATTGTTCTTGAGAGAACGTCATTAAATATAAAAATACCTCTACAGTTTGTAATATTGCTGGTAAATTTTTATGACTACAAATACGTCTAGCTCTACCAATTACTTGTTGGATTCTAACAGGATGCCAATATGGTTCTGTAATATGGACATATCTAACATTTTCTAACGATATACCTTCTGCTCCAGAAGCAGTAATCATAATTACCTTAACTATTTCACCATTATAATTATTTTTTGACATACTTTCTAATTGTTCACGAAGAGAAATGGGAATAAATTCCCAATTACTATTAAATATATTTCGAATAATTTCTTTTTCTTCGGGAGTTTCAGTACCAGTATACAATACAAATTTAGGTTTATCGATATCATCAGGTTTTATATCAATATACCATTTATCTGTCTTTTTTAATTTGAATTCTGCAAATCCGTTAGCTTTTAATACTAACGATAAAATACCAACACCTTCAAGAGTTCTGAACTGACTATAAATTAAATGTAATCCCGGATGTTTATCATCTTGTATATTTTCTAATATATTTAAAAATTTTGGACTATAAGTTTCCAATGCTTCTGGTGTTAAAAATTGATCTTTTCGAAGCTCGAGTTCTTTCAATGATTCTTGTATCCGTTCATCATATTTTATATCAATATTTTTTTCATCATCTTTTTCATCATCATTTATTTCTTGACCTTCATACGCATCTAATAAATCTTCATCAGCATTATCATCTAATATAATATTGGATATATCTTTACCATCTTTTGGTAATGGTCTAATAATCTCTTTTGGAAATACAAAATTACAGAATGCTCTTGAAAATATACGATATGTAGACGCTGATTCTTCATATAAATCATTACCCTGATTCTTTTTTCGTTTTTTAGCATTATTAGTTTCTATTTTCCGTTCTTGCACTCTAGCTTGTTCATATATTGCAAATTGAAAGTCACTCATTTCAATATGTTTCACATGAAAATCCTTACTTTTTTCATAATTAGGAAGAAGCGCGTCAATATCTGGAAAATATGATGTAAGTCCAAGAATTCTTCGTTTAAATAAATTAATATTTTTCACATTGCTTTTATCAATAAAATAATCACCAAACGAATCTAAAGTGTCAGGTAACGCCTTATATGTCTCAACCCTTATAGAATTTGGTATAATAGTAATATTATTTAGATTTAATACTTTTGTAAGTTCAGTAATTAATATATCATCACTAATATTACCCTGATCATTTATATTTACACCATCATAGTTGTCTGAATCTTGGGAGTAATTATTTAAAAATCCAAATGGATTACGTGTTATTTCCAACGTTGTAGATGTTGGTTTATATTTAATGACATCTAATACATTTTTTAATATGGAATGTTTTTTAAAGATATTAATTAATGTGTCTTGAGATACTTTTTTACCTTCATTTATAGATAATTTTAAGTACCAGGTTTTAATTCTACCACGTAATATATTAAATAGTATCCCAATTTCATTGGGATAGTTAATAATTGGTGTTCCTGTTAATAATACAATACGACAATTTTCAGCTGACATTAAATATTCGTATAATTTCATCGATAAAGAATCTGGTTTCTTAATTTTATTAACAATTCTACTGACAAAGTTATGGGCTTCATCAATAATAATAACTTTATCTGAAAATGGATTGATGGTTCCATCTAGCGATAATTGGTTTAGATGTGATGAACGAAGACCATTATAATTAATAAATTTATATTTAATACGAATCATCTCATTTAATTGGGTATCTAAACTTATTTTTTCTACATTAGATAATTTATCAAAGTTTGAAGATTTTTTTATATTGACTAACCACGCACCACCCTGTTTATCTATAAATTCTAATGGAAGTGACATAGATAATGACAAAGTTTCTTTTAAATCAGGAAGTATATTAGTGTCAATAAATTCCCAATACTGATTTTTTCTATAAATAGTATCCCCACATTTTTTTAATTCTTCAATATAGTTTACTCTCAATGATGCTGGAGTCATTACAACTATTTGTTTGTCGCTTTTTAATCCTTCCGCAATTGCTATAGATGAACAGGTTTTTCCAGATCCTAATCCATGATATAATAACAAACCTCTATATGGTGTATAGAGGTTAATGTAATCTCTAACAATTTTCTGATGAGTTAATAAGTTAAATGCCCCCTTTTTTGATGAATCGCAACTAATAACCCCCTCATCTTTTGATAATTCTTCTTTATACGGAGCAAATAATGATGAAATAAAAGAAATAAATATTTCTCTATTATTCATGTAATAAGAAGATGCTTTCAATAAAATTTTATCTTCTTTTTTTGGTAAACGGGTTTTAATATCTTGTATATCTAATAATGATAATGGACCCGTAATTATAGTTTCTCCAGGGCGAATAGTTTTTCGTTCGTGTTTAGTCTTAATTGTTTCTTGAGGAATAATAAGTTTTAATTTTTTTGGTAATTTTTTTTTAATTTTAATTGTGACTTCCGGTTTTTTTATATCAATATTTTCTACAATAATTGGTGTAGCAGTTTTTTCCTTTACTTCAATTGGTTTTTTTGGAATTAGTGTTTCCGTATCAAGAACATCTTTTAAATTGTCAAGTATGGCCTTTCTATCAAGCTGATTTGTTTTAGTTAAATCTTTAATTTTAGTTTTTAAGATTATATCTTTTTTTTCTTCAGGTTGTTTAATAATAACGTCTATATTAGGTCTAATTTCAGCCTTTGGTTTAATTTTTAATTTATCTAATAATTCTTTTGACATATTATTATTATATATATTAAAAATATTTAATAACAAACATTTATATTTTATTATATAAAATAAATATAAATGATATTTATTAGAAATATCACATATATTTTGATCCCTAATATTATTCGTAAAAAAACAAAAGATTTAAATATAGTTAAATATTCTAAAGATAATATTACTTTTAATAATTCTCGTATACTAATTAAAAAAAATACATTTCAAAAAAAATATGAAATGGTTGAAAGTCATTCAACTAAACCATATACAGTCTTTAAAATTCCTAAATAAAAATTGATATACTTTTTAAATATTAATATATGTTAAAAAAATATATTAATATTAATATATTATTAATATTGATATTGATATGAGTATTAATAAATCAATACAATTGGGATTATGTTGTATAAATACAACATTGAGAGCTCAAAAACCTCCAATATATCCATCTAGAAGTGTTATTATAAAAACTATAAAAGAAAACGGAATTGAATGTTTAAAAACTAAAATATTATATAATCTACAAGATATATTATTAATGATGGATTGGAATGAGAAAAATGGTATAAAAGTGTTTAGACTTTCAAGTGATATGTTCCCCCATAAATCTAATTCAAAAATTGATTCTTATTCATTTGATTTTGCAAAAGATTTATTAAAACAAATTGGAGATAAATCTAAAAAATATAATCAAAGAATTACATTTCATCCAGGACAATATAATGTTATTGGTAGTCCAAATAAAGAAGCTTTTCAACATACTATTGACGATTTATCATATCACGCAGAAGTTTTGGATCTAATGGAGTTGGGTTGTGATTCGGTTATTGTAATACATGGTGGTGGTATATATAATGATAAAAATCTTACTAAAGAACGCTGGTGCGAACAATACAAAATGCTTCCAGAAATAGTAAAAAATCGCATAGTATTAGAAAATTGTGAGAAATGTTTCTCTATTGTAGATTGTCTTGAAATATCTGAAAAAATTAATATTCCGGTTGTATTTGATACCCACCATTATGAATGTTATAAAATATTACATAAAAATGAATCATTTCAAGAACCATCTCATTATATACCAAAAATATTAGAAACTTGGCATAAGCGCGGAATAAAACCAAAATTTCATGTTAGCGAACAAGGATCTGGAAAATGTGGACATCATAGCGATTTTATTGAAGTAATACCAGAATATCTTTTAGAAATACCGGACAAATTTAAGATAGCAATAGATATTATGATCGAAGCAAAATTAAAAGAACAAGCCATATTCAAATTATATGAAAAATATAAGTTTTTAAATTGTAAAATTGGTGAAGAAAAAATTGTTTTAAAAAATCCACCATGTATGGCTTGGGTTAATGCTCATGTAAAAGACTGTGAATGCTGTGTAAAATCTACCCAAAAGAAAAAAAACCTAAAAATAGTTTCATCATTTTAAATTTTCAGATATATTTTATTATTACATTATTTCAGATTTTTGTTTATTGTTTACAGAAATTTTTTTAATTGCTTCATCACACGCAATCTGTTCAGCTTTCTTTTTAATTTTATGTAAACCTTTTGCTAGAAAAATCAAAATCTTATTATCATTTCGTAAATATTCCTGAATAGCATCTAAACTATTAAATTCTTCAAATTTTTTAGCATCATTAATATTGATACTATGTATTGACTGTCCTAAACAAATATAAACACCCATCTCATATCCGGTTTCCATATCATGATTGATTTCAAGATATTCTGGTGTAATTTTAAATTCTTTTTGAACAATAACTTGCAGCTGATTTTTATAATTATCATCTGTGCTGATTAATTTGGTCCAATCTACATGTTTTTCAAAAATACTTTCTATGAAAATTTGACACATTTGAAATCCTGGACCAGTAACAAAAACATTTTCAAACCATTTATCATCATCTTTAATATCGATTTTATTAACATCTAAAAATAATGCTCCTAAAAATGCTTCGAATAAACACCCTAATTTTTTTAAATTAGTTCTAGTGTTTTTTTCTTCTGCATGTTTAGAAATAATATACCATTTATGTATTTTCATTTCATATGCTAATCTTCCAATATGTTCATTTTTTACTAGAGCAATTTTTTTTTCAGTCATGAACCCTTCATCTGCTTTAGGAAAACGTCGATATAAATAATATTTAGTAATACATTCAAGAACACCATCTCCAATAAATTCTAATCTTTCATTCGATTTTGTTTTTAATGATAAACAATTATATGGTTTATCAGCGATTTTAATATCAGAATTAACATTTTCAATCATAGGCCTCTTTACATAAGAACGATGTATAAATGCTCTTTTAAATAACTCAATATTGTAAATCTCATAGTTTACACCATACATTTTGAGAATAGATTGAACATTATTCAATGTAATCTCAATATTATTTGCATTATATGGGTTAAAAATTAGCTCATCGTTAATTCTAGTAATATCATCATCCGTAATTTTATTTTCGCTTTCCATGTGATATATATTATATATTATATATTATATAATATATATTTTTATATGTTTATATCATTTAATTTAATCATATAAAGCGTTATCATCATAAAATAATCTGTAAAATATATTATATTATATTATATCATAATGCGATTCTTTAGAAAGAAAGAAACATCTAATAACCCTCTTATTGAGTTGGTTAATGATCTAAATGACAAATCTTCTACAGTATCTGCATTATCTAAAGGACTTGGCGTTAGTTCTGAAATAACAAAAAAATCATTTTTATTATCATTAAGAACTATACCACATTTATTAGATAGTGCAATACTAATAACCTTAACTGCTATGATAACTAGATATTTTATGTTAATTAAACTTTTCAACTAAACAATGTAAAAATATTTTTATAATTTTATTTATATTATTATAAAAATATGATTTCTATTAAATGTCCATTGTATGGAATTATATATATAACAAAACGTATGAATACTATAATTAATACACCAGAATTTAAGCGATTACATAACTTACGCCAATTAGGTATAACATATTTGGAATTTCCTTCAGCAAACCATACTAGATATGAACATAGTATTGGGGTTAGTCATTTAACACAATTATTAATGACATCATTAAAAAAACATCATCTGGAACTAAATATAACCGAAAATATGATCGAATTGACACAAATTGCCGGGCTAATTCATGATATTGGTCACGGACCATTCAGCCATTTATATGATGACCATTTTTCTAAAGGTATTTTTCATGAAGAAAGGGGTATTATATTATTTAAAAATATGGTATCAAAATATAATTTAAATTTTAATAGCGACGAAATCGAATATATAATTAATTGTATTAATCCAGTAGATTCCAATATTTATGATTATAAATTTCAAATTGTAGCTAATAAAATGTCAGCAATTGATGTTGATAAAATAGATTATATTCAGAGAGATAGTTATCATTTAGGTTTTGGTATAAATGAAAAATACCAAGAATTATTAGATTCTTGTAGAGTTGTTAACTATAATAATAATTTGGTTTTAGGATGGTCAAATGATATTGAAGACAAAATATTATCATTATTTATTACTAGATATAGACTACATAAAAATATTTACTGTCATCGTAATGTTAAATCATATGAAATATATTTAAAACAAATATTAAAAAAAATTTTTGAAATAGATATACCTTGGATTAATCTAACTGATAATATAATAACACAATCTTGGAATAATGAAATAATTGAATTGAAAAATAGAATTGATAGTGGTCAAATTTATAATATGGTTAAAGAAGTTGTATTATACAATATCACACCAAAAGAAGAGGTTGATTTACAAAATGAACTAAAAGAATATATAACAATTCTAAAAAATAAAAATCAAAATAAACATAATGTACTTCTCATTAAATATACTATAGGCTTTGGTATTAAAGATACTTTAAAAAAAATTGTCTTTTTTGATAATTATATGAGATCTATATCTGATCCGCAAAAAATAACCGGGTTTTGTAGAGAGAAATATGATACATTTATTGCACCATTAATGAATGATGAAACCATTTATAGAGTATATTGCGAATACTAATTTTTATGTGACATTGATAAATATATATTATTTTTTATTAATTTAAATATAATATATAAATTATTAATAGTTATAATATGAAAATTATTATTGATAACCGTGAACCGATTGAATTAAAAACTATTATTGAATCTAGATCTTCCAATGTTGAATTACGTAATTTAGAATTGGGAGATATTATATTTAAAGATAATGATAATAATGATATTATCATTTTTGAGAGAAAGTCTTTGAATGATCTAGTCTCTAGTATTAAAGACGGTAGATATAGTGAACAATCATTTCGATTAAATCAAAGTCAATTACCAAATCATAATATTATTTATATTATAGAAGGTGATCTACAAAAATATTCTTTAAAAATATCAGAGCCGGTATTAAAATCAATTTATTCAGCTATGTTTTCATTATCATATGTAAAAGGTTTCTCTCTATTCAGAACTATCAATATTATCGAGACCGCTGAATTAATTGTAAGATTTTCTGAAAAAATTATTAAAGATAAATCTATTAAGTCCTACTATTTAGCACCTATTATTCCAAATAATACTATTCCAAATACTAGTAATTTTTCAGATAATTTAGAAGTAACAGATAATTCTGATGTTTTATTAAATAATTATTCTAGTACTATAAGAACATCAAAAAAATCAAATATTACGAAAGATAATATAGGTGAAATTATGTTAGCTCAAATACCTAATGTAAGTATTACTGTAGCTGCTCATATAATGAAAGAATACATAAATATAGATAATTTAATATCTAATTTAAAAAACAATAATACATGTTTAGATACTATAAAAATTCCTGGAAAACAAGGAAGTAGAAAAATTAACAAAAATACCGTACAAAATATAAAAGATTTTTTATTAGTATCTTAATATATATATATATATGAATCAAGACGAAATATATAAATTTTTTGGATTATTTGTAATAATAATGTGTTTTGTTTATATTTTAGCCAGAGCATTTAATTATCAATCACAAATTTTAGAAGGATTGACAAATCCATCTTCAAAAAATAATAAAAAAGATGTATATGCCAATTTAGATAAATTAGTAAAAGTTAGAAATGATAAATTGGAAGATTCTTTACTATTAGATAAATATAAAGTACAGTTTGAAGACACAATTATTGAATTAGACAAAAATACGGATTTAAAATTATTACAATTAATTGCTCTTTATGGTGAAGCTGTAGATACAAATAATGAAAAGGAAATGACAAATTTGATATCTGTAATAAATCAAACAGCTTCATTAAAAACTGCACTACAACACGGTATGGATTATTTAGACAAAAAATGATAAAATATATATTATGAGATAGTATAATATATATTATGAATCTAATCGACATATAATGATACTTCATTACCTTTATAATATCCTTGTTTTATTAAATTACGAGTATATTTATCACCTCCCCAATTATTATCCATTGGATTCGCACTAATACCAGTTTTATCGTTAAACATTTTATCTAATGGGGTGTCTAATCCGATATATTGATCATGTGAATCAAAACCCGGAACTTGATTCTCGTTATATGGTGGATCATTACGATTAGCATCTAGTAATAATGATTGTTGTGCTAAAACTCTAGGAGCTTTTGGTTTACTTTCTTCTAAACCCCCTTGTAAATCTGTTGGAGATGGTCTAGCCTTGTATACAGCATTTCCTTGTGCGTCATAAGAATGTCTTAAAAATAATACTGGACATCTTATTCCTTGGCTGCGTTGCCATTTTGTGAATTCAGTATATTCATTTAAGTCGTTGAATTTTAGTGGATTAACTCCAGGAACAGGTGCTAGATGCGAATTATATAAGAAAATATATTTATCCTTTTGTATTAACACATTTGGGCATCTATACTTATCATTATTTTTATTATTCATGGAGAAACGTTCAACTATATTTAAAGGTTTATTGATACACATAAATATTAATCCTAGAGTAAAAATAACAAAAATCAACGTTATATTTTTCATATATATTTATAGATATATAAATTAATATTTATTTTTAGTTTTTTATAAATATTAATATAATATATATTACATGAATTTTCCTATAATTACAAAAAGTAATTCTAGTATGTTTAATAAAGATATAAAAAATTGTCCATCTATAGTGTTTATTTTAGCTGAATGGTGTGGTCATTGTAAAACTTTAAAACCTCATATAAATAACATCAAAAAAGAATTACATAATAACAGCACTAAAGCAAATATTATTACAGTAGACAGTGAAGCGTTGCCAGATATTTCTTCACATCATACTAATAATATTGAAGGATTTCCAGAAATATTTTTTATAGATGAAAATGATAATAAACACGATTATGACCGGGGTACACGTGAATATTCAGATTTAAAAAACTTTATTATTGAAAAATTAAAACTACAACAGATGGGCGGGACAAAAAGAAAAATAAAAACAAAAAAACACAAGAATAAAAATAAAAAAAATAAACGTAAAACAATGAAATCAAAATATAAAATCAAAAAAACTAGAGTCAAAAGATTAAGATTTAAAAATAAATCAAAGAAACATCGACCAATATAAGATTACAAGAATATAAGATTATAATTTTATATATATATAAAATTGATTTTTATATATAAATATACTATTAAATATATAAAATATATTTATACTATTAATATGTCATCCGAAAAAGAAGATGAATTAAAAGAACTGATTGATAAAGTCACATTAAATGCCGAACCAGAAATAGATCAACCTGATATTATTGATCGTGAATATATTAATTCCAAAAAAACTTGTTTATTTCATGGAGATTGTCTAGATATTATGAAACGTATAAATTCTAATTCAATTGATTTAATATTATGCGATTTACCATATGGTGTTACGAAAAATAAATGGGATATAATTATTCCTTTTGATAGATTATGGGCTGAATATAATAGAATAATTAAAGATAATGGAGCGATCATATTATTTGGTAGTCAACCATTTACAACTTTACTTATATCAAGTAATATGAAATATTTTAGATACAGTCTTGTATGGGAAAAAAATAAATTTAGTGATTTCTTAAATTCAAAACGAAAACCTATGAAAACCAATGAGTATATATGTATATTTTATAAG
>Ga0228631_1000489_pt1 | contig 22862 bp, 23 predicted proteins | sample 39DmetaG_FD_183049 | JGI IMG/M metagenome (GOLD analysis project Ga0228631, IMG submission 183049) | Seawater microbial communities from Monterey Bay, California, United States - 39D | ecosystem: Environmental > Aquatic > Marine > Coastal | place: USA: California | collected 2016-09-28
AGAATATTTAAATCCCAATTTTCAAGAAAAAAAAGTAGAAAAAAAAACAACTATGAATCAAAAAATCATAGGGGAAATAAGGAATTTTAAAGATAAACAAGATGGTGTTTATTTAGAAAAAAAAAATTATGAAAACAAGCTTAAACGCGAAATTTTCTATAGAGATATAGAATTACAGAAAGAAAAAAATAATAAAATTTCAGTAACTGAAATTAAAGAAGAAAATAAAGCATAATTTAAGGATTTTATATAATATATAATATTCTTAAAATACATTAAAATTATTTTTTAAGATAGTCATTTTATTTTTTACTTCTTTTTTGCTCTTTAATTTATATTTATTTTTCACATTTTTATTTACATTTTTATGTATTAAATTATTCATAATATTAGGTACCTCATTATTTTCTTCATATATTTCCGGTAAAATTTTAGTTAGAGGTTTATCAACCACCATAATAAGTCTGTCGTTATTTAATAATTTTCTATATTCTTGAATGGATAGATTACCATAAAATTTATCTAATGTATAAAATGGCGATGGTGCTGGTTTTATATTTTTCTCATAATTATATATTTTACAATAAATATTATTTAGTAATGAATATCTTGCCCACATTGTAGATGTGTCAATACTTTCGTTTTTCAAATATGATAAAGCACATTCGGGACTACAAAAACAACCATACACTTCTATTTTATCATCTATCATTTTTTTTGGTATATGGATTGGTGGATTATCAAATGAATGTGTACACCAGAAACATGCCGATGACTTATCAGATATATTATTTGACTTCAAATTTTTTTTTAATTCATTTAATTTACCCCACAACTCTTTCATATTATTTTTTGTTGATTTTACTTTTTCGTCATTCACTTGTACATTTTTTTGAATATAGAAAGTTTCTTTTTTCTTTTCCATGTTTTTATTTAACTCTAATTCTTTAAAGGGTAAGTTATTACATTTTTGATTTGTTTTAATTGTAAATGCTTTCGGATCTTGTATGATTGGATTATATTGTATTGAAGTTATATTTTCATCTTGGTTGGTATTTTTAACTTTTAAATGTAATATAATATTTGGTGTGTATTTTTCATTATTTGATTCTTTTTTGTTATTTTTTATTATCTTTCCTCCCTTAGGCTTTCGTCCTCTTTTCTTTGGTGGTGGTTTAGGTTCATTCTTTTTATTTTTTGGTTTTCGTCCTCTTTTCTTTGGTGGCATTATCTATATCAAATGTAAAATTATTTTAAATACTTTTTTTAAAGCTTTTATGGATAAATTTTTAAAATTTAAATAATTTCATTTTTAATTTCATTTTTAATTTCATTTTTAATTTCTTTTTTAAAAGTACTGCGAACGTTATAGCAATTCCTACACAATGAAATATAATTATCAGCACCAAGAACAGTCTGTTCTTTTTCGTCTGATAATCTAAATGTAAAAATACCTTCTTTAAAAGTACAATTTTTACACAAAGCTTTCAATTTTACTACATCATCACACAGTGGGATAATATCTAATATTGAACCAAACTTTTTTCTTTTATAATCGCCATCTAAACCACATACATATACTCTTTTTTTCTTTTTATTTACAGCATAATCCACGAAATCATATAAATCTTCAAAAAATTGTCCTTCGTTTATAAATAAAACGTCATATCTATCTAAATAACCATCCTTTTTAAAGAAATCTAACAGAGTACTTCCAATATTTAAACTATTTATTAAAAATCCATCGTGCGTAGCCGTTTGTTTGTCATTGGAATTGTATCTTTTATCTGATTCATGATTAACAAATAAACATTCGTATCCACATGAAGCAAAACGCCTATACTCCTTATTTAGCTCTGTGGTTTTACCAGAAAACATACTTCCTAAAATTACCTTTAAATAACCTGATTCTAGATGATATGCCATTTTATTATAATATAATATTTATTAAAATATTGTATTTATACCCATTCAATTTTATTTTTAAAGTTATTAAATATATTGTATTAAATAACTATTGCTTATTAATATATTATGAATTGTACCCCGTGGGTTGAAAAATATAGACCAACCAATTTTGAAGATATTGTACTTGAACATGATAATCGTATCTTACTTAAGAATATTATTGATAATAATCATTTTCCAAATCTTCTTTTATATGGACCACCCGGTACCGGTAAAACAACAACCATCATAAATATTATAAAAAAATATAATAACACATACAAACAAAACGCAAGAAATGTTATCCATTTAAATGCTTCTGATGATAGGGGTATAGACATTATAAGAAATCAAATTAATCAATTTGTAAATACGAAATCAATTTTTGGCAATGGGATTAAATTTGTTATTTTAGATGAAGTTGACTATATGACTAAAAACGCACAACAAGCATTGCGGTATTTAATACAACAACATTCAAATGAAATAAGATTTTGTTTAATATGTAATTATATTAGTAAAATAGATAAATCACTACAAAATGAATTTATTAAATTATGTTTTAGTAATTTACCAGAGAAAGATATATTTATTTTTTTAAAAAATATCATTTTTAAAGAAAAATTAAAATTAATCGATAGCAATTTAAAACATATTCAATATAAATTTAACTCAGATATAAGAAGCATGATAAATTATATACAAACAAATCACAATAATATTTGTATAAACAATATTATTACAAAAAAAATATGGGAAAAACTAATACATATGTTTAAAGAAAAAAAAAGTAAAACAAAACCAATTATGACTTATATTAAAAATTACTGTATTAAAAATAATATTTCTATTAAATCTTTTATTTCAAAGTTTATAAAATATCATATCGCACATAAAGATTATTCTTTAAATAAAGAGTGGTTAAATTTTTTTCAAAATATTATACACTCAACAAACAGCAGAGACTCCATTATTTTAAATTACTTTGTTGAAAAGTTATATAATTTATATTGTTCTTTATAGTATAATCTCATTCGTATATGAAGTTTTTTCATAAACACATTAGGCGAGGGCTTATTTGGGTTAAAATTATTTTGTTTTAATTCATACTCTTCCAAAATTTTTTGAATAGTTGTTTTTTCCTTTTTATTTTTTTTGGAATAATTCTCCATTTAAAATAAATAAAGAAAAAATAAATACATATTTGGTCAAAAATACACACGTTTCCTAAATATTATCGTTTTTTTAAATTGAAATTTATTAATTTATTTAAATAATAAACTTAAATAATTAAATTTACTATTTAAAGAATGGACGAACTAAATTTGGAATGGGAAAATTTTATGAAAAATGATCAACCAACTCACACTATTATAAGTAACGAAAAAGACAAAAAAATATTCTTACCAGAATGCTCACCATTATACATTTCAACACAAACCAAAATAGGATATTTGAATAAAGTAATCCCACTTGAAGATATTTTTTGGAAATTACCCATGACGCCATATTGTCAAGCTAGTACAGGTATTATCAAAAAAATTATTAAAATAAATTCTGATACTCAAGAATCTGTAGATATTCTTGAAAATAAGATTAAAAATACTGACAATATACAAGTTGATATTATATCAAAAATTGACAATGTTACAGGAAAGGTTAAAAAATTTAAAGATATTAGAAAAATTATTATTGGTATATCAAAAAAAGATTTAATCAATTTTAGAAAAAAAAAGAAAAGCGCTTTTTACAACTGTTTTGCTGTAATTGTAAGAATTTTTCATGAGGGAACATTTAAAGAAATTAACATCAAATTATTTAACACTGGTAAGTTAGAAATACCCGGCATTCAAGACATTAAAACTTTATTTTTGGCTGTAAATATATTAACAAATATTATCAATAAAATTTCAGGATTAAATGTAAAACATATGGTAAATAACTTAGAAACTGTTTTAATTAATTCTAATTTTTCATGTAATTATTACATTAATCGCAATATTTTGTATAACATATTAAAATTTGAATATGGTATTCATTCACTATTTGACTCATGTTCTTACCCGGGTATTCAATGTAAATATTTCTACAATAAAGATAATACAGATACTGGTGTATGTAATTGTAAAAATAAATGTAATTTAAATAAAAAAAATAAAAATAATAAATGTAGGGTCGTATCATTTATGATTTTTAGAACAGGTAGTATTTTAATTGTAGGTAATTGCGACGAAAGTATATTAAATACTGTTTATAATTTTATCATAAACATTTTGAAAAAAGAATGTTCTCGAATTAGAGCTAATGATAAAGAAGTTGTAAAAAAAGTAAAAGAAAAAAAATACAGAAAACGCATCGTATCATTTATTAAATAATTTATTAATAATTTTCAATGGTGTTGTTAAATCGAAATTAAAATTTTTAGAAATTAAAATATTATTTAACTTATTCATATCAATTGTATTTTTATTTATTTTTTTTATAAAATTGTAGATTAAAGATACTGTTTTTTCTATTGGTGGATTTTTTAATTTGATTATATCTAAAAATATGTTTATTTTTTTTAATTTATTTTTATTTTTTAAATCAGCCACTGTTAAATTACATATTTCTTCCATAATTTTAACTATGTTAATTCTTAATTTGTTTAACCATTTATAGTTTTGGTATTCATCTATATATTTGCTCAATAAATATTGTTCTATTTCATCTATTAGCATTATTTTTTTTTTAAATAGTTCTACTTTAAATAAATTTGATTCTTTTATTTGAAAATTTTTTCTAAATTCTTCGTTTATATCATATACTGTTTTTTTATAAACAAATAAACAAGCATCCTTTGAATTTAACTGAAGATATGAATTACTATCCTCGCCTATTTGTCCAATAAATTCAGTATAGTATAAATAACTTTTTCTTAAATGAAAAGAAACCAATTCTATATTATTTGTATACAATATCATCATTAATAAAATATTTCTCAACATACTGTATCCCCTTGTTAAAATAAATAGATAATGAGTATCGTTTTTAATCTTTTTTTGTTCAACCATATGCGAAAGATATTCATGTAGTATTTTAACATATTCAAAAATAATAACATTATCGTTTATAATTTTTGTATTATAATTGTTTTTATTCATAATATTTCTATTTTTTTCTTCTTTCATTTACTTTTAATTTTATTTTATTTTTATTGTTTAATCTTATTTTTAATGTTTAATCTTACTTTTATAAGATTAAATAAATAAGTATTTAAAGAATTTTTAAACAAAATTTATATAAATGTCCGAAGAGACTACTGAAAATTCTTCTACTGAAAATTCTTCTACTGAAAATTATAAATTGCCGCAGGGTGTAACTTTACAACATTGTGCTAAACTTAGCATTGTTGAAGATAAACCAATTATGTTTGATTACTGGACAGACTCATGCGATAAGAAAGTTCTTATTGGTGTTAGAGAGAATGGAGAAAAGCTTTTGGTAAAGAGCGCCGATGAGTACACTAGCCCTATTTCTAAAATTTACAAGGTTGAAAGCGAATTTATAATTATCACTGAAAACTCTATCTATGTTGTATCTGCTGATATTGCCACCAAGCGCGTATCCTAAATATTATAATATTTTTTAAAAATATCATAATATAAATCCCTTAATATAAATCCCTTAATATAAATCCCTTAATATAAATCCCTTAATATAAATCCCTTAATATAAATCCCTTATTAGTGTTTTTCCCATTTTTGCTAAATTTTTTTTTTTATTAATTTTCAAAATTCTACCGGTGTGATTGAAATTTCTTAAATATGATGCCAATCCATGCGTTTCTATGTATGTTTCCTTGTTTGCGGTTTGTCTAACTAACTTCGGTGGTTTTGGTTTACTTGACATATATAAAAATATAGCTAAATGTTTTTATATATTTATTATTTTTATTTACTTGCGGCGTCTGCGGCGGCGCTTGCGCTTGGTTTTACGCGAAGAACGTCTCTTAACGCGCTTGGTGCGCTTGGCGGTTTTTCTTTTCTTTGAAGTACGGCGTCTACGGCGACGACGACCTCCAACTAATGCTGCGTTTGATGCACAATTTGTCATTATACTATAAGATTAGAAATTATTTCAAAAGTTCCCGAATTTATAAAAGTTCCCTTAATTTTTCTTTTTTTTCTTTCGATAATTTTTTTGGAAAATGAATATGAAAAACAATTATTAAACGCCCCTTTCTATTATTTCTAAACATACCCATCCCATCGATTATACTTTTGTCACCTGTTTCCATTATTTTTCCATCTGTATTATTAATCGCGTATGTTTTTCCATTTAAATGTTCGATTTCAAATTTAAAACCCGTCAACGCATCCTTTAATGTTATTTCTTTATTTATAATTAAATCTAACCCTCTTCTTTCAAAATTTTTATTTTTCTCTATATTTATAAATACTTTTACATCACCCTGTAATCCATTGTCCGTTATATTTCCCTTATTTTCAATCATAATAATTTCATTATTATCAATGCCTCTTGGTATATCTACATAAATTGTTTCTTTTTCTACCTTCTTTATATTATCTACTATAATCCATCTCTCTATTTCCAGAGGTAAATTAATTCCATTATACGCATCAGCAAGTTTTATTTTTAAAGTTTTTGTTATTGGAGTTGGCTTCATATTTCTTGTAAATACAGGCTTACCATTCCTAAATATATGTATATTTGGGTGACCATTAACACCCCCCGGACCACCAACTCCAGCCATAGAAGCTAAATCAATTGGACCACCGCCACCAAAAAACATCTTAAAAAAATCCGGAACACCTTCATTTATATTGTTATCATTCGCAAATATCGAACTTGAATTATTATAAAATGGACTATTCATTTTCATATCATACTCCCTTTTTTTTATTGGATCTCCTAGTATTTCATATGCTCTATTAATTTTTTTAAAATCTTCTGAGTTACCACCTCTATCTGGATGATGTTTTAACGAAGCTCTTCGGTACGCTTTTTTTATAGTTTCTTTTGATGCGTTTTTATCAATATTCAAAATTTTATATAAATCCATTATATTTATTATTGTTTAGATTAACTTAAATATAAAATTACGAATAATATTATTATGACTGAATCATTTTTAAAAAAATATAATCCAAAATACTACAAAGATTTTTATATTGATAAATCGTACATCGAGATTTTAGATACCTTACAAAAAATGGATAATCTTAATATTTTATTTTTGGGTAATCCAGGTGTCGGAAAAACATCCCTTATAATGGCATCCATAAGAGAATACTATAAAAATGACAAAATTCCAATAAATAATGTTCTTTTTATAAATAATTTAAAAGAGCAAGGCATACAATATTATCGCAATAATTTAAAAACTTTTTGTCAAACTAGTAGTACAATACCGGGCAGAAAAAAATTTATTGTATTGGATGATATTGATTTTATCAATGAACAAAGTCAGCAAGTATTTAGAAATTGTATGGATAAATATAAGAAGAATGTTCATTTTATTATATCATCTTCAAATAATCAAAAAGTAATTGACAATATTCAATCTAGGACCATAATCATTAAACTTAAAAATATTTCCAATAAAAATTTAAACCTAATTTATGAAAAAATTATAAAAAATGAAAATATACATGTAGAAAAAAAAGCAAAAGAATTTTTATTTAATATTTGTAACAACTCTGTTAACCAACTTATTAATTGTCTTGAAAAATTTAAATTATACAATAAAAATATTACTTTAGATATCGCTAAAAATATATGTACAAATATAAGTTTTTTTGAATTTGAAAAATATACAGTATCTTGGTTTAAAGAAAAAGATTATAAAAAATCAATTAATATTATTTTAAATATTTATAAAAAGGGTTATTCTGTATTGGATATATTAGATAATTATTTTTCATTCATTAAGATTACAAAAATTATTGAAGAAGAAAACAAATATCGTATCTTAAAATATATTTGTAAATATATTGAAATATTTTATACAATTCATGAAGATGATTTTGAATTAGTTTTTTTTACGAATGAATTAATTAAAAATATAATATAATTCAATAATTTGTTAAAAATACCAAACAATAATCTTAATATATTATATCTAAATGAGTCAATTATTTAAATATAGTGTAAATAAAAAATATTTTACAGATTTTATCATCAAATACTGTTATAATATTAAAAATAATGAATTTGTTTTTTCTCTGGTATCTTATAAAAAAGCTGTGTATGATAATAAAATAAAAGAATTAATTAATACAATTAAACCATGTTATCACAAATCTAAACAGTTTTACCTAGAGAGAAATGTCAACTACAAGAATTTTCTCACGATTCTTAGACAAATATGTTCGAATTTATCTATTTCTTATTCATCACAAATATTATACAATAAATCAAAGTATAATATTAATTATAGTATTTTCTTAAATAACAACGATATATCGTCAAATGATATTGAAGACATTTCTAGCAATGTTATATTTAGTTAATTATAACTTTCTGTAAATTTAGAAGAAACAACGGTTTTAGATGTTAATATTTGCATTTTATTCGACGTTAAAAACCATTTGTAATTTGTTCTTTTTAATAACTCTTCTTTTGGTAAATATATTGCTACCATATTTTTATCAAAATTTATTTTTGTATTTTGTAGTAAATCATCTAACAAAATATCATACCCATCTTGTGTTTTCATACCCAATTGCCTTGCTGGTATCAAATTAACACTACTAGAATTTACATGTTTAAATAGCATTCTATCAATTTTACCGTCAAATTCCACTTCAGATGTTGTATCCGTCGATAGTAAAACCTCCATATAACTACACATATCATTAATAATGTTATTGTTTTTTTCACAACCTATTAATCTGTGACTCGGGAATGTTCTTTTTTGCGTTGATGTTACATTTCTCGATATAAATTCTCCTACGTATATACCATTTACACCTAAATACTTTTTATGGCATTTTATGAAATTTTTCATCATTAACATGCTATTTGGTATAGTAACGCCGCCATATTTTTTTAGTAATTTTAATATACCTAAAAACCTTGTTCTTGATTTTAAAGGTTCGGGTAATTTATCTAAATCAATTGTCCAGTTGTTTAATAATTTAAAGAATGAATTATCGTTTATCAAACAAATATTGAAACTATCTCCACAATGTTTTATTATTGTTTCAACACACATATTTAAATATGGTTGATTTAAATTATTATTTGTTCTCGAATAAAAACTTTCCCAATGCCTGCTATTTTTATTATGATCTACATGGACCCACATTATTGGTTTTTTTATTAAATCTAAGTTACCATTATTTTCCAATAAATGCTCTTGGACTAAATCAAATTGTAATTTTTCTGGGTCAGGGTCATACTTTTCTCTATATTTATCATAAAATATACCTAATGTGGTTATTAATATAAATGCTACAAACAATCTCTGTAATCTCATTGTATATATTAATTAAATATTTTTTTAATGCTAATTTAATAATTTTAAGTTTTTCCACCATTTTTTATTTCTTTCTTTCATTTCTCTATCTTGCTGTAATAAATTATATGCTCGTTGCGAACTTAATCTTTCATTTTCAAGACTTTCATTATGTAATACATTTTTTGAGTTAGTTAAATCCATCGGATTTCCTTTTTGACTTTCTCTATACTGTATATATTTTTCAACAGAATCAAAACGTTTTTTTGATGTAAAATCTTCTTCTGTCACCGGCACAACTGTTTCAATATGTGCTCTTTTTAAATCTTCATATTTTAATTTACTAAATATATCCGATGAATATATATTTTCCGATTCATCTATCATCGAACCACCACCCGAATATGTCAAATCACTTACTTTCTCATGTAATATTAATTCTCTCCCTTCCTGTTTTTTTCTTTTAAATATTTTATTAAATTCATTCATATTTTTTGCTTTTATATTATTTAAATCTTGATCTGATTTTAACCAATTACCATACCCTACTTGTTTTTTATTTTCATTGGATTTTTCGAACATTGTATTAAACCAACTATTAAAATCATCTTTTGATTTCCCCTTTAATCTATTTTTAAGTAATTCTATATTTCTTTCTTCATTATCAATATCATCTTTATTATACTCTACATTTTTCACTTCTTTTTCCGTTTTATTTTTAAAATTATAAACATCCAGTACTAAATTATATGCTCTACTAAAAAAAATAAAAATATCATTTTTTAAACCACTTTTGTCAGGGTGTGTTTTTAATGCTATTCTTTTCGCTTGTTTTAATTCTTCCTCGCCAAAATCATGATTTATTTTAAATAAATTTAAAATATCTTCTAAACTGTAATTTTCAATGTTTAAGTCTAGATTTTCCATTACATAAATGTGATTTTTTTATTTTAATATTTTAATTTATATATATATAAATTATGTTTAACCCAGATATACAAAAAAATAATTTATTTCAGAATAATGTAAATCCCCCTCAATATAAACAATCTTCATTTCAACAACCTTATAATAATATTTCAAAAGATATGCTTACAGCAAAAGCAAAAATGATAAATGCTCAAAGAGACATTGAAATAGCGCAACTTAAAGGTTTAGCAGAACAAACTATAAAAAAACAATCCATTGAACAAAAGATTAATTTATTAAAACGAACAAAATATAATAATAGTAGTATTGAAAAATATCCGCGAGATATTCACTATAGCAAATTATTAGTTGATGAAAAAAAAAAGTCACCTGATAAACAGGGGGTATTATATATCCAGGTCAATGAAAATAGCGATATTAACAAAATAGAAAAAATAGAAGAAAAATATTCATTAAAAAATAGTTTATTTATCGACCCCGGTCTAAATATTGAAGAATTAGATGAAGAAAGTAACTTTGAATCTTATCAACAAAAGGAAAAAACTGTTATTCGTAAAAAATCTTTATCTCCACCTAATACATCACTTGATATATCATTTAAAACTCTTAAAAATTCATTCCAATATAGCAATATACCAAAAAATTACCATACAATATTAACGGTATTAAATTGGTCTATCCAAGATTATCATAATTTATCCAGTGTTTATAATAAGTTTTTAAAAAAAGTAGATATCCAACAAGAACGAGAACACATAACAAATTATATACTAAAATCCTTACTTGATGATAGTACTTATCATCAATTTGGAGGAAATAAAAAATCAGACAACAATGACGAACCCACTGTTTATAATAAAATAAGCAAAGTAAAAAGATTCAAAAATATTAAAAAATTTAAACAAAAACTTAATAGTTTTTATGATGTTGTTAAAAAAATTAAAGACATTTCACGTAAAATAGATGGCATTATATTTGACAATAAAATTATTTTTTTTATTTTCTATGACCTCATTGTTAATAAGTCATTCTGGATATTGATACCCGAAAAAAATAAATCATTCTTACATTTTTTATGTAGTAGAATGTTTGAAATTATTGATGAAAGTAACGACGAAATCATACATTTAATAAAAGCTGCCGAAGCAAATCAGAGTATAAAAGAAAAAGGACCTTTAAACGTAGTTAAATCAATCATTAGTAAGTACCATGAAAATATATCACAAGAAAAATTAGAGAGAATTGTTAATGTTATTTTAAATTTAAACAATCTTAAAAAAGATGAAGCTATTCCTGAAAATTTCCAATTAAAAATTGTTACTGGTTCAATATTTAAAAAGGAAAATTCTTGGAGTAATAAATGGCAAAAAATTTCACAAAAAGATAAAAATAAACTATTTGATTTATTGCCCGAAGAAAATCCCGATACTTTATCTACTATTTTATTTGCCATAGGTTCAAAGGGTCTTATTCAATATCTACTAGTAGCTTGTATTTACCTGCTTCATAAAAATAAAATGTTAGCTAAGTTAACAAAAAATGATAGCGATAATAACTTCCTCAAATTTATTGTAGAAATAAACGATAATGATATTTTTAAAAGAAAGAATCTAAAAAAAATATCTGATGATTTTAAACGACAAATTGCTATATTAACTAATAATACAGAATATATTTCCTCTCCATATAAAACATTTTTAAATTATATTTGGAAAGAATTTCACGCTATCGAAGATAGTAAGAAAAAGAAGAAAAGTGTTTTTAAAAAAGCTAAAGAATTTGTTAAAAAAGTCGATAAAAAAATAGTTAAAAGTGTTCATAAAAAAAGTAAAAAAGCATAATCAATTACTATTTAAAATTTGTTGAAAAAAATCGATAATATCATCTTCTTTTGAAGAAACTAAATAATTATCAGGTTTTCCATTAACATAAGTTATTAACGTTGGTATTGATTTAATTTTTAAATAAGAACACACGTCAGCACAATCATCCGCGTCCAAAAGGACCATATTAACGTTTTGCGGCATTTGTTTATAACATTTTTCAACACATGGCGAACATCTTTTACATGGACCACACCACGTTGCTGACACTTTCACTATTACAAATGGATTTGTATTTACATAATTTTGAAATGTCTTTCTTTCCCTAATAATTACTTTTTCACCTGGCATTATACTATTATTATATTTTTGTTTTTATACTATAAATATAATTAATACTTTCAATAACTATTCATCTTTAACTATTTTGGAAATCTCGCTCAATCGCTCTTCCTTAAATTCTATATGACATTCCCAAAAATATTTACAAAAACTCCACTTCAAATCTACGTTTTCTCTATCTATTTTATAAAAATCCACCTTATCTTTAATTGATTCATCTAATAAATGAAGTGATTCTTTCGGCAAAACATAAGCCAATTGCTCATTAAATGATATATTTTCATCATTTTCTTTTAATAAATCAACATCCCATAATGGAATAAATCTTAATAAATCCACAAACAAAGGTGGATAACTATATTTATATGTCCATTTCCAATTCAAACAACCATCTGTATAATAAGTCATATTCCATAATAACCCTTCCAAATAATTTACTGATATTTTTTCTATATTTTCATCTGTTCTTTCAGTATTAAATAAAGTTTCATAATATCTTTTTTCCCAATATCTACTATACGGGTCAATATAATATTCTTTTTCTCTATCCATCATTGGAATCATATTTATTTTCATTTCTAACTTTTTCTTTTCTTGTTTTTCTGTTATTCTTATATTTCTCGATATCCTTTCCCGTATTTTATATTCGTTTTTCATATTTTCATGCTCTAGTCTAGCTAATTCTGTAACTAATTCTCTTACATTTCGCCATTCTATTACATTATTTTCATCTATTAATCTTAATTTTTTTCCTCCCAATATGTTTTTATATATGGTTAATATTGTATCTATACCAAATGTTCTTATATTTAATGATGGAAAATGAGGTAAAAAATCATTCCCCATAAACATCATCAAAAAAACATAATCTTTAATTAATTTTTCTTCTTTTGTGTGTATATTATCTACCATTGTATCAATAATATATGTCATTAATGATGATATTTTCATCAAATATAATTCATTTGGGTCTATATCTATATTTATTGATTTAATAAATTCAGGCGTTTCACGAAATAAATAAATATTTTTTGAATATTCCATATGATTCAACGCTAGAATAATTAAATCAGCATCCAACCCATAAACAACATGCGTTTTTTCTTTTGTTTCTTTTATATTTCTTAGAACACCAAATATTTTATGTTCTCCTTCGCCCCTTTCCATTGAACCAGAAAATACTATTTTTTTAACACCATAAATATTTTCTCTGTTTTTAAAAAATTTCTTTACTTTACTGTCTACGTTTCTCATAAATTCTGTTCCCGGTGTAATACATGCTCTATCAAACTTTGATTTTTTTATATTTAATTCTTCCTCCATAAATGATTCTAATAATTTTGATTTAAATCTTCTTTCTTTTTGTTGTTTCAATTTCGCCACTGGTGCTATACCATCAAACGCTATATAAACTCCATCTGTTGGATTTATAATTTTTATATATTCGTCTATTTTTAAACAAACTTTTTTAATAATTTCTTCTTCTAAATTTTTTTTATTTACATCCAATGTAAATAAAGAATCATATATAATTGAGTTAGAATCTAAGTAAAAATAATTAACTTTTTTTTGAAAACTTGATATATTTTTGATTAAAGACTTATAATTCTTAATCAAATACGTATAATAACTTGGAATTCCCATTCTTTTATAAACTTCATAGTAAATTTTTAATTTATTTTCGTTAAAATATTAAATTTGTTTATTTTATATTTTTAAAATCGCAATATATTTTAGGAAAACATGGCGAAAAAAGAAAATTCCAAAAGTAAACAAACTAAAAAAATTTTTTCTGTTAAAAAAACTAAAGAAAAAATAGATTATTATTTTTCAATTATCACCGATACCATTCTATGGGTTGAAAAATATAAAGTGAATGATATTATAAATGCTTCAGACTTAAATGTTTGTATTCAAAATTTGGAAAATATTTATATTGAATTAACGAATATTAAAGATACATTAAATTCTAGTAAAAAAAATACAGAACAAATTATTAAGAAATTACAAAAAATAAATGATGAATTATCGATGTTATTCAAAACTTTTGGAACAAAAAATATTAAATATATCTTAGATATTTGTCATGGACCACAGTTTCTTAAAAAATTAAAATTAAATAATAATTGTGATAAAGAAAAATTAGATTTGATATTAGAATATGCGCATCCTATTTATTATAAAATTATGCCATGGAAAAACAAACCTAAAAATATAAACAAAAAAGAAAAAATCATTAAAAATAAAATTATAGAAGATTTTATGATTATCGAAATGGGTCAAACTCTTGACTGTTTCGATTTATGTAGAACTTCCAATAACTTTAATACAAAAGTATATGGTATTAAAATAGTCTTTCAAAATCCCGATAAAAAAAATACTACAATATTAAATGCCATGGTTGATGAACTTTTAATTTCTTGTTTAAATAATTCTTTTATTAACAGACGTATAGCTGATTGTTATAAAAATATCCCACCAGACCCCGAATTTAAAAGTTTAAATTTTAAATGTTTTGTTGAACATCTTACAATTAAAGAATGGTTAATATACAACAACAATGAACTATATAATAGATTTGTAGGATATAATAATCAAGCTGTTTTGATAAAACAAAAAACAATATCACAGGTTGTTAAAGAGTTTTTAAATAATGAACTCTATCAACAGAGAAAAACGTTAATTATTCTACTTTTACAATATGAAAATAATGAATATCAATATCTTGCTTATTTACTTTATGATTTACTATCCAACGAAAATAACGGTAACATTGATACTTTTGAACAAACTTTACTATTCGACAGTATGCCATGGGAAATTAAAAAATCTTTTAGAATAGCTATGAAAAACACCATTAAATATACAAAGTCTTTATCTAATTTCGACCACTCAAAAATACCTATTGAACAGCAAATTTGCCTATTAAAGGCTTCCGATTCTGTTAAAGAAAAAGCAATGATTAAATTAAAAGAAGTAAAAGCAAAATCGGAAGATTCTGGTTCAAAAGCAAGACAGTACCTCGAGGGACTATTAAAAATTCCTTTTGGTATTTATATCAATGAAGAAATTTTAGAATTAGCACATATTAATTCAAACTCTGTTAACAAAATTAATGAAAAATTAAAAGAAAATAATATCGAATACAAATGGAAAGACAAGAAAAATTATACTAACATTGAAATTACAGATATGGTTACTGAATTACAAGAAAATATTTTCCCTAATATTAAAAATATTAACATAAAATACATTATTAAAGAATTTACCAAAGAAAAAAAGTTAAATATAATAACAAATATTTGTTACATTAATTCTACTATTAAAAAACTAGGGTTAAAATATAAAAAATTATGTCATTCAGGAAAAAAAAATATGTATATGAAAAAAAATATTGAAAATACAATTCAGCATTTTAAAAATGACGATACTTTCATTGAACAGTTGATAAATACTAGTTTAATTAAAAAGAGTTACTTAAACAACACATTTTTCACAAAAAATATTATTGACATAAATGAAAGGAAACAACAAATAACAAAAAATATAATTAATATTAATGACACTCTCGATAAATCTATTCATGGTCACAGAGAAGCAAAAAGACAATTAGAGAGAATTATTGGACAATGGATCACTGGAAAACAGAGCGGTTACTGCTTTGGTTTTGAAGGACCGCCCGGCGTTGGAAAAACTTCATTGGCTAAAAATGGTCTTGCTCATTGTCTTACAGATGAAAATGGCAATACTAGACCCTTTTCTTTTATTGCTTTGGGTGGTTCTAGTAATGGAAGTACTCTTTCTGGACATAATTATACTTACGTCGGTTCTACTTGGGGACGGATTGTTGATATACTCATGGAAAAGAAATGTATGAACCCAATTATCTTTATTGATGAATTAGATAAAGTATCTAGAACCGAACACGGTAAAGAAATTATCGGTATTTTAACACATTTAGTAGATACTACTCAAAATATGAGTTTTCAAGATAAGTACTTCAATGGTATTGATTTAGATTTAAGTAAAGTATTATTCATTTTTTCCTACAATGATGTAAATGCCATTGACAAAATTTTATTAGACAGAATACATAGAATCAAATTTAATTATTTAACCATTCACGATAAGATTGAAATTACAAACAATTATATACTACCCGAAATATACGGGAAAATGGGCATAGATGATATTATTACCATGGATAATGATGTTATAACATTTATCATTGACAATTATACAAATGAAGCTGGTGTTAGAAAATTAAAAGAAGTTTTATTTGAAATTATTAGTGAAATTAATTTACACATGTTAAAAGAAACAAAAAAATACGATATTCCAGTACAAATTAAAAAAGATGATGTAGAAAAAATATATCTTAAACATCGCAATAAAATACATAAAACTATTATTCACACTGAACCGAAAATAGGCGTTATTAATGGTTTATGGGCAAATTCACTCGGTCTAGGTGGCGTCATTCCCATACAATGTTTCTATTTCCCATCTACAAAAACATTTGATTTAAAACTAACTGGGTTACAGGGTGACGTAATGAAAGAAAGTATGAACGTCGCGAAAACATTAGCATGGAACTTGTCTTCCCCTGATTGTAAAAAAATATTTTATGATGAAGAAAATAAAGAAAAGGGCTTACATATACACTGTCCGGAAGGCGCTGTCCCAAAGGATGGTCCATCTGCTGGTACAGCAATTACTATTGCTATTTATAGTTTAATAAATAATAAAAAAATTAAAAATGATATTGCTATTACCGGTGAGATTAATTTACAAGGTATGGTCACTGAAATCGGAGGTCTCGAACTTAAAATATTAGGTGGAATGAAAGCCGGTGTAAAATCATTTATTTATCCACACTCCAATATTAAAGATTTTAACAAATTTTTAGAAAAATATAAAGATCTTGATATTTCTGATGTATCATTTTATCCCGTAAAAGAAATTAGTGAAGTTTTCAAACTCGTTTTTATTGAATAAATTAATAAAATTAAAATATTTATTAATTTATATATGCCTATTCCATTTAAACCACAAAATATTATTGTTTTTGCATCAACATTATCTCCCATTTTTATCACATTTTATTTTATTTTAGAAGGAGCTTTTAATGGTCACGTTAAGTTTATTATATGGTTGGTTGGATTATTCATAGCTATTATATCTGGAATACTTCTTCGGTCATCGGGTGGCTTTTCTGGAAATCCTACTGATATGGCTAGCCAAGCTAATGATATTGATAATTATGTTAAGAAATGTATAACATTTGATGGTCCATTCAATGGTTCATACGATAGATTAGAAGGACCATCATCGCATGCTATATTTCATGGTTTTACAATTTTATACATATTATTGAGCGTTTTTGATAACCCAAATGATGTCGGTTGGGGATTTGTTATCACATTGATTATTATAGCTACTATTGATTTAGCTGTTAGGAAGAAAAATAATTGTAATACAATGACCGATACAATTAAAGGTGGTGCGTTAGGCGTTTTCTTTGGTATTATCTGGTGGCAGATAATTAAAAATTCTAAATTTCCTGGCGAACAGTATCTATACTACGGTAAAGAAGAAACCATGAAGAAATGTAAATTATCAAAAACTAGATTTAGATGTAGAAAAACAAAATAATTTAGTAATAAAAATGTTTATACATTTCTTTTATTTCATCTTCCAAACTATCTCTCATCTTATTCCGCCTCCAATGTGAAAAATGTTTACTTATATAGTCTGGTTTAAAAAATTCTTGGCAAAAATATCTATATGCTTTAATAAAAATACCTTTTTTATACTTTTCCAATTGTTCGGGTAAAAATAATTGTTTTTTTAATTTTTTGTTTACCCAATTATGAAAATTAAATAAATATACTCTCAATAAATCTCTAGTAATCATCTTATTTATTGGATTTATTTTTTCAATATATTTTATGGCATCCTCTCTACAAAATGGACATGGTAAATTATAACATATTTTCCTTATTACATTAATACATTTTTTATAATTTACATTATAATATCCTGGAGATATTTTTTCTACATAAATATGAAAAAATAACCATGTTGGTGTTCCCCACCTTTTTGACATTATATATAATTAATATAAAAAGATTTTAATTATAATACATATTATGAGTGTTGATGATACGTTTAATTTTAATTTATTATTAGCTAAAGCATTAACGGATGAAAAAAGCGATGATAATAATATTTGTTTAATTTCCAATGAACCACTCAATGAAAAACATATTAAATTAGATTGTTCCCATTGTTTTAATTATGGACCATTATATTATGAAATTGTCATTCAAAAAACAAAAATAAACCCCCTCGAAACACAGAAAATAGATAAATATTCCATTAAATGCCCATATTGTCGCTATACACAAAAAGGTATATTACCAATAAGACATGGATTTAAATTGGTTAAATATGTTAATTACCCTACTGAATATGTTATGAAGACAAATAAGTGTTCATATGTTTTCTTATCGGGTAAGAAAAAGAATCAAGTTTGTAATAAATCGTGTCACAAAACATATTGCATACAACACGCAAAAATAATGGAAAAAAGACTTCTTAAACATAAAACAATACAAAAAAGCAAAATTAAGGAAATTCAACCACAACTAAGTTCTTTTTTTGATATGAACAAAACTTGTAAAAGGGTAGATACCCATCCTGTTATATCTCTAAATAATTTTAAATTTACTCATCTATGCCAACACAAATTTACAAAAGGTAAGAATAAAGGAAATTTTTGTAATAATAAAATGAATTGTACTGGATATTCTACCGATTTGAATAAATCTTATCCTAAATATTATGAAAAATATTTCTGTAAAACACATGCAAAATCTAAAAAAAATAAGAATGCTATCATAGAAATCGTTTGTCCTGATATAGTTTTTATATTTGATTCTAGTAATAATTACATTAAAGATAAAGATTTAATTGATAAATATTATTCGAAATATTCACAATCGGACCATTATGAATTTATTCCTAGCGATTCTTATAATCCTTCTTATTTCGCATTTAAAAAAGATAATGATAAAATTTGTCCTCAGGAAAATCAAATTATATCTTCGGTTTCTATTTAAATTTCATTTTTTTACGCTCTGTAAATGTTTTTTTCTTTGAACGTTTTCCTAAAAATTTAAAATACTTATTAGCTATATTAAATCTTTCTCTTACCTTTTTAGCATTTGGATATTTTGTTTTTTTGTGTTTAAGCATGGCTTCTAATCTAACTTTCATTATCATACCAACTTGCCATATTCTTTTATGTGAATATTTTTTACTTTTGTATAATCTTTCTAATTTACGAATTGTTTTCTTAACATCATCTACCGTTTTATATTTTATTGAAATTGTGTCTTTTGGATTTTTATCAATGTAAACATCAAACGAACGTTTTGGATCATTTGGATTATATAAAAACTGTTTCTTTTTACGTGTTTTTCTTTTACGTCTTTTACCGCCTTTTTGTTTTTTTGTTTTGCCACATATATTCTTTGTGGTACCTAATCCATACTTTTTATCCATATACCGCATGTCACTTGTAATTTTATTACAATCTTTTATATTTTTATTTCGTCTATAAATTCTTAGTATATTAAACCTTCCTTTTTTTGCTTGGGCAGCCTGTTTTTTTGTTTTATTTTTATATTTTTGTTCATAATTTACACCTTCATGAATGGCTAATATTCTTTTTTTCTTTGGGTCTTTTAAACGATAATGATATTTTTTATTTTTTTTTGTTATTTTTCTTAGTTTTGGTAACATGTTTTTTGAATTTTCCATCTATTATAACTAAATATTTTCTTAAATTTAAAAACACTATAATATATTTTTAAAAAACTTAAATGTTAAATATATGTATTATTTATATGACTGATAAAAACGAACTAGTAAATAACGTTAAAAATTGGATTAGCATTGATAACGATATTAAAGAATTACAAAAGGTGATAAAAGAAAAACGCAAGGAAAAGAAAGTTTACACCGAGAAATTAGTAGATATTATGAAATCAAATGATATTGATTGTTTTGATATGAAAAGTGGTAAGCTTGTATATTCTAGGCGCACCGTAAAAGCAGCTCTCAGTAAAAAGCATTTATTTACTTCTTTATCTCAATATTTTAAAAACAATAAAGATATTATTGACGAATTAGGACAGTTTATTTTAGATTCACGCGCCGAAAAAATTCGAGAAAATATTAAAAGAAAATAATTTCTAGAATATTAATTTAATAAAACTTATTATAATTAATATATAAATGGAATCCAAAAATTTCACATACATAAATTTAAATAACAACATTGATGATATATTTTTCGACGAACATAGCAGTGTTTTCATTTGTATTTATAATATTTCCTTTGTAAAAGAAGACTTACCGTTTTTACAGTATTTGCTTTACAGACAAAAAGTAAATTTAAAAAAGAAAAAACACAGTCTGGCATCTTTCCCATATATTCATTATGAAAATGATAAAGAAACAACTATGAATAATGTTAATCATTTAGTAAATCAATTAACTGAACATAAAGTTATATTTAACGGTTTTATAAAAAATAATATGGATTTTTATCTTTTTTACAACCAATTAGAGCCCATTGAAAATACAACTTATAATTCCGAAAGTGAAATTATTTGGGGCACTATTGATGAAATTGTAAATAAACAAAAATTATTGGATTGTTATGTACATTATAATACTTTTGAACTTTTTTATAAACATACAAAACTTCTTCATATTAAAAATAGTAGTGATGAAGGGATAATTATACCATATGCTATTATAAGTAAAATTCCAAAAAATAAATGTATTTTAGATGAAATAGAAAAGTATGATGAAGAACGCGAAATGTTTTATATTGATGATGACTCTTTTTCATTTGATAGTGACACGTTGCGACATGTAATGTTTTTATATTTTAATTCAGATTTAGATGAAGATAATTATATGTATGATGGGAAAAAATATTTTTTAAAAGATAAATCAGATGCTGCTATTTTGTCTATAAATCATAAAAATTAATATATTTAATATATATCAATGAGATTAACTCTAATCTTTTCATTTTTTATATTTTTAAATTTCATGTTAATATTGTTACCTAAAATGATGCCAAATGTGATTTCAATAGAGCAAACATTATTTTGGGTATTTTGGGTAAATGGATTATTTGTATTAACTCTTATATTGCCTGCTAAATCAAGCTATATTTTTGAAAGTATGAGCAAAGCTAAATTGGTAACAGAAGCTATTAGCGAACAGTTTTTTGGAAAGAAAGAACCAAAGGGTGATGAAGCCGAATCAGCAAATGAAACACCGGCTGCTGCCAATCAAGATGTTCAACCATCAGCTCCGTCAATCTCTTATGCTAGCAACCCCCCTACTATGGAAGAACGGATTATTAAAAGAAAAGCAGCTAGAAAAGGAAAAGAAGGTGGAACAGTAAAAAAAGCTGGAACAGTAAAAGAAGGTAGACAGATGTTAAATAGTGAAGATAGAGTATCCATAGAGAGGGTTAAAGATATTTACAATAAAACTCAGGTTGGTAATGGCAAATATCTAATGAAAGGTGGCAGTCCGGATAATAAAGAAGAATTTGAAGATTGTTTAAGTCGTCATTTAAAAGCATACATTAAACAACAAAAAATCGATTTCAAAAAAACTGTTAAAGAAATTATTGATGAAATTGATAAAAATAAAAATGGAAAAATATCTGATACAGAAATTTTAGCTGTAAGAAAAGCATATAGTGAATGTGGAGAAATACCGAAAGACTCTGACACTGGGGCAAGTGGAGCTACTGTCGGAGAACCAGTCGAAGACAGCGATAAAGATAAAAGTGACGCAGAAAATGCGTCACAAAGCGCTGAGGCAAAAAGCGATCACGAAGAAAGCAGTGCCGCCGATGAAAGCAGTGCCGCCGATGAAAGCAGTGAAGAAAGCGACAAAGGCTCTAGCGGCGATGAAGAAAGCGACGGAGGCTCTAGCGGCGGTGAAGAAAGCGACAATGACGGCGAGGTAAACAGCAGAGTAAGCGACATGGGCAGCGATAAAGAAAATGGTGATACATCGATAACAAAGAAAAAGAAAAAGAAGACGGACGATTCGGCGCAGGCGGGTAAGTCGGCGGCAGATGGGAATGAGTCGGGGGCGAAGAAGAATTCGGCTAAAGAGACGCCGCCGAGTCCGTCTGCGAAGAAGGAGGCGAATAATAAGACGCCGACGAGTCCGTCTGCGAAGAAGAAAAAGAAGAAGGCGGGGGCGAATAATAAGACGCCGACGAGTCCGTCTGCGAAGAAGAAAAAGAAGAA